>CXWL01002520.1_pt2 | contig 13549 bp, 11 predicted proteins | sample 590931 | NCBI WGS metagenome assembly CXWL01 (sample SAMEA3498368, study PRJEB10139) | groundwater metagenome | biome: water well; material: biofilm material | place: Germany | collected 2015-04-27 | reverse complement strand
GGAAGCGGTCTGAGGGCCTTGCTCAAGAAGGTCAGTTGGGTGACCTCGACCGTAAACTCATTGGTCTTGGTGCGAAAGAGGAGACCTGTCACACCGATCCAATCGCCTAGGTCGAGCTGCTCGGCGACACGATAGGCTTGTTCAGTGAGATGGTCCTTCTTGAGATAGACTTGCAGCCGGTCCGATCCATCCTGCAGGACCGCGAAGCCGGCCTTGCCGAAGCGGCGCAGCGCGACAATACGCCCCGCAAATGTGCAGGAAATCTTTTCTTCTTCCAGGACCTCTTTGGTCTTTTCTGAATGGAGCTTGATCAGTTGGCCTGCACGATCCTTCACCTCGAATCGTGTGCCCCAGGGGGCCACGCCTGCCTCACGCAGGACATCGAGCTTCTTGATCCGTTGCTGTTGCTGTTCGTTCAGTTCGTCCATCATGTACGCCTTTATCTATTGTCTTTCCCTGCTTGGCAGGGTGCTGAAAAAGTCCGCCAGCGTCGTTCTCGGCTCATCGAAATCCTCAACGTACCCCTAAGGGTACGCCTCCGGTTTCGACTCGCCTGCGGCCTTGCTGGACGGCCTTTTTGAGCACCCTGTGCGGATGCTCGCTTGTTGTGCCACAACACCTTTTTCTAGCCTATCAGCTGTCGAACTCGTCGATGTCGGACTGTTGATAGCTGAGCGCGGTTTTCCCAAGCTGCTTCATCTTTAAATAGGCCTCGATGAAGCCGTCCAGATCGCCATCCATGACGGCGGCGACCTGGCCCACTTCATGCCCGGTCCGGTGGTCTTTCACCATTTGATAGGGCTGGAACACGTACGAGCGAATTTGGCTGCCCCAGGCAATGTCTTTCTTCTCGCCCACGATGGCGTTGAATTCTGCCTCTTTCTTCTTCAGTTCCAGTTCGTAGAGACGGGCTTTCAGGACCTTCATGGCGCCATTGCGATTTTGTAGTTGCGATCGTTCGTTCTGACATTGAACGACGATCCCGGTCGGCAGGTGGGTCATACGAATGGCGGTCTCGACCTTATTCACATTCTGGCCACCGGCGCCGCCTGCCCGAAAGGTATCGATTCTGAGGTCTTTGTCTTCGATGACGAGGTCGATCTCCTCGTCCACCTCAGGATAGACGAATACCGAGGCAAAAGAGGTATGCCGGCGCTTGTTGGCATCGAAGGGCGAGATGCGAACCAACCGATGAACGCCTGCCTCAGCCTTGAGATAGCCATAGGCATAGGGCCCCGTCACGGACAAGGTCACGCTTTTCACTCCGGCTTCTTCTCCAGGAATCAAGTCCAACGTCTCGATTTTGAACTTCTTACTTTCCGCCCAACGGACGTACATGCGGAGCAGCATCTGTGCCCAGTCTTGCGATTCCGTCCCGCCGGCACCTGGATGGATCGCCACAATCGCATTGTTGGCATCCAGTTCTCCGGAAAGCAGCAGCTCAAGACGCAGAGCGGCAAGCTTCGGCTCGAATTGGTCGAGTTCGGCTGCCAGTTCCTTCAGGAGTCCGTTGTCGAGGGTTTCTTCCGCGAGCTCCAACAAGGCGCCGATATCGTTCATCTTCCCATCGATCTCGCGCCACTCTTGCAGCTCACGCTCGATCGTGGATTTTTTCCGGCTGATCTTGGCGGCTTTCTGCGCGTGGTTCCAAAAACCAGGCTGTGAGGTCTGTTCGTCTAGATGTGCCAGCTCGGTCGTCATGCGAGCGAAGTCAAAGATGCCCCCGTAGTTCCGATACCGATTGTCCAACGGCCCGAACGCGAATCCGTATCTCATCCAACATGGAGCGATCCTTTCAGATTAAACCGGTGTGGCAGCCACGGTGTCGGGCTCAGGCCCCTTGGTCCTAAAATAGCTGAACAGGCACAACAGCAGGCAGATTATCACACAGCCATACGCAAACACATCCCCGTGGCGGCTGTAAAACGTATGCGGGCGCCAGACCTGCATTGTGCCTCGAGCGGTTTGTTCCGTGAAAATCGGCGTGGCTTCGACGATGCGCCCGAACGGATCGATGAAGCCGGAAATGCCCGTGTTCGCGGCGCGGGCAAAGGCCAGATGATTCTCGACTGAACGGAATACCACCATCGCAAAATGCTGTGAGGGCGCAGCCGAGCGGCCAAACCAGGCATCGTTCGTGATCGTCACGAGGAACTCTGCCCCGTTCGCGGCGAATTGCCGCACGAGGTCCGGGAAGATGACCTCGTAGCAGATTGCCACGCCGAACTTGACCGGTCGCGGCGATGATCCGGACGTCCCTGCCGCCGCCGCTTGCGGCTTCGGTGTCACGGTCAGAATCGTGGGACCAGGCCCCGCTTCGAAATCGCCGATGCCTTCGACCAGTTTGTCGAGAAAAAACAGGAGCGAGGATTTCAGTGGAATATATTCTCCGAAGGGCACCAGATGATGTTTGTCATATCGACCCAGGAGCTGGCCGTCTGGTGCGAGAAGATACGCACTGTTCAGCAGATAGGGATGCCGATCGGGATAATACCGTACGGCAGGGCTTCCAAATAAGATCGGAGCCTGAGCCCGATTGGCCAGTGCGATGAGTTGAAGTTGATAGACCGGCTCATGCTCAAAGACGAAGGGAGTGGCGGCCTCCGGCCAGATCACCAAGTCGGTGGCACGGCCCAGCTGTCCCGTGAGCCGGTCAAACCGTGCGAGGGTCTCCTCCCGATAGGCGGTATCCCACTTCACGGCTTGATCGACGTTCGGCTGCACGACTCCCACGCTGATGGATGAGCGAGGGATATCGGAAAATGGCGCTCCAGATAATGTCCGAAGCCCATATTCCCATGAGAGCGTGACCAGCAATGCCGTCATCGCGACGAGTTCCCAGGGAAGTTTCGCCGGACGGAATCCCCGCAGCAGCGGCATTAGCCAGGACAGGAGTTCGGCCAGTGCGACATTGACAAGTACAATCAGAAAGGAGACCCCATAGACTCCCATGTGATCCGCAATCTGAATCACTTCAATCGTACGATATTGCGAATAGCCGAGGAGGCCCCAGGGCATGCCACTCAGCGCATAGGTCCGGATCAGTTCCAGGCTCACCCACAAGCAGGGAACGGCAAAGAGACCATAGCGGGGAATCAGGGTTCGGCACCAGACGGCCCCGGCTGAATAGAGCCCGACATAGAGGCCGAGGTAGGCCGTCAGCAGCAACATGATGCCGTAGCTGATCACCAGGGGAACCTTCCCGTAGGTGGTCATGGCGGTCACCACCCAGGCCATCATCCCGGTAAAGGCAATGGTGCCGCTGAGCCAGCCGATCCAGAACGCTTGTTGTTTGCTCTTGCCGTCCAAGGCCCAATGTAACGGCACGAGGGCGATCCAGGCCATCAGACCGAGGTCGTAATTCGGGAAGCTCAGCGGGAGGAAGAGCCCACTCGCGCCGGCAAGGACGAGTGAACGCGCGAGGGAATGGGTCATGAACCGCACCTTAGCGAAAGCCGTAGAGGGATGCAACTTCCTGGTCTCCTGATTGGACTCGATCCAGCGCCGGATGGGAAGGGGAAAGATTATGGGTTGACGGGCTCCGGCTGAGTACCTATAAATAGAGAGGCATGACAATCTGTTCGCGATCACGCCGAATATGATGAAACCGTTCAACCAATGATCATGTCAATTTGAGGAGGCCCGTCATGGATCGTAGCGTCATCAGCCTGTCTGTCACTGTGAGCCTCATGCTCCTGTTCGCGGGCTGCTCCGGCAAACAAGTGGCTTCGTCATCTGGAGATCAGTCCTCCAAGTCCGGCCAGGGTAAGAGCGAGTCGATCCAACCGGATGCGATCAAGACGATACCGATGGAGCGATCGCTCGACCGGTCATCCGGTAGCGGGACGATTCCTGCCGGTAGCGCTTCATCCAATCCCTCGCTCCTGTCCGGAGTTGCGTCGGGCAGCAATGCGCTGGGTGACGTGTTTTTTGAATACGATCGTTTCCAAATCGACAAGGATGCCATGCCTATCCTCGATAGCAATGCCCGCTGGCTTCGTGCCAATGGCAGTAAGACGGCGCTCATCGAGGGCCATTGCGATGAGCGGGGGACTCTCGCCTACAACCTCGTGTTGGGTGAGAAGCGGGCGCGCGCGGCCAAGAAATATCTTCAAGATCTTGGCGTCCCGGCCGCTCAGCTCCAGATCACGAGTTACGGGGAAACGAGACCCTTCTGTGAGCAGCAGAACGAAGAATGTTATCAACAGAACCGCCGGGCGCATTTCGTCACGAAATAAACATGGGTCGGTACAGTCGCAGGCCCCACGCTCTGCGCCAGACCATTATCACCACGAAGGAGGCATCTGTGAAGCACTCGCACATCGTCGGAATCGGGCTCCTCGGAATCGTCTTGACGGCTGGTTGTGCAGGCAAGGGCGAACGCATCGCCCTCAAAGTCCCTATGGCATGCGGGGCCGATGAGAAGGCGGTTGCGAGGAATGCCGCAACCGTTTCAATTCAGCCCTTTGAGGACAATCGCACAGACCGGTCACTGCTCGGCACCAGACACCATCTCTGGGGAGGGGAGAGTCACTTCAGTCTTCCGAGCGGCACGCTCGGCGATGCCACGGCACAGGCCTTTGCCGACTATCTCAATTCGAAAGGCTGGAATGCGACCGTTGCCAAAGGCACCGGAGCCACAGGGGCCGACATGACGATGACCGGCAAACTGGTCGATGTCGGCGTAGAAGCGAAGAGCGGTATGGGGCAGACGACTCTCAACGCCAAGAATCGGATGGTAGTCCAAGTCAAGAACCACGCTGATGGGAGTCAAGTTCTCGAGACGTTAACCAGCACAGGAATCAACCAGGTGTTCTGGTTCGATCCGGAGGATGCGCAGGAATTGCTCAACGAACTCTACAGCAAGAATTTCGAAAAGTTCGTCGCCGATACCAAACTCGATGGCAAGATCCTCAAGCTTAAGTAACCGAATGGTCGCTGCTGAGTGGGAAGCTTGCGATGCGGGGATCGGTCCTCGCGATCGCAGCAGAGTCGTTTCGAGACAGGAGTCTTGAATCAGCATGGAACGTCGCCAACACAGGCGGGTGCCGGTACAGGTGCAGGGGTTCTTGTTGGGGAACTCGCATGAAACCGAAGCGGTGACCCTCGACTTGTCGGTCGGTGGCGCCAAGTTCGACTGCGACCTTGAAGTTTATCCCGGCAAGGTGATCCGTGTGCGACTCATCATTCCGGGGTCTGAAGAACCGGTTTCGATTGCGGATGCACGGGTCCAGTGGGTTGGAGAGGATACGTTCGGAGTTTCGTTTCAGAATGTTCATCCTGGCGAACTGGATGAGTTGGAGCAGCTCATCGATGAATATGAAGAGGCCGAAGGCGGAGGTCACGCATAAACGGGGTACCCGCGTGAGACGGGCGGAACGGGTGATGGTTCGAGGTCAGAAGTTCGAGGTTCTCGGAACTTCGAACCACGAACTTCGAATTGAGCCTGTCGCGCGATTTGCTCCCAGTGGCACTCCACGCTGGGCGATCGCAGTCCGGAGGAGTTCGAGCAGCAGAAGAGTGACTCTTAATTCACGTGTCTGTTATTCTGGGGCCACCTCACCATGACCCCATCTCTCGTTTCCGTGGGCCGGTGAGATGCGCATCGCGGGTACAAAGCCTCGCGTCACACCGGCCTTGGACCACAATAAGTCAATAGTCAGGCCTGCCCCCAACTTCCCTCATTAGACTCTAGTCTGCCAAATGGCGGGATCTCTGTTGCCATGGAATACCGCCAAGACAACAATGCGATGCTTTTCCGCACAAAAATACACGCTGTATGGGAAACGATTGGCGACGACACGCCGAATGTCCTCGCGAACAACAGTAAACTGGAGAGGGTGTTCAGATGCCAGCGATACGCAACGGTCAATTTCAGCCATGAACTCAAGCGCAAGGCCAAGTCGCTTGCCTTCATACCATGCACTGGCTTCTATGAACTCTGCACTGGCGGCACGATGAAAAGTGATGGGGAGGCTCATTGCCTAATTTTGGCAAGGGCAGCAGCTTTCACCTCACTCCAGGGAACCACATCGTGAGGGTTCGCCAGATGATCTGCGAGGCGGCGGTCAAGTTCCGTTTTCTGCGCTTCTGTCAATGGTGGGACGGCACCGCGACTCACGATGCCGTCCCAGATGGCCTCAACCAGCTCAATTTGCTCGTCAATGTCGAGCACACGTGCTTGCTGTAAGAGTTGTGTGTTCATGATCTGGTCTCCATTCAAATCTAATGCGGCAAGTTTAGCGCGTCTCGCCACCCTATGTCTAACGTATGCCGAACCGTTGACATGAGCGGCCAACAGAGGGCGTAGCCAGGAGTTGGTCCGCTCGATGGAAGGGTGAAGCCGCAGCACCGCTACGCCCACCGACGAACCAGAGCCGAAGAAATCAATGGTTCCTGGAACCTTTATCGGTTCTATTTCGTCTTTGGTGCAGCAGGCTTTGTAGCTGCCGGATCCGATGCCTCGCGATGGAATGACACCGCGATTCCTTGCGCACTCACCGTGCCTGTCTTGGCTCCGTAAGCACCTCCCATCGCGCCCCAGAATCCACCCTCATAGCCGCCGCTAGTCTTGGCGTTGATGATCGCATCGACCTTCTCGCCAAACTTCGTGAAGGCGATTTTGCGGAGCATGTCTTTGACCTCCTTCGTGGCTTCAGGGGAAGCCCCGCCGCTCATCGAGGTCATCGTGGAATACATAGATTTTCCGGTCAGTGTACATTCTACCTCGCCGAGGATGTCGTATGGCTTGTTGAGGTCACCGTCCGTGACCAAAATCTCTCTGGTCGGCGTTTTGAGCATCGCCTCACCGCTCTCCGGCAGGGCCTGCTGTCCGCTGCATCCAAAACTAGTCAAGCCGAATAGCCCGAGGATCACAACGATTCTCAACGATCGATTCACAAACTCCATTACGCCCCTCCTTCTTGATGGATGCCTCGTTAGACTTCTGCCCTGTGTCAAAGACGGTGTCAGTGACCCCATATCTTTCCCTCTCTGTTGGGCGGCACGAGCGTTCATTTCCAAGTCAACTCCGTCCTCCCACTATCGCTGCTGCCATCACAACGTTTCCACATGCCCGCGAGGCTTCGCTCATCCTCAATTTGCAGCTCATAGACGCACCCGAGACCTGCTTTCCCTTTCTTGATGTGAGCGACCTCGCGGAATATCAGCGTCCGTCCGACGAGGCTACCCTCGATCCGATGCACCGCGTTCAGGGTGGGCCACTCAACCTCGCCAGTGACGTTGTTGGAACTCCGATCATACGAAGCGATGCGCACTTGCATCGGGTAACGGTCCCGACCCACCAACGATGCACCTGCAAGCGCGACGGGGGGATTGCTGAGGAATTGTTGAAATAGGGCCTCGAGCTGTTGCGCCCGTTCAGCGGTCATCGGGTAGGCCGGGTCTCTTGTGCGTTCCTGCTGTGCTTGCTGTCTGGTTTCACCTTGTTGCGTTCCACACGGTCGATAGATGACTCCTCCTCCTATAAATGACACCAGGCGTTCCACGCAGACGCCATCTGGATGAGGTGGTTGATTGATTACGAAGTCGAAAAATCCACCAGGCAACATGAGAGCCAGATGTCCCCCACTTGTCCCGCCCTTCCTTACAAGCTTAACCATTTGGGGTTGATTTGGAATTGGGGCCACACGAAAAGTCCAGCCCTGATCCTGAATATGAAAAGAAGGAGACGGAGCATTGCGAATAGGCGCCATAATATGGACCCAGATTTCTGTATCCATACTTGCCACCTGAGGCGAGAAAATAATAAACGACAGATCGCTATCAGGGAAAGTGATGCCGGACATCGACTGGATAATGTCCGCACCTCCAAGGGTCATCGTGTAATTATTGCTTTGCGGGTTGCGCTTTAGCTCGGTCAATTTGCCGTTATGCACGGCGTAAACGCCATAAAATTCTGGCAGCTCTTGGGCCTGTGTTCCGGTGGAAGCGATGCCTACGAAAATCAAGGCACTTAGAATTGCAAACATGCAATAGCGATTGCCGTCACGTGACATATCCCCCTCCAAGGTCTGCTAAGGCGTCCGGAAATAATAGAGCGCACTGGAGCTGGAGCAGCCAGAACTGTTGCACGCAAAGACGTACCACCGGTACTGCCGACCGGGGCTCAGGGTGGCAGCGGTGGACGTGCCGCTGGTGTTGATGGTCACGACATCGCTGCCGGCGGCGATGTCAGTAATTCCGCCGATGTACGACGTGGCGCCGCTAGAAGCATTCCAGCTCACGGTGACCGCGCTGCTACCCAGCGTCGGTCCCGGGCTGATCGTCGAGCCAGGACTCAGGCTGGTTGGCGTAACGAGCACGGTGCCGGGGGTCTGGAAGAACAGGACTGGGCTGAAGTTGGAACAGCCCGCGCTATTACAGGCGGCCACGTTCCAGCGATATTGCGTAGCGGCGGCAAGCCCGACGTTGAATGACGTACCGTTGACGATACTGTCCACCACCAGCACACCCGTGGCAATGCTGCGCACGCCTAGACTGTAGGAGGTGGCTCCGCTGACCGCTGACCAACTTAAGCCCACGGTCGTGCTGCCCAGCGTCGGGCCGGGACTGGTGGTGCTTCCCGGTGAGATGCCAGTGGGCGTGGCCGGGGTCGTGCCTGTGGCAGCGGGCGTCTGGAAATAAAGATCTGTGCTAAAGGCTGAGCATCCAGCGCTGTTGCACGCCCGTACATCCCACCGGTACTGTCGGCCCGCACTCAGCGTAGCGGTGTGGGCAGTGCCGGAGACCGTCGTGTCCACCGCGAACGTATTCGTGGTCAAGTCACGTACCGCCAGACCGTAGGAGGTGGCTCCGCTGACTGCGGACCAACTTAAGCCCACGGTCGTGCTGCTCGTGGTCGGGCCGGGGCTGGCGGTGCTCCCCGGTGTAGTCCCGGTGGGCGTGGCTGGGGTCGTGCCCGTAGCGGCCGGGGTCTGGAAGTAATAGAGCGCACTGGAGCTGGAGCAGCCAGAACTGTTGCACGCAAAGACGTACCACCGGTACTGCCGACCGGGGCTCAGGGTGGCAGCGGTGGATATGCCGCTGGTGTTGATGGTCACGACATCGCTGCCGGCGGCGAGGTCAGTAATTCCGCCGATGTACGACGTGGCTTCGCTGGAGGCATTCCAACTTACGGTAACCGCGCTGCTGCCCAGCGTCGGCCCCGGGCTGCTCAGTGAGCCGGGGGTCAGGTTAGCAGGTATGGTGGGTGGCGTCGGTGACCCAGCTGCAGGCGTGTAATTTACTGAAAAACTCTGGGTCCGAGTTGCCCCCGTGTTGTCCCGGATCGTTACTGTCCAGTTGGTTATTCCGGCGGGATCGCCCGCTCGCGTTACAACCGGCCTGAGCGTCATCGAACCATCCGGATTGGACGTCACTCTGCTTAGCCATAGAGGATCGTTCCTGACCCATGTTTCGCTGCCGCTGGTTGTGCCACTCCAGCTAACGCTGACCTGCGTCACGTTTCCGCTGGCAGTCAACGTCGGCTGATAGCCCACGGCGCTGGTATTAATTGTTCCCAAGCTTGGCGAAATAAAATTCAGGCTGGTTGTGGGCGTGTAATTCACTGTGAATGTTTGTGTCGCGGTCATGCCCGCCGTATCCGTCAACGTCACCCTCCAGTTGGTGATTCCAGCGGGATCGCTCGCGTCTGTTACAACCGGCCTGAGCGTCATCGAACCGTCCGAATTGACAGTCACCTTGCGCAACCAATTAATGTCGCCTCGTATCCATGTTGAATTCCCGCTGGCAACACCGGTCCAGTCAAAACTGATATGCCTCACGTTATTGAAGTTACTGCCGCTGACCGTTAACGCAGGTTGATGGCCTATTGCATTGGTCTCCACCACACTTGGGCTCAATGAGGCGAAACTGAGCGGGACACCGGTCGGGGCAACCACAGAAAATACATACTCTCCCGTGCTCGAGTTATCCGGGTTCACGACGTTGACAGACCATGTCCCTGATGCAGTTGTGAACACTGGGTTTAATGTAATACTCGTATTCGTGAAACTGGACGGTTGACGGTTTGGAAAGACTTCGCCCGTTCTCTTGTCGCGCAGGGTGACACGAGCCCCGGTGACAAAATTACTCCCATTGATGGTAAATGGCTGTGCGCTGTTCGAGCCCGTTACCGTTCCTGGGGAAACGCTACTGATCGTCGGTGCTCCGGTAACCGGCACAACTGATCGGAAAGTTTGGTCGCTACCAGGAGTAATACTTCCCTCGCTATTCCTCGCAACAACCCTGTAATGATAGGTCGTATTGGGAACAAGATTGCTTAAGTTCTCGGTCAAGTTGATAAGGCTCGTCCCATTTCCTACCGCTTGAGCCAGCGTCGTATTTCCATAAGCAGCCGAGGTGCCATACTCAAAATTGGCACTCGTCGCCGAACCGTTCGGATTCACAGAACCATTCAACGTCACTGAAGATGGCGTGATATTCGTGGCCGTGCCGGTTATGACTAACGGTGGGGCGATCATCGGCACCGTGGCACACCGAGGATCACTAATATCAGACCATCTGTTCACTCTGTTGGGAGCCTTGTACGCCTGAACCCGATAACAATAATGCGAACCAGGAGTTACCGTGTAATCACGGTAGTGTCCCGATGTAGTTTGGAAAGTTGTATTGTCGTCCCGTATTATGAGATACCCTTGGATGCCAGAATCGCTTTCCGACCCCCTCCAGGCAAGCAAGATATAATCGTGTTTTGGAAGTATGCCTGAACCAAACCACGTCGGTTTTGCAGGAGGCCAGGTGTTGATTATTGCTGGAGCAACATACTCAAGAGCTAGATTAGCAACTAGGCCTACAACATTAAACTTATCTAGGCTGTTCTCAAGAAGATCTCCAGTAGTCTCTAAAATACTCATATGGGATTCGATCGTCTGAAATGCTGGATCGTCGCTAATCCCCGCAATTAGGCCTGCCGTTAAAAGGCAACTACCAGCTGTAAAGGCAAAAGACGTCCCCCCTGTAGGTAAAGCAGCTACGAGCCCCCCCGCACAAATGGTTGCAGAAATTGCATCACTTGCGAACGGCAACCAGATTCTTAAATCATTTCTACTTATTGCCGCAAGCGATCCTGCGGGTATCTGCCCCTGCGATATGGCTGCATAGGTATTTCTAAGAGCTGCAAACCTCGCAGGATCTATGGGGATAGTAGTCGGGCCAGCATTTGCCCCACCTTCTTGATCGAAAAAAGTTACGTCAACAGTGCTTGCAGTCAAGTTTGTAAAAACAACTTTATTCCCAGCCTGATCAGACACGACCGAGGGGAGTCCCTCTGCGCTTAATTCTATTTTGAAGACTATACCAAGTGTTGAATAATAAACTTCGGTTAAATTAATTGGGTTTCCCAATGCATCTTTATTGCCAACAAGCGTTATTCTTTCCTTCCAGTTCTTGTCTGCGGCTACCGCTATAACCGGCACCGATGCATCGGTGATCGTTGTAACGACTATCCCTGCCTGAGTAGTGGTTGGCTGTGCTCCAGAACCGCCGCTACTCCCACTTCCACTGCACCCCGCCAGCAGCCCGACGAGCAGCAGACCGAAGAACGTAGCCGAGGCAAATCCTCGGACGTGAGTCTGGCCCCGCTGGAGCTGCGACAGATGATGAGTGCTCGCACGCATGGGAATCATAGGGGACGCTCCTTCCTGCTCAGGTAGATAGACTGAAGGCTTTTAGACTGAAGGTTTAGATGCAAGATAATTGACAGCCTTCTGCCTGCACGCCTGACTCCCTCGGGCACTCTGTTTGTCTTGAGGAGACAGAGCAAGAAACCTCGGTTGGGCGACTCGCGGCGAGATGTGGCTGGTCGGATAAGACGTTATTGGGGATAGATTCTGTGAATGCGTGCAAGCTGGGAGTCCGCTTGCCGAGAGGCGACAGCGGCTGGATGTCAGCCGACATCACGAAAGCCCACGCTTGCAAAGGAGGGACATTAGATGGCCCTCGAAAGAACTAGCCGTCGCACGGTAGCTAACTACATCATTTTTATCAATGCCTCTTTCGTAGGGCGCAGAAAACTCTTGGCGCGCGAGACTGGTTGGTCTGGTCTGTCTGGTCTCTTTGGTTCATCTGGTCTATCTGGTTGGTCTGGTTCAACCGAACAGACGAGACAGACCAAATGAACAAGACAGACTGGCGGACTTTTTCAGCATCTTTAACTACTCAGGTGTTCAGGCTGAAGACTGAAGACTAAAAGCCTTCAGCCTATCTACCTGAGTAGCTACCAGCATCCTGCAATGCGCCAACGCTTGACTGACCTCCGTTGGAGGAATATCGTATCGCTGTGGGGGGAGCTTAACGCCCCGAGGGAATATGGTTCATCAGGGGATCGAGCGCTGGGATGGTGTGCAAGCCCAGCTTGACTGGGAAGCCTAAAGTCCCGCCGAGATTTCCGCCGTACCTATGCTGTCCTCGGTAGGTGCGCGCTCCTCCCACCCTAACCACTCGCATAGATCTGTTGATGGTTTCCCCCATCTCATTGCTGCATTCTGGCCAATGCTCTTGAGCCTCTGCTGCTCCCCACGGCCTCTGTCGAATGCCGCTCGGTTTGTCACCTAACGTTTCGAGAGGATGAATGGCCAAGCACAAGGGAACGGTATCTGCCACGAAGCCGATATCTCCATCGAAGAAACCGCCTCAACCATCCGCATCCAAGAAACCCGATTCTCGTGTGGCCCCGGCCGTCACGGCGGTTGAAATGGGCGCCAGGCAGCGAGAGATTTCCGTTTCCGAGTTCTTCACGAAAAACCGGCACCTGCTCGGGTTCGACAATCCGCGCAAAGCCCTGCTGACCTGCGTCAAGGAGGCGGTCGACAACGCGTTGGATGCCTGCGAGGAGGCTGGAATTCTTCCTGAGGTCACGGTGCAATTGGAAGTCGTGGCCATCGGAACGTCGGCTGTGCCGTCCGCGAGTCAGGCCACCCGGTTTAGGATCACTGTGACGGACAACGGCCCTGGTATCGTTCGCCAACAGATCCCACGAGTCTTCGCTAAGTTATTGTACGGCTCAAAGTTTCATCGCCTCCGGATGAGTCGAGGCCAGCAGGGGATCGGTATTTCAGCGGCGGGCATGTACGGACAGCTGACGACGGGTAAGCCGGTGAAGATCATCTCGCGGACCGGTTCAAAAGCGTCGGCGCATTACTTCGAAGTGCAGATCGATACGAAGAAGAACGAACCGCTGGTTCATGAGAACAAGCAGATCGAGTGGGATCGGCCGCAAGGCACGCAGGTGGCGATCGAAGTCGAAGGCCGTTATCAGAAGGGCCGCGCGTCGGTGGACGAATATCTCGAACAGACGTCGATTGCCAATCCGCACGTGAGACTGATCTATCGAACGCCGGAAGGCGAGACGAAGGACTATCCTCGCGCCTATCACGAGCTGCCGCCCTCGCCGAAGGAGATCAAGCCGCACCCCTATGGCATCGAATTCGGGATGCTCCTCAAGATGCTTCAGGAGAGTAAGAGTGCGACCCTTTCGAGCTTTCTGGAGAGCGAGTTTTGCCGGGTGCCGCCTGCGCTCGCAGATGAG
>CXWL01019653.1_pt1 | contig 13554 bp, 11 predicted proteins | sample 590931 | NCBI WGS metagenome assembly CXWL01 (sample SAMEA3498368, study PRJEB10139) | groundwater metagenome | biome: water well; material: biofilm material | place: Germany | collected 2015-04-27 | reverse complement strand
GCGTGGCCGAAGGAGAAGAATAATGGGCATGTTCGGATCAGCCAATCAATCGCAGGGCGCCTTCAAGAAGGGGCTCAACAAGGTCTATACCTTCTACACCGGTGGTTTCATCGGCTTCGTGATTCTGGTCGCCATCATGGAGCAGATGGGCATGCCGCGAGCCTGGATCGGCTACCTGTTCCTGGCCGCGACCGTGCTGTTGTATGCCGGCATCGGTGTCATGAGTCGAACCAATGACGCGGCTGAATACTACGTGGCGGGGCGACGCGTGCCGGCCATGTACAACGGCATGGCAACCGGCGCGGACTGGATGTCTGCGGCCTCCTTCATCGGCATGGCGGGGACCTTGTACTTGTCCGGCTTTGGAGGCCTGGCCTTCATCACCGGCTGGACCGGCGGCTACTGCCTGGTGGCGCTGTTCCTGGCGCCTTACTTGCGCAAGTTCGGGCAATTCACCATTCCCGACTTTCTGGGCGCACGTTTCGAGGGCAATCTGCCGCGCATCATCGGCATTTGCGGCGCAATTCTGTGCTCCTTCACTTACGTGGTAGCGCAGATTTATGGTGTCGGCCTGATCACCACCCGCTTGACCGGTCTCGCTTTTGAAGTCGGTATTTTTGCCGGCCTGGGCGGTATTCTGGTGTGTTCGTTCCTGGGTGGCATGCGTGCCGTGACCTGGACCCAGGTGGCGCAGTACGTGATTCTGATCATTGCGTATTTGCTGCCGGTGATCTGGTTGTCGGTCAAACACACCGGTGTGCCGATTCCCCAGATCGTCTACGGCTACACGCTGGAGAAAGTCACCGCCAAGGAAGAGTTGCTGATCAAGGACCCGAAGGAACTTGAAGTGCGTGGCATCTACAAGGCACGCTCCGACGAAGCGGTGGCCAAGCTGAAGGACGTGCCCGCTTCGATGGCTGCTGACAAGGCTGCCGCACAGAAGAAGCTGGACGATCTGAAGGCCGGCAATGGCGCCATGTCGGACATCAAGGCCGCGGAAACGGCTTTGGCGGCGCTACCGAAGGACGTGACGGCGGCCACGGCAGCCTACACGGCGGCCCGAACCAGCAATGCGGCCAAGTCGGCGCCGCCGCTGCGTCATGCCACGCCCTTCCCGGGCAAGGACGAAGCCGCCAGCGACATCTCTCGCAAGAACTTTCTGGCGCTGGTGTTTTGTCTGATGATCGGCACAGCCGCTCTGCCCCACATTCTGATGCGTTACTACACCACCCCCTCGGTGAAGGAAGCGCGTGAATCGGTGAGCTGGTCGCTGTTCTTCATCTTCCTGCTCTACTTCACCGCGCCGGCCTTGGCGGTATTGGCCAAGTTCGAGGTCTACACCGTGCTGGTGGGCACCCCGTTTGACCAGTTGCCGTCGTGGATCGCGCGTTGGTCACTCGTGGACAAATCGCTGCTGTCGGTGGTGGACATCAACAAGGATGGCATTTTGCAGTTGGCCGAGCTGACCATTGGTGGCGACATCATTGTGCTGGCGACGCCCGAGATCGGCGGCCTGCCTTATGTGGTGTCCGGCCTTGTGGCGGCGGGTGGTCTGGCCGCCGCGCTGTCGACTGCTGACGGCTTGTTGCTGACGATTGCCAACGCCCTGTCACATGACCTGTACTACAAGATCATTGACCCCAATGCGTCGACCGGTCGTCGCGTGATGGTGTCCAAGATCCTGTTGCTGGTGGTGGCTTTGTGTGCGGCCTACGTGGCGGCGCAGAAACCGGCGGACATTCTGTTCCTGGTGTCGGCGGCGTTCTCGTTTGCGGCGGCCACCTTCTTCCCGGCGCTGACATTGGGCATCTTCTGGAAGCGTGCCAACAAGTGGGGCGCGTCGCTGGGCATGATGGCCGGCCTGGGCACCACCTTCTACTATATGGTGACGACCCAGCCCTGGCTCTACAAGCTGACGCACAGTGGCATGGCACTGACACCCGAGGTGCTGAAGGCCAACACCTGGTGGGACATCTCACCGATCTCGGCCGGCCTGTTTGGCGTGCCACTTGGCTTTGCGGTGATCATCATCGTGTCGCTGCTGACCAAGGCGCCTGGCAGGGACATCCAGGAACTGGTGGAGCATGTGCGTTACCCCAGCCTGGACGGCAAGCTGTCGGCTGGCAGTGCCGCGCACTGATTCGTCTTTTCGCATCATCAAAAACCCCGCTTCGGCGGGGTTTTTTTTGAGGAGCCCCCAGAAGGGCAGCTTGGTTGCGGAACCCGTCCCCCAGCAGCTTGATCGTAGGGAGCGAAGCTTGGCCGCACGACTCGCCTCCAATTGGGCGGAAAATCTGGTTCATGATCGCCACTGCCCCCATCGAACCCTCCCGAACGTCACACGGGATTCATTGGCCAGTCGCACTGGGATACGTGCTGGTTTTCTTGTTGCTTGACTGGATGAGCTACATCCGGCCCTTGCAGGGTCTCAATATCACTCCATGGAATCCGCAGCCCGCGCTGGCCATAGCGATACTTCTCTGGAATAGACGTTGGCTTTGGCTTGTCTGGCTCAGCCTGGTAACTGCCGAGTTGATCGTGCGCGGCGCACCTGCCGATTGGCTGGGCGTTCTGATGTCGACAGCGGCGCTCTGCCTGGTGTACGCGGCCATTGCCCGGGCCTTGACGTCCCGGTTGGACCGCTCACTGACTTTGGCCACGCAAGGCCATCTCCTGTGGCTCACGGGCGTATTGGTCGCTGGCGCACTGCTGAGCGGGATTGTCTATGTCGCCACCATTTCCGCCGCCGGATCAGGGCCGACCGGGTCGATTCTCACGGCGGTGGCACGCTACTGGATCGGCGATGCCGTGGGCCTGCTCGTGATGCTGCCGATGCTTCTTCTGGTGATGGACCCGATACGTCGCGCCGAACTGGTTTAAACGCTTAAGAGCCAACACTGGTGGACGGTCGCGGCCCTGATCTGTCTCTTGCTTTGGGCCGTGTTTGGTCGAGGTGCAAACGACTATTTCAAGTTTTTCTATTTGCTGTTTGTCCCGGTCGTGTGGGTATCGGCAAGACTCGGTGTACCCGGTGCCGTGCTCGCTGCCAGTCTGACCCAAGTCGGCCTGATCATTGCCGTGCAGTCCGTGCCCCACGAGGACCTGGCGGTGTTTGAACTCCAGGTGCTGATGGCTGCCATCACGCTAACGGGCCTGCTGCTTGGTGTCGCGGTGGACGAACGGACTCGCGCGGCGGTGGCGCTTCGGGGCAGTTTACGGCTGGCCGCGGCCGGCCAGATGGCTGCCGCACTGGCACATGAGTTGAGTCAACCACTCACTGCATTGAGCAGCTACGCCCAAGCGGGTCAAATGCTCGCGCTCAGCGCGCAGGGTCTGCAACCGGATCAGCGAGACCAATTGGTTGGCGTCACACAGAGGATGATGGACGATACCAAGCGTGCGGGCAACGTGATCAAACGCTTGAGAGAGTTCTTCCGCAGCGGCTCCACCGACCTGCGAGCGGTGTCGCCGGACGTCCTGGTCAACGAGGCGGTACAAGCGCACGCTGGACGCGCCGCCGCATTGAATCTGCGCCTGGAAACCCGGATCCAGCAAGACCTGCCAGCCATGTGGCTGGACGCCAACCAGATCGGCGTGGTGCTGCGAAATTTGATTGCCAATGCCATGGACTCCATTGAAATCGCCAAGACCGGTGACCACATCGTGATTCACGCCTTCATCGTCAAAGGCGAATTGGTGATCGAAGTTCAAGACAACGGCCCTGGCGTTGACGCCCAGCGGCTGCAGACGCTGTTTGACGCCGGCCCGTCGGACAAGCCGGGCGGCATGGGTATCGGTTTGAGTATCTGTCGCGCAATTGTCGAGGCCCACGGCGGTCAACTCTGGGCACAGGCCGGGCCTCAAGGGCGCTTTCTCTTCACCTTGCCGAGGGAAATCGACAAGCAGCGCGGGGTTCAAAGTGCATAGAGACACAGTTTTCGTCATTGATGACGACGCATCCATTCGTGATTCCTTGTCGCTTTTGTTGAGCCTGCGCGGGTACGCCACGGCCCTGTTCTCCAACGCCGAAGATTTCTTGGCTGCGCGTCAACCCGATTGGCGAGGTTGCGCGGTGGTGGACATTCAAATGCCGGGGATGTCGGGCCTGGAACTTCAACGCTGTTTGCGGGAGCAGGGCTCGGTTCTGCCCGTCATCGTCATTACCGCGCACGGGGACGTGGCGGCGGCGCGGCAGGCCTTTCTTGCTCAAGCCGTCGACTTCATTGAGAAACCTTTCGACGGCGAACAGCTTCTCGCCGCGATCGAGAATGCGCTGGCCGCTACGCGTGCGCTTACCCATACCGGGGATGCGCTTGCCGCGACAAAGTCATCGCTCGGGCGACTCTCGGCACGGGAGAGGGAAGTTATGACGCTCATGGTCAAGGGTCTGCACAACCGCCGCATCGCGCAAGAGCTCGGCATCAGTCCGCGCACCGTGGAGGTTCATAAAGCACGCGTAATGGAAAAGCTCGGCGCGCAGCACATCGTCGATCTGGTGCGCTTGGCAGACCAAGGCTTGGTCTGAAGCGCGCGACGCGGACAGCCGGGCGAGATACGCACCACGTAAGGGCTGGCCCTTACGGCCGCACACGAATAGTCGCCAGCAGCCTAAGTTGATAACCTCTGGCCCGCGAGAAGGCAAGGTGCGAATGAACCACCCCCGCTCTCATGGAGGTGTGGCGTGTTCGGTAGACAAGTTACTTTCGGCGGGGGCGGCTGGTTTCCCAGTATCCCGTCGCATCCATGAACCGGTTGTGGCCGGCTTTGCTGCCGGAACTCCGACAGTTCCCCGCGGTGGAACAGGATGGGGTGCTTCGACAAGCGCGTGATGCGGCGCTGGAGCCGCTGGAACTCATCGGTATCGCCATTTGGCTGGTGCTCGTGACGGCCTTGACGAAGTACATCTTGGTGCAAACCGCTTCCGCCACCGATGTCTCGGCAACGCTGGCAGTCAATCTGGTCGTCACAGTGCCCTTGCTGGTCGCGGCCTTCGTGCCGATTCATATTCGGCGTCTGCGACGCGGGCTTAGGAAACAACTCGACCAGCGGGATCGCCCATGAGCGCCATTCAATGGGTCGGTGCCGGGCTGTTCGCCGTGGCCTTGTTGCACACCTTCTCGACCAAGTTCTTTGAACGCCTGGCGCATCGCAAGCCGGACCATGCCGGCATGTGGCATCTTCTCGGTGAAGTCGAGGTGGTGTTCGGCTTCTGGGCGATGGTGCTGATGGCGGCCATGATCGCCCTGCAAGGCACCCATGCTGCCGCGACCTACCTCGACTCGCGCAACTTCACCGAGCCGATGTTTGTTTTTGCGATCATCGTGGTCGCGGGCAGCCGGGCGGTGCTGGATCTGGCGCGCTTCAGTGTGAGCGTCATTGCGCGCTTCATTCCGCTCAGGGGTGGCATGGCGTTCTACTTCGTGGCTTTGTCCTTCTTGCCGTTGCTGGGCTCACTGATTACCGAGCCGGCCGCGATGACCTTGGCAGCGCTGATGTTGCGTGACCGGGTCTTTGGCGCCGGTGTATCGACCAAGCTCAAGTACGCCACGCTGGGCGTTCTATTCGTCAACATATCGATTGGTGGCACGCTCACGTCCTTCGCCGCGCCGCCGGTACTGATGGTTGCCGCCAAGTGGAATTGGGACAGTTGGCACATGTTGGCGCACTTCGGTTGGAAAGCCGCCATCGCGGTAGCGGTCAATGCGCTGGTCACGACGCTGATTTTTAGGCGCGAACTCACCCGTTTGCCCAAGCCGCCAAAAAGCAGCGACGCACCGCTGCCGGTGTGGGTGGGTGTTTTGCATATTCTCTTTCTTGCCGGTGTCGTGGCGTTCGCTCATCATCCAGCGGCGTTCATGGGTCTGTTTCTGTTCTTTATTGGCTTTGCCACTGCCTATCCGAAGTTCCAGGATCGGCTCATGCTGCGCGAGGGCCTGCTGGTGGCGTTCTTCCTGGCCGGGCTGGTTGTCATTGGCGGCCAGCAGCAATGGTGGCTTGAGCCCATGTTGAGGGGTATGGATGCCACAACGGTGTACTTCGGCGCAACCGCGTTGACAGCCGTCACCGACAACGCCGCACTGACCTATCTCGGCTCCCTGGTGGACGGACTCAGTGACGAGTTCAAATACGCCCTGGTTGCGGGAGCCGTCACGGGCGGTGGCCTGACCGTGATCGCCAACGCGCCCAATCCGGCGGGGTTTGCCATCCTGCGCGGCAACTTCGAGGACGAAGCGATTCACTCGCTTGGGCTATTGGTGGCTGCGATTCCCCCGACGATCACGGCGGTGCTGGCATTTCGTTTGCTGTGACGATTAGACTGATGGCGAAATGACCAGTAGGGTGGCTGATTTGGGTCGAAACACACAACTTGGGTACGCACGCAATGGTTCTTCATGACTGGACCGATGACTTCANNGAACCATCCCCCCGTCCACCAGATCGAGATACGTATAGCGGAGCTCTCGCAACTGTTTAACTCCATGGATCCGACGCCGTTTCATCAGCGTGACCTCGACACCAACGCCGAGAGGTTCCTGGAAAGTTGGGCATTGGAGTTCCCGCAGGGTAGCCACTACCGCATCATCGTCCACATCGAGAAAATGCCGCCGGAAGACCCCGCCGCACTGGTCGCCTCGGCGATCCACAATCATTTCGAATACAAGTCAGTGCTGGCCAGGCGCAACATGCGCGTGCTGCTGATGGAAGGTCGTACCAGCCTGCTGATCGGCCTGAGCTTCCTCGGCCTATGCCTGCTGGCTGCCGATCTCCTGTCTGGCTTTGCGGACAGCACGTTTCTCAAGGTGCTCAAGGAAAGCCTGCTTATTGGTGGTTGGGTGGCCATGTGGCGCCCACTGCAGATTTTTCTCTATGAGTGGTGGCCGATTGTTCGAAGGAGCAGGATCTACCACAACCTGGGCCGCGCCAGCGTGCAGGTGACACCCGTGCAAGTCTAGCGAGTACGAGCGAGCCTGAACTCCCGCAGCGCGGCGCGCCCCCTCAAGCGCTGCGAGCCCGGCGCAAGCGAACGAACAACTTGCGCGCCTCCTCCGTCCACAGCACCAGGCTGGCCACCACCACAATCGGCAACAGGTCTGAAAGCGGGATCGGCACGGTGTGGAACAGCTCGTTCAGGGGCGGCCAGTACAGCACGGCGCCCTGCAGCACGATGCTCAAGGACAGTCCGCCCAGCAGCCAGGGGTTGCGCAAGATGCCGAATTGCAGCGCCGAGCGTGTGGCCGACTGACAGTTCAGCACATTGAACCACTGGCACACCGCCAACACGGTGAAGGTCTCGGTACGCACCATCTCGTAGGGCATGCCGCCAGCCTGCCGCCAAACGAACCAGCCGAAGGTTGCCAGCGCGATCACTGGCGTCATCAGCGCCACGCGCCACAGCATTTCGCCGCTGAGCAGCCGGTCGTTGCGCGGCACTGGGGCGCGCCGCATTTCATCGCCGTCAGGCGGGTCCATCACCAGGTTCACCGTCACCGTGCCCTCGGTGACGATGTTGATCCAAAGTATCTGCACCGCTGCCAGCGGCAGCCGGTAGCCCAGCACCAGGGCCAGCAGCAGCACCAGCACCTCGGCCATCGAGGTGGCAAACAGGTACAGAATCACCTTCTTCAGGTTGCCATAGACCACCCGGCCCTGCTCGACCGCACCGACGATGGTGGCGAAGTTGTCGTCGGTGATGACAATCTTGGCTGCGCTCTTGGCCACATCGGTGCCGGTGATGCCCATCGCCACGCCGACATCGGCGCGCGCCAGTGCTGGCGCGTCGTTGACGCCGTCGCCGGTCATGGCCACCACGTCGCCGCGCGCCTGCAGCGCCTCGACGATGCGCAGCTTTTGAGCCGGGTGCACGCGCGCGAACACGGCGATGTGATCCAGGCCTTCTTGCAGCTCGGCCTCGTTCATGCGTTCCAACTCGGCGCCATCCACCGCGCGGTCGCCGTCGCGTGCGATGCCGAGTTCGCGCGCGATCACCATGCCAGTCAGCTTGTGGTCACCGGTGATCATGATCGGCCGGATGCCGGCCACGCGGCATTCAGCCACGGCTACCTTGACCTCTTCGCGCGGCGGGTCGATCTGGCCGATCAGCCCGAGCAGCGTGGCGCGGCCAGCCAGCGCATCGAAACCGCCGGAGACGTCGAGCGGATCGTCCTCGACGCGGGCGACGGCGAGCACGCGCAACGCCTGGCTGGCCATGCCTTCAGCCGCTGCGCGGGCTGCGCCCAGTGCTACTTGCCCATCGGCGACGCACAGGCGCAACACGGCTTCTGGCGCCCCCTTGATGAACACTTGGCGAGCGTGGCGCGTCGCCATCATCTTGGTATCGGAGTCGAACGGCAGTTCGACCTCGCGCGGCGACTGCTGGCGCAGAGCGTGAACTTCGATGCCGGCCTTGGCGGCGACGACCAGCAGGGCTGCCTCGGTCGGGTCACCCAGCACGCTCCACTGCGTTACCTGGTCCCGCGGTGGCACGAGTTCGGCGTCGTTGCACAGCGCGACCGCGTGCATCAGCGCCGTCACTGCCGCGTCGGAGGCATCGACCGGCACGTCCGCTTCGCTGAGCGCGCCATGCGGTGCGTACCCCACGCCTGAGACGGCGATGGTCCGCCCACCGGGCAGCCACAGTGCGCTGACGGTCATCTCGTTGCGCGTCAGCGTGCCGGTCTTGTCGCTGCAGATCACGGTGGTCGAACCCAGCGTCTCGACGGCGGACAACCGGCGGATGATGGCGCCGCGCCCGGCCATGCGCTGCATGCCCACCGCCAGTGCAATCGTCATCGCCACCGGAAGGCCCTCGGGCACCATCGACACCATCTGGCTGATCGCCACCATCAGCACGTCGGCAAAGGGCAGGCCACGCAGCAGGCCCAAGCCCACCACGACCACAAAGAGCGCCAGCGCGCCGGTTACCAGGTAGCGACCGAACTGCGCGATGCGCAGCTCCAGTGGCGTCTTGGGCTCTTGGGCGCCTTCGGTCATGCGCGCGATGCCACCGACCTCGGTGTGCGTGCCGGTGGCCGTGACGATGGCGCGCGCTCGGCCGGCCGTGATGTAGGTGCCTGAGAACACCATGTTGCGCCGATCCGCCAGACCGGTGGCCTCAGGCAGGGCCGCCACGCCCTTGGACACCGGCACCGATTCGCCGGTCAGCGCCGCTTCGGCCACCTGCAGTTGGGCTTCCTCGATCAAGCGCGCATCGGCGCCGACCGCGTCGCCCGCAGTCAGCAGCAGAAGGTCGCCGGGCACCAGCTCACGTGCGGCAATGGACTGCTCGTGGCCATCGCGCAGTACCCGCACCTGTAGGGCCGAGAGCCGTCGCAGGGCAGCCATCGAGCGCTCGGCACGGCCTTCCTGGTAGGCGCCGATCAGCGCGTTCACCAGTACCACGGCGAGGATCACCGCCGCGTCGCCCCAGTGGCTCATGACCGCTGCCAACGCCGCCGCGACGAACAGGATGTAGATCAGCGGGCTCTTGAACTGGCGCAGGAAAACCATCAAAACTGATCGCTTAGGCGGCTCGGGCAGGGCATTCGGGCCGTGCTCGGTGGTGCGTTGCACGACGGCCTGAGGCGACAGACCGGCCGCCGCGTCGCTGTTCAGGCGCTCCATGACCGAGGCGGTGCCAAGGGCGTGCCAAGGTGCGGGCGGGGGTGTTGTCATGCTTGTTGTTCTCTCACAGCGACTGGGATGCCATCGCCAATTTGAGCACATGAGGACAGCGCTGCGATTCGCTTCGGCCTGCCCAGCAAGCATCAGTATCAGCGCGTTGCCATATAGGACGCATACAGCGACGCATGCAAGCCGCGCAGCGCCTTGCGGCGCCTGATCACGTCATGCTGGCGGCCTTGGCGCTCCAGCCCCAGTAACTCCACCAGCACGCGCAGGGCCTGTTCGGGCGGGCTGTGTTGTGAGGCGTGCGCTTGTGCCAAATGGGGTGCCAGGCTGGGCCGCTCGGTCAGCAGCCAGGCGGGAAACCATGCCAGATCGCCGGCGTCGCCCAGACCTTCAAAGGTCTGATCGAACTTGGCCACCCATGGCTGTAGAACCGGATCGGCCGTTTGTTTCACAACGTCGTCCAGACGGCTGGGCGACAGCCAGGCCAGTTCAGCCAGCAAGCCCCAGTTCGCCTGCAAGCCCAGCAGCGCCAAGCGGGCGTGCAGCATCCAGGACAAGGGGGACGGAATCCGCCGCCACGACTCAATGCGCGCCACCGCCTGCGCTGCAGCCGCCCAGTCGGCGCCGAGCAGCCACAGCGGGGCCGCATGGTCTTCGCCGTGCTCCGCCCTGTACACCAGCGGCTCGGCACGTCGAGCCAGTTCCCGCCAGCGCGCACGCAGCCAGGCCGCGGCCCCTGGCGTACCCAAGCCAATGCAGGCTGCGGGGGTGAGGTCGTTCAGCAAAACCTGGCGGGCGACGCGTAGTGCGTCGTGATCGTGAAACGGCGCCGGTGTGCGCCCGGCCACGGCTTCAATCAGCATCAGCAAGGGGCTCAGGCACTCGTCATTCGGACAGTGCTGGCCCAGTGTTTGCCAGGCCAGTCGCGCGGCAGGCACATCGCATTGCTCCAGCGCCACGATGACATCGTTGCGAAAGGCGACACTGTGGCTGTCGGTGAAAAAATCGTACTGCATGTGCTGCGGTCCCTGCGCGTCGCTCTGGTCCGCGCCGCAAAGCCTCATAGAGGTCGGGACACCGTGACCAGGATGAAGACCAAGTAAGCCACGAGCAGGGCCAAGCCCCGCAGTCGCGGGATGACATCGGCGCGCGGCAGCATGAGCAACACCGTGAGCGTGCCAAATACCAAGGCCACGGCGACGTCGCTCACGGGCGTGCGGATCGGGTGAATCGTGGCTGCTAGCCCCACGATGGCCAGCCCATTGAACAGGTTGCTGCCCAGCAAGGTGCCCAGCCCGATGTCGTCTTCACCGCGCAGACGCGACAGCAGTACCGTCACCAATTCGGGTAGGGACGTACCGATGGCGACCACGGTCACACCAATCAGGTAGGCCTGCACGCCAAGCGCCACGGCGATGGCGGACGCACCGCTGACAAACAAGCGTCCGGCCACGATCAGGCTGGCGAGCCCCACCAACACCAGCAGCCACGCGCGTGCGGGATGGGTCGTTCGTTCGGCGTTTGGCGTGGCTTCGCGCCGATGGGCCATGGCTTGGCGGACCACCCGCGTCATCCAGAGCGCAAACAGCGCCAGCAGCAGGGTGCCGTCCGCGCGCGACAAGCCACCGTCGAGTGCCAGCACCAGCGTGAGCACGGGTACGAACAGCGCCAGCACGAAATCGCGCTTGAACTCTTTGAGGCGCGCAGTCAGCGCGCCGAACATCAGGGCCAAGCCCAGGATCAGCCCCACATTGACCACGTTGCTGCCCAGCGCGTCGCCCAGACCAATTTCCGGCTTGCCGGAGAGGGCTGCCAAGCTCGACACCGCCAACTCTGGGCTGGACGTGGCGAAGGCGGCGAGCGTGGTGGCCACCAGGAACTTGGGAAGGCGCAGGGCTTGCGCCACGCCCAGCACGCCCTTGAGAAAGGCGGCCCCGCCCAAAGCCGCTGCCGGAATGGCGGCAAGCAGGGCCAGAGAATCGGTGGTGGAAAGAGACGGGGTCATGATTGATCCTGAACACCGCACGATTGAACTTGCCAGAGTCGGCCGTCGCCGGGTGCACTGGGAAGGCCGGGTGCCGCGACTCCAAGCCGACGATGGTTGCTCAATATGGGGGGCCGCCACGGGCACGTGGCCTTCGGTGGGGCTATCCGGACATCAGGAGGTGGCGGCCAGCAGAAACTCGGCGCCTTTCTTCTCCGAGCGCATGGTTGCGACGATGCGCGAAATCTCAATGATCTTGCTGGTGAATTGGGTCTGGCTGGTGCAGCGTTCGATTTGCAGGCACAGGCTCTCCGCATCGGGCCCCAGCAGGTCTTCCAGCAAACGCGACGCGCGCCGGATCATCGGTTTCAAGGTGTCATCGGCCCCAGCCGGGGCTGCCTTGAGTGGCACCGCCGCAGGGACGGGTGCCGGGGCAGGTTTGGGTAGCTCCAGCGCTTCGACAAACCCGGCACTCAGCAGGTCGCCGAGCAGTTGTCGGGCTTCGTCGGGGTTGGGCAGGGGTTTGAGCAGTTCCGCAATCGACTTGGCACCGTCCACCACGATCAGCAACATGCGTGATTTCGGTGTCAGGGCCCGGTCCCTGAGCTTGATGGCGTTCATGCCAGCCTCGGTCTTGCGCAGAACCGAATTGGGAGCCAGGTCAGTCATGTCAAATGCTCACTCGTTTCATGTGGACGTATGCCCAGGCGATGTGCCAAGTGTGCACCATCGCTGACGAAATNNGCGAGTTCAGTTCAGCGCAAGGCCCTGTTGGTTTCACGTCAGAGCAGGGTCAGAGCCATCTTCAACAATTGCCACAAGCCTCCACGTCGGGGGTCTTCACCTTTTTGGAGACAGCAAATATGAGAAGCGCACAAACAGCCGCCGTTGCCCGGCCGATGTCGGCGGAAGAGAAGAAGGTTATCTTCGCTTCCTCGCTCGGTACCGTGTTCGAATGGTATGACTTTTACCTTTACGGCTCGCTCGCGGCCATCATCGCCAAGCAATTCTTCAGCGGTCTGGATGAGGGCTCGGCCTTCATCTTCGCGCTGCTGGCGTTTGCCGCCGGTTTCATCGTGCGTCCCTTTGGCGCCATCTTCTTCGGCCGCCTGGGCGACATGATCGGCCGCAAGTACACCTTCCTGGTCACCATCCTGATCATGGGATTGTCCACCTTCATCGTGGGCATCTTGCCGAACTACGCGTCCATTGGCGTGGCAGCGCCGGTGATCCTGATTTGTCTGCGCATGCTGCAAGGCTTGGCGCTGGGCGGTGAGTACGGCGGTGCGGCTACCTACGTGGCGGAACACGCTCCTCATGGAAAACGCGGCGCCTACACGTCATGGATTCAGACCACCGCAACGCTTGGTTTGATGCTGAGTCTGATGGTGATCTTGGGCACCCAGACCTTGCTCGGCGCGGAGAAGTTTGCAGACTGGGGCTGGCGTGTTCCCTTCATTGTCTCGATTCTGCTGCTGGCCGTGTCGGTCTACATTCGATTGAGCATGAACGAATCGCCCGCCTTCGCCAAGATGAAGGCCGAGGGCAAGACTTCGAAGGCGCCGCTGTCGGAGTCCTTTGGTCAGTGGAAGAACCTGAAGATTGTGATCTTGGCCCTGATCGGCCTGACCGCCGGCCAAGCCGTGGTGTGGTACTCCGGCCAGTTCTATGCCTTGTTCTTCTTGACCCAGGCACTCAAGGTGGATGGCCCAACCGCCAACATCATGGTGGCGATCTCCCTGATCATTGGCACACCGTTCTTCATCCTGTTCGGTGCCTGGTCCGACAAGATCGGCCGCAAGCCCATCATCATGGCCGGTTGCCTGTTGGCCGTCTTGACATACTTCCCGGTGTTCACGGCGCTGACCAAGGCCGCCAACCCCGACCTGGCTGCCGCACAAGCCGCCAACAAGGTGGTGGTGACTTCGGACAACAGTGAGTGC
>CXWL01003056.1_pt1 | contig 13554 bp, 11 predicted proteins | sample 590931 | NCBI WGS metagenome assembly CXWL01 (sample SAMEA3498368, study PRJEB10139) | groundwater metagenome | biome: water well; material: biofilm material | place: Germany | collected 2015-04-27 | reverse complement strand
TCAGGAGGGAGAGAGTGGTTGCACGCCAAATGAATCTGTGTCGCATCAGGTCTCACTGGGGGAGGCCACGGCCTTGTTGATTTCCCGAAAGAGTCTCCGTTCAATTTCCGAGGCCTCCTCAGTGTGAACACGGAGGAGGCCTCCACTCTGGGCCAGTTTTTCGAAGTCGGCCTTAACCTGGAGTTTGGTGACGTTCGAGGGGAAGTTGTGAAACGACAGCACGTTGTGATTCAGTGAGCCGGCGATTTCAAACGAGACCGGGGTCAGTAGAGAATCTCCTTGCGACTTCGGCCATGTCTTTGGTTTTTGAAGGCCGTTCGCCAAAAAAAACTTGGAAGGACAGGGTTCATTTTGACTCATACACTATGCCAAAGCGATGAAAGTCAGAGGTCGGATTTTGCGATCATACATTCATCCAGAGATCGCAAACTTTTCCGCTTGTTTCGTCCAAGACAACCCAAGACAGGCTAAATTACGCTCAGCTTTTCCGCAGCAGAATACGCTGTTCTCTCTGAGAAAGCACCCCGCCTTCCGAGAGCAAACCGCCACAATGGAACCATTTGCCAGAGGGCACCGCAGGCTTGTGGCGGCACGTAACGAGGGGGTACCGGGTAGGCAACCAGCTCAGGGTCCGTCAACTCCTGTGCCGACCGAAACCTGAAGTAGTCCTAGCACCGTAGAAATGAGAGGAACTTCGAATCTGTGAGAGTTCCGTAGCCTCCTTGGGGATTAGAGAGATGAGCTTGTTAACGACTATCTGGACATGAGCCCCATGTAGGCGATGCTTAAATAGTGCCTATCGCCAGTATCATTTTCCACCACGCGCAATCACTCTCCCCCTCAGTTTGAATTGAGAACCCCCGCTTTAGTGGCTAAGATCACTCACTTCCAGTTACTCAGCGTCACACCCGATAAAATGCCCTGGAACGCACTTTCAGGGCCTTTTCCCCAGACCTGCATCCTTTCATTGATGAGAACCTGCACCTTGTCGGGATTGATCGGATAGGTTTGGTTGGCGACCTCGACCGGCTGACGCACACGCAGTGGAACCGAGCTTAGCAAGCGCACCCTCTGGGCCTCGTTTTGCACTAACATCGTCCCTCGCTCGGCAGCTTGAATAGCAACCGTTTGGAAAGTTCCTCCAATGACATCTCGATGAGAATGCATCCCCGACACATAGGCCAAGACCAGACCGATCATCAGTGGGATACAGCCCACCAATACTATAGCTAACACGATTCGCCCGTGTATGGTCCGAATCTTCACCCTTCGCTCGTCATCGTGCCGCATTGTAAGCGACATAAATGGGGAAACTCTAGATCCTCAATAGAGCGCGGACGATTAATTACTTTGGCTCTCGACAACGTGCAGGGAGACCGCCTCGATGGGCTAGATGCGACTCGAGATGGCATGCGGGCCCCCAACAATAATGGCTCGCAGTTCTATATCTGTGCCGCGGACAGCAAGCACAGGATCTTTCAGTACTTGCTCAATCTGCCCCTGCACCTCTTTGTGCCCAAGATGCCCGATCCCCTTGCTGCAACCCCATGAACAGAGGGTGTAGATAGCAAGTTGCCTTGCTATCTACACTGAAAACCCCGAGGAACCTGTCCGATTTGCCTCAATCGAGCCGACAGCTGTGCCTCTTCGCTGGCTCTTTATGGTACGATGCTCCCACTTCCAACCTTGAAGAAGGAGTCCACACCGATGTCTGTCTGGCCAGTGCTTGTTTCGACGGTGTTCTGTGTCCTGTTCACCTTATCTCCGCTTTTCGCGGCTGACCAACTGCCTGAGACCCTGCTCACACCACCCGCGACAAGAGATGGTGCGCCGATGGTCGCGGTCCCGGCCGGCTCATTTCCGATGGGTGTTCCGCAAGGCGATCGGGATGGTGGACGCGATGAATATCCGCGCCATGAGGTATTTGTAGACATCTTCTTTATCGATAAATTTGAGGTGACAAACAGCCGCTATCTGGAGTTCGTCAAATCCACAGGCCATCGTGTCCCACAAAACTCCAAGAACCCGACGCGAAACCTCTGGCAAGGAGACGCCATCTCTGAGTCCCTGGCCGATCGACCAGTGATCAATGTGGATTGGTTTGACGCCGAGGCCTACTGCAAATGGGCGGACAAACGACTCCCGACCGAGGCTGAATGGGAAAAATCGGCAAAGGGCACCGCAGATAGGCGATTCCCCTGGGGCAATGTTGAACCCACTGTGAAACATCTCAATTTCAATCAACGATGGGTCGGCGAGAAGACCCTCATGCCTGTCGGGAGCTATGAAGCGGGCAAAAGCCCGTTCGGTGTTTACGACATGGCCGGCAACGTCTGGGAATGGGTCAGCGATTGGTACGATGCCGGCTACTACGAGAAGAGCCCGGCGAAGAACCCCAAAGGCCCGGAGACCGGGACAAAGAAAGTCATTCGGGGAGCAGGTTGGCAAAACGAAACCCCCACGGTCCGTATCTTCACCCGCGTGGACAGCGATCCAACGATTCGGAACGAATCGACGGGCTTTAGGTGCGCCATGGACGTCGTGAAATAGTAAGGCGGAAAGGGAAAGTTCGAAACATAGAAGAACCTGCCTTTGCGTAGGCTTCACGCGAAAGGATCCTCCATGCACATCCGTCATTGCTTCTCTTCACCTTCCTCACACCTACTGGCGTGTGGGGTTTTTGCCGGCGTAATGATGTTCACCGCTCCACTCCATGCAGAGTCGACGTCACTTAGCCCAGAAACATTTCTGCGCGCGAAACAAGCCACGGTCGGTATTCTGGAGGACACCCAAGATCAGCGCACGCCTGAGAAACCAGGAAAAATCGTCGTCCGAGGGACCGGGTTTCATCTGCGAGATGGCTACGTCGTTACCGCCAGGCACGCTGCGGAGAGACACGACCCCTCGACCGGCACTAATATCCAGAAGCATGTTCGCATCCTCACCAACGATCTCCATGAGCTCCCTGCCGACCTCGTCGGTGACAGCTCGTTCATGGATGTCGTGATCTACCGTGTCCCCGAGCCGCATCGATCCAAGCTGCGGACAGGAACAGCGTTTGCTACTGGAGATGTCGCCCCTGGGATGGAAGTCTTCACCGTCGGCTATCCACTCGGCTGGGGCCCCACTATGGCCTTCGGCCGCCTTGGAAATACGAATACCTTCCTTCAAACTGTCGAAACACGTTTGATTCAAGCCGACCTCTCCGCCTGCAGCGGCAACTCAGGAGGAGGACTATTCAATGCCCAAGGATACATCGTCGGGATTATGCACGCCATTATCCAAACAGAAAAAGAAGAAACTCAGGCTCACTGCAGCCGCATGACCTTTGCTATTCCGGGGACGCTCGCCGAGCGGATTGTGAACGCGGCTCTCACAGGCAAGCCGCTCATGTTCTCAAAAATGGGCATTCACATGACCTCGGTGAAGGACGGGACCAAGTGGCGCATGGCCGTGAAGGATGTGGCCGACCCGGCAAAAGAGGCCGGCATTCAAAAGCACGACATCTTGCTGGCGATCGAAGACCAGGAGATTCTCGATGCAGCCCAGCTGAAGAACTATCTTATCGAACGGACAACTCCCGGACAGCGCGTTTCAGTCAAGGTTCGACGAGTCGATGCAGATCTGACGTTCACAGTTGCACTGGGGGGAGGATAGAGACACGGGCCATGTATTGTTGGAAGAATGTTTGGAGTGACGACACTTGGCCAAGCTTGTGTGTTTGGCAACCGCAACACCCACGCCGCGTTTGCGTTTTGCCGGCCCGCTGATGGTGCTCTCATCGGCCTCGATCAGACCAGCCAGATGGCTTCGGGCCTTGCCAACCATGCCTTTGCACAATCGACGCAGCCTGTGCAGGCGGTTGTCTCACTGCCAAGACCCAGTTGCCGCCGGGGCTGTGCGGCACTGACTCCTGTGGCTATGTCGCTCGGCCTCAGTCCCAGTTTGTTATTGCAAACTGATCTGGTGCGGCTTTGCTTACCGTGATTCCCCGGAGTCCTTCACATCCCGCGCGCAACGGAACCCCATCCAGTTGATCTTCGTATTGGGATCGGTCCCGTTCCGCATAGCGACCCGCATCGTCGTGGTACTGTCCATCCAGCCGCCGCCACGGAAGGCTTTCTGCGTCCCGGTCTCCGGTCCAAATGGATTCCGGTCCGGTGCCGTTTTGTAATAGTCCTGGTCGTACCAATCTGCGACCCACTCGGCCACATTCCCGATCGTCTGATAGAGCCCGTATGGGCTCACAGCGTTCTCGTACTTGTCGACAGAAATGATCGGGGGATAGAGCAGCAGTCGCTCTGGTCTATCCCGCACCGGGCCTGAAAGCCCGGTCCTCCCAAAATTCGCCCTGGTCGGCCCCGCATAGTCTTTGCCCCAGGGAAAGAGCCGCCCGTCCACCCCGCGCGCCGCCTTCTCCCATTCCGCTTCCGTCGGGAGCCGTTTTCCCGCCCACTTGCAGAAGGCGTCGGCATCATACCAAGATACATGCATGATAGGATGATGCGCCATCGGCTCCTGGAAATTTCCACCGTCATACCGCCAATCCAGTTGAGGTGGGCGGTTCGTGGCGAGTACGAACTTGAGATACTCCAGCGCCGTCACTTCGTACTTGCCAATCACAAAAGCATCCAGAAAGACGCGCCGCTGCGGAATCTCGCTCCGATAGGCCAGCCGATCCGTCTGCTTATCGCTGCCCATCACAAACTCACCGGCTGGTACCAAGATCATATCGTCCTTGGCTTTCCACTTGGCCACGCGTTCTGCTGCGATCTTCTTCCCTTCCTCAGTCCACTCCACCGTAATGTCCTGAGTATCGAGCCCCCAGGCGACATTCGCAGTAGCCAAGGCTACCGCCATGACGACGATCGCCTTCACCGCACGATTGACTGTCGTGAGCCTATCCCTCCGAGACACGTTCATGACCTGGCCTCCTTCATTTTATTGTCGTCAGCTCTCCGCATTCCACCATCGACTGGTTATGGACTCTCCGTCAGCTGAAAGCTGATCGCTGACGGCTGATGGCTTGTTTCAGATTTTGCGCAACGCAATCCCGTCAAATAGCTTTTCCGATCCGGCGTGCCGGCATTGCGCCCGGCGGATCGTGCGACTTCCGGATCTTCGTTCCAGGAACCACCGCGAAACACTTTGAGTTCGCCGGCAGCCGGCCCCGTTGGATTGTCCGGCAGGCTGCGCTGGTAATACTCGGGGTCGAACCAATCCGCCACCCATTCACTGACGTTGCCGGCCATTTGATAGACGCCATAGGGGCTGACGCCCCTGTCGTACCGATTCACATTGGCCAACGGCGGATATTTGAATCCACGTTTCGACCCTGAGTGCGCGATATTGCTTTTCATCCATCCGGCCGGTTCGTTACCCCAGGGAAAAACCCGTCCATCTTCCCCTCGCGCAGCTTTTTCCCACTCCGCTTCGGTGGGCAGCCGCTTGCCGGCCCAACGGCAATAGGTATCGGCTTCTTCCCAGCTCACCCCGATAACCGGATGCGACGCCATCTTTTCGAGAAACGGATCCTGCATCCAAAACGGCGGCCAGGCCGCACCTGTGGCCAACACAAATCGAAGATAATGGACGTTGGTGACTTCATACCGGTCGATCTCAAAAGCATCGAGGGACACGGGCTGCTGCGGCAATTCCTGAGGTCCGGCTGCGCGATCCACCTTGGGATCGCTGCCCATCAAGAACGGTCCACCCGGCACGGGGACCATGCCCTCAGGAACGTCCAGCAACGCCAGCCGCTCTAACTCCCAGGGCTGCGCCCAGGGGTCGTGCTTGGGAGTCAAATGATCGGCCCGCGCGTCACCTGGGCAAGAGGCTAGAGGCGAAAGGCAATAGGCGAGCAAGAACAGAACGACCCGACACAGCTTCTCACAGAATCCACCCCACCGTCTCATGCCCACTGCCTCATGCTTATTAGTACGTTTGCTTCTCCAGCGTCGGAACGATCTGGCTCTGCACATCCTGCGTGATCGTATAGCGCACGTACGGATTCTCGACCATCTGATTGGCGTAAAGACGCCCGTGCTCAGCGATCCTGTTTCTGGATCATCGGATCGATTTCTTTCTTCGTTTCCTCGAGCACGTTGTAGCGGACGTACGCATGGTCCAGCACCTCGTTGGCATAGAGCCTCCCTGTAGGAGCCGGGACTACGAGATTCGCCTCTGTTGTTCCCTTCGGCGCGATCGTGACGGTTTGCTCGATCGTGGTGCGGACATAGGGATGCCAGACGACCAGCTTATAGGTTCCTGGCGGTACATCGGTCATGGTGAACCGGCCCTGCTCGTCCGTCTTGGCAAAGTACGGATTCGTGATGGCCAGGCCCCAGCTCTCCATGTACGCATGGAAACCGCATTGCATAACGAAAATCCGGCGGCCCTTGCTGAGATTGACCAATTGCTTCATCGGCGGGCCTGCCATGTGTTTGTGGTACAGCCCGGCGTCGCTGCGATCCTTGAAGTTACGCGGGTGCTGCGGATTCATCGGCAGCGGCACGTTGAACAGCACGCGTGCACCCAAATTCGACGTTTCATAGGCCTGAATGTCGTGCATGACGGGGTCCATGTTGACCACCATCACCGTCTGATCGTCCCGCACGACAGTCGTGAACGGGAGAAAGAGGCAGTCTTTCGCTTCGATTTGCGGCACGGTCTTTCCCACGAAGGGTTTGCCTCTGTCGATCCCTTCCAGATAGACCACCACATCGCGAAACTCGCCCGCCGGCCCGACCTGGAACGGTTGCAGGATGCGCCAGCCTTGCCCGTCAGAAATGCGGCCGCAATAGAATTGGTCCGGCAAGGTCGTGAGATTGTAGCCCTTCGGTTTGGGCACGTGGCCGTCGAGCGTCACAGCGCCAACGACGGATCCACCTTCCGTGACGGTAATTTCTTCATAACCCCAAGCCGGCCCTCCTAAACCGATCGCGGCTAACAACGCTACTGTCATGACATAACGCATGTGGATCCTCCTCATTCTCAATCAGGACCTCAGCCTGAGTCCTCTAGATGTTCGACTATGGGAATTGCCCGATCCAGCGCCGGAGCGAGCCAGCCCCTCCCTCGCGTTGAGATTATTTAGTTCACAGGATAACACAGCTTTCTAGTTGAAGTGGCGCACGCGGCGTTGTCCTCGTCCGTCTAGCACCGAAGCCAGGTCACACCTGGCCAGGGCATTCCTCTGACAGATAGTCAAGAGCTTCTCTATCCGTACCACAGGTGGCACGATGTGATTGCGGCCCTGAGATATTCTTGACTGCGCTCGATCGGATCGCACGGCGTGACCGCCCCCCTTCCCTCTCTGAGGCGAGGCGCAACGGTCGCAGAACAAATCTACGGCTCACTCGCGGTACGGCGGCGAGGAACAATCCAGTCACTCAGGAGCCGGAATTGAAATCAGGACCGCGCCCAGCACATCGTGGAGTTTGTAGTCCCGCTTTGAACTGCGGGGGTCGGCGTTATGACAACTCACACAGACGGGCGAGACAGCTAGGTCCGCATACACGGCTTGGAAGTATCGAGTGCCCCCCTCCCTGACCTGGCCTTTATACGGCTGCTCGGGATGTGCCGTGACTGCCTCAAGCGCCTTGCGCTCGAAATCGGTTCGAGGCCCGCTTTGTTTGTTGATGGGATTGAGGCTGATCAACCGATACTGCACCTGTGCTCCCGTCAGCGCCGCCAGACTCGACGACTCCTGAAAGAATTGGGCCGGAAGCGGGAGTGCGTTCGCCGAACGCCACTGCTCCGATGATTCGATCACCCCTCTCCTCTGCATCCGCTCCACGACGTGGACGGTATAAAACGTCCGGTCGGCCTCCAGCACTGAATGGATATAATCCACGACCGTTTCCAGCGGGACACTGCCGGACGATTCCTTGCCGGCAAACCCGGTTCCCCAACCCACGATCACGCACAGCGCAACGCACAATCCTCCTACGAGCCACTTCAGAGATGACATGACACCCTCCCTTCGATGGGGCCGTATCAGGCCAGGAGACCGGAACATGGTGAGGAATGTGGGCTTCCCTTCCCGACTCCCCTATGGAGCAGAGAGCCCCCTTCTTGAAGATGGACCTCAGGCGGCCAGTTCCCACCCGGCATGGCCACACTCATTAAGCGCCGCAAAATCCTCTGCCTTCTTCGTTCGGCGCGGCGTAGGCTTCCCCTCGATCCGATCACACTGCACACACAACGCCTTCACGATCTTTTCACCGGTATCTGCGGGAGTCGCCATTCCAAGCTGGGCAAAAACCAACATACCCGCATTGGAAACAGCGATGCCAAGAACAATCAAAAATCATGTCTTCCGAAGTCCCGCCACAAATTGTGTTATCAGTGCCATTTTTTCCCTCCGGCCTCCCCTGAATGCTGGGTGCTGAGTTTTCGGATTCAGTTTTATCTCGGCACTCAGCACTTTTTTGCTCAGCACTTCAATAACACGATGGGGGAGCCGCATGATACAAGCAGCTCCCCCACCAGGTATTACACCATGTCCAACCCGTTTACTTCATCGCCGTCGGAATAGCGTGAGGCTCGGGCTGCGCATCCACACGCTTGGCACCCGTTCCCTGAGTCCCCAGCGGTTGGATCCGTGAGTCGCCGACAGGCAACACACGGAGGTAGCCCCATTGTCCCGACTGCGTGTAGGGCAGCCGTGCATTGGACCACACGAAATCTCCCACCTGACGATAGGGGCCTCCCGCGCCGCCACGGATAAAGACATCGAGGATCTCGGACCCGGCATACTCCACCACGCTGATCATATCGGCGCCCGGCATGTAGGGCTCAATCGGCCACTCATGACCTTCGACCCCGAACATCCCGTTCTGTTCGCTGTTCGCGCCGATCACATGGATTCGAATCGCATCACCGGCATGCGCCTCGATCAGAGGCGTGACCGGATCTTCAGGCTTATCCACGACGCAGGGCTGGAAAATCTTGCCCAGCGAGCAGCCTTGCTCCTCACGGAATTTGTACGGCTCCGCGCGATAGTTGACCGATGTCAACCCGGCCACGTTTTGCACGTAGGGCATGAACGCGGTCCCGATGATGTTGTCCTCATCCTGGAAGAAGAGGGCCACGTCTCTATAGTTTCGCTTCCCGACGTTCTCCGGCAAGCTGGCATCGACAATGACGTCGGCACGCCATGAGTTCCTCTGAGAAATGTCGGCCCCAGTGACGGGGTCTCGATACTGGGAACCCTTCGGGCCGATGATCACCGCGCCATACAATCCGTTCCGTGGATTGACGACCACGTTACCACCGTCCCACACCAGCGACGTCGTCTCCTTGTTCGCCGGATGGGCGTAGTAGGTGTAGGTGCGACTCTCACCAGGAGCAATCGTCTGATCGCCAGGATTGTTCCCGACATTCAGGCCCTGGCTGTCTTTCGGATCGAAGGCCAGGCCCGGCGCAAAGAAGGACGCCCGGCTCGCCTTCATTTTGTTCTTGAGATTGACCTTGATGCAATCGCCAAGATTGGCACGCAACGTGAGCGGATTCGGCATCACATTGCCCGCCACCGTGGTCGCTTCCTCTGCAAGCGCATAGATCTTCCCTTCCGGCATCGTCATTTCGATCTTGCGCTCGAAGTCCACCTCGATCACGTCCGGCGCCTTCGGATGGAGCTTCATCGGACGGTCCAACGACACAACGTTGAAGTTCTTCACGGGAGCATCTGACGGACAGACGGAACCAGGCGTCGCAGGAATCCCCAGAGGATTGGTCCCCTTGGGCAGCGGCTTCAGATCCGCCGTTTCCTTGTCGAGCACGCGCACGATACCCCATCCCCCTTCGGCGAAGTGTGACGTTCGTCCGTTAAAGTGGATATAGTCGCCCGGCATGCCCTGGAACCCTCCGGCCTTGGTTACGAGGTCATACCGTTCAGCGATCCCGACATGAATCGAGTTCTTCCGATTGGCATCTGCCGCATACCGTTCCGTCAGGAAGGTATGGCCTGAAATGGTCCAGACATGGGATTCGTTCATCAGTTGGTGCAACAGACGGAACACCATGGTGTCCCCTGTGTAAGCACGGAGCAACGGCGTACCAGGGTCTCCATGGATCGCGCTGCTGAACAATTTTGACGTATCCGGATTGTTGGACAAACGCTGTGCAAACGGCGCTGCACGGAAGTTGAAACCGCTGCCGGTCGTGTGCGTGCCGCCGTTGATGTACTTGTTCGGCGCCGCCATGATCTTATCCGGCATCTGGAAGGACACGGTCTTGCCGGCTTCCAGCGCCACTTCGATAGGCTGCCCAGGCGGATTGCCCGCCTCGATGGTGTTCACCGTATGCGGAACGGTGTCGTGGATCGATACCATCAACTCACGGAAACTCCCGCTCACGCCGGCCCCGATCGGCTCGTTGCTGTGAATATCGGCGATGGGACCGCTGTACACCAACTTGCCGTTCTTCGGATCGTGATAGGTGGACCCAAACGGTTCCACGATCGTCACGCCAAACCCGCCATGCGGCCAGGTCGTCGCGCCGAATGCATGGTCATGCCAAAACACCGTCCCCATATCCACATCCACCCACCACCGATAGCGCACGAACTCCGGCGAAACCAGATCGCCAGCCGGATGATTGTTTTTCAATGGCTTGAAGAACGTGACCTGATCGCCCTTGATCTCCTTGATACGAGCCACTTCCTGGCAGCTCTTGTCCCGCGGCAATGAGGCTGTCGGATCGTTCCCCTTCTCCAAACAATCCATGCCGACCATCACTTCAGTATTGACATGGAAGGGTGTGGCACCCGGCGCCATCTGAATCTTGATAGATGCAGCACCAGCTTTGGCTCCGCCTACGAGCTTCGCAACCATCGGGGCCGGCAACCCATGCTTGGTCTTCTTTCCCCACATGGTAAAGGGCCGGACCGACATTTCATACTCAAACCCTGAGATCACGCCATCCGAGTTCCCCGTGTCGAACTGGAAGAAATGGGGATGGATGTTGATCTTGGACGATTGGAAATTCGTGTAATCGTCGTCGTCCCATTCGCTCGTCAGCAACAGGTCCACGCAGTCATACACGTTCGCACGGATGACGGCCGGAAGTTTCAAGTCGTCATTGCCTCTGGTCAACCGTTCTTCTTCATGAAGCACGTAGATCAAGCCGTCCTTGTCGACCATGGCCGGCTCTTTCCCCTGCGCCTTGGCCAGGGTTATCGGCATGCGGACAAAGTGGATGTTGTAATGCTTCCGGTTGGCATTGTCGGGGCAAAGACTCCATCGGCCCTGCTCACCCGGCATGGCCGGCTCGGAGGTCCGTTCACCATTGGCGTCCTGGTGAATCGGTTCTAGCCAGGGAGCGCCGTTGTGGTTCGCAGAGAACGGCACCCGCTTGCCGAAATGCGGCTTAAAGAGCGGCCAGGCCATCTTGGCTGTCGTCGGATCGAACAGGATAGCCGGTCTGGTACTATCATCCCACTTAGCCGCCCATGTGTACTTCGGATTCTGTGCGGTACTTTCCCGCTCGCCCCTGGCAATATTGCCATCCCACTTCCAATCCCACACGGTCGAATCGTAGGCCATGATCTGGCCCTTCTCATCATTCGTGTGACCTGGTTGACCCTGTGTCGGAACAAACATCTCGACCCAATCTTTGATGTTCACAATAATGGGATCGGACTTCCAATTGGTCTTCTGACTCTTGTCGACAATCTTAAAGACCTTCCCAAACCAATCCACCGTCGTCCCGATCAGCTTGTCGGAGGAGACTCCCTGCTTCATCCGTCCCTGACGATCCGGCAACTCCCTGAGGTCAGGCATGCTATCGGTGTGTGTGGCACCCACTTGGAGTGTATTGTAAAACCGTCCGTACCCCCACATGCCTGCGACATAGTGGTGCGCAACATGGCAGTGATATAGGAATTCCCCCGCCAAATGTTGGCAGCCACCGCCGCCGCATTCCGGCTCGAGGTCCAAGGCTTCTGACGGACCGATCACTTCTACATCCACGCGATCGGACTTCGTCCGGACGACCGGGTACTTTACCGGCCCGTCCTGACCCATCGCCCACATGTTGTTGGGTTCGGTGCCGGGGCTCCTCTGCCAACGAATCGTACCGCTATGAGGGTGGTGGGAGTGGAACACTTCGGATCCGCCATGAACCAGCCGCCACTTGACCGGATCGCCCAGATAGCCACGGGCAATCGTGGTCGGAGTATCGCCGAATGTATAGGCGCTATAGGCCATCGACTCGTCTTCAAACCCGAAATACTCGTGCTGCAGATGCATCTGATCGATGCCGAATGGCTCGCTACGGTAGTTGATCGCCCGGCCACCCGGACGATAGGCATCCGTCAGCGGATCGCGTTGCGGCAAGAAATCCCCCTTCTTGTTCAGCGGGCGGAAGGCTTCGTCGCCGATCTCATGATAGAAGAGCACGAATTCTCGGAAGTCCGGTCCGGACCCGTTATCGATGTTCACCTGCCAGCCGGTCTTGGTCTCTGGCGCAGACCCTCCACTTCCGAGGGCATTGAGATACTTCGAACCCTTTGGCTCCACGATGAATGCGCCGAAGAGACCCAACACGGTCAGCTCACGGTCATGGCTGTAGGAGTGAAACTGACGGACGCCTTCTTGCATCTGCGGGTGGATGTACCACTCGAACTCTTGCGCCTTACCCGGAGCCACAATGGACTCGGGGTTCGTCGTCGTGGCCGGCTTGCCTGTGGCACTCACGATCATGCTGGAGGCGCTGATGAACAGGCTGCCGTCCTCGCTCTCCATCTGGTTACGGAGCGTCATTTTCACGCAATCACCCTGATTGGCGCGCAGCACCAAGGGTTGAATCATATCGCCCTGCAACCCTGTGGTCACGGCTCCGGCATCAAAGCCATCCTTCTCGCGAGCCTCTTTGTTCTTGGCTTCCTCACTGCGGACCTTGTCGAGATCCTGGGTCAACGCATACATATAGCCTGGATAGAAATCGAGCCAGCGATTCAGCGTGATCTCGATGTTGATCATCGAGACATCGTACTGCTTGACCGGCACACCGGCTGGGCACTTCCCGCCCGCCGTCATGACCGGCTCGCCTTTCGACCCATCGGACATGAGCAGGAAGCTGCTGCCGTCCTGGCCCATGTACTGGTGCATCATCGACATCTCGTTGAACGCTCCGGAGGTCTGCTGTGCTTTGGCATCCTTCTGCGCCTGCTGTTCGAGCTTTTCCATGAGGCGATGGTGTTGCATCTCCATCTTCCCAGAACGGTCAGGCCGCCCCTCGATCGTATCCTCCAGGATTGTCTGCCCCTTCAATTGCTGGGTCCAGCCCGGCATCGCAACCGATGTCGCATGACCTTCATGCGACGACTCCGCTGGACTTGCGGCAAACAGCCATGGCGTCGCCACCAAGCTGCCCGCCAATAAGACACTAAGCAGCATCAGCGAAAGGCTGCTGCGCCGTTGCTGACGCCGTGGTTGAACCGGTAAAGATCTCATACCTCGGCCTCCTCTCCTTGATGTACTCGCCGTTATAGGCGAGTAAGTGGCTAATGACCCGTTACTCGTCTCTCGTGAACTGATCTACAGATTT
>CXWL01124921.1_pt1 | contig 13555 bp, 20 predicted proteins | sample 590931 | NCBI WGS metagenome assembly CXWL01 (sample SAMEA3498368, study PRJEB10139) | groundwater metagenome | biome: water well; material: biofilm material | place: Germany | collected 2015-04-27 | reverse complement strand
CACGATGGAAAAAAGCATACATAAAGCCAAAAATTACAATAACAGGCAATTGGCTAAAAGATGCAGGATTTCAAACAGGCGAAAAGGTAGAAATCCAAGTTTATAAAAATAAATTAATCATTACGAAAAATGAGTAAAAGAAATCAATTAAGAGAACTTTCTAAACTCGCAAAAATTAGAATGCAGTTTGATTGTGAAGGAATGAGTGTAAACGAAATTTTAATTCAAGAATTTTATACAAATGAAGAACACCAAATTTTTAAAACTTTCCACGATTGGAAAAAAGAAGATTTTTTTGTTAAAAAAGGCGAAACCGCTTTTTTAATTTGGGGAAAACCAAAAGCATACAATAAAAGCGAACCGACACAAAAAAAAGAAGAACCCAACGAAGACGAAACAGAATTTTTCCCGATTTGTTTTCTTTTTTCTAACGCTCAAGTAAAACAAAAAGATGCTTAAAAATAGAGAAGTACCACAGGAGTTAAAAAGTTTTAACTCCTTGTTTTTTGGATTTGGTTACAAATACGATTTGAATGTAATTTTTGACGACCTTTTAACAATTATTATATGTGCATTAGCCAGAGAAACAGAAGAAAAACTATATTTTGAAACAATAAAAAAATACACACGTGAAGAATTAGATATTTTTTGCAGACTATTTGCAGAACTTTTAATGATTTACGACAAAAAAATACTTTCTGATGGTTGGTGCGACCCCGTTAGGCGATTTTTACGAATGTTTAGCAGGTAATTACAAAAAATCTAACTTCGGGCAATTTTTTACACCGAAAGCATTATGCGATTTAATGGGGCATATTTTAATGGATTCCGACGAATGGGGGAAAAATATAAGCGAACCCGCCTGCGGTAGTGGTCGAATGGTTTTAGCAGCCAACCACAAAGCAAAAGGAAATTATTATATATGTGAAGATTTAGACCCGATTTGTTGTAAAATGACCGCCATTAATTTATGCTTACACGAAATAAGAGCAGAAATACATTGCAGAAACGCATTAACCTTACAAAATCATCGGTTTTCTTTAGCAATAAACCACGAATATTGGAAACACAACACAAAGTGTATTTTGTTTTATCCAAACAATTAAAACGGCTTATTTTAAGCNNATTTTAAGCCGTTTTTCTTTTATAAAAAAATTCCGCCACTAGGGTGGCGGAATTGCTTGCTTTTTTCTTTTTCTTTTAAAATACTAGCGTATTTCTTTGCTTAATGCTGATTGAACGAGAATACCATCTTTAATATAGAAATTATCACCCTTTGGTAATTGAATATCGAAATTCACCTCAATAAGCGTCTTACTTTGGCTTGTATCAATATTTAAGTTGAAATTTTCAAATGATTTTTTTATTTCTTCAACAAACTTTGTTTTTCCAACAGACCGACCACCAACCAAATATTGTTCATTATCTTTTAACATAATATTATTTTTTTAATTCAAAACCTATTCTATAAAATTCGTCAAAATAATTTATGAAAAATTTTTTGTTTGATAATTTGTGATTTTTAAAAATGTATTTTAAATCTCGTTCTGTTAACTTTTCTACATCAAACCAAATTGCATGAACAGCATTTCCTTTAAAATATTGAACCATGTAATTTATTAATTTTTCTGGTGACTTATAATTTTGAATTGATTCTTTTGTCCTTGGATTAACAAACATTGCAATTTTTAAAAGCAATTCAAAATCTAACTTGTCCATAAATTACTTTTCTATTTCTGCCAATCTTGTTTCTTCAACAATTTCATATAAAGCACAACCAAAATGTAATTCCGCACCTGGTTGTTTATAAATTGGAAGTTCATTTTTAATTTTTGCTATTGCATCAAATTCATTAATCTGCTGAACTTCCATTACTTTTAAAATGATTTCACAAAAAGGCTCAATTGCCTCTCTATATTTCGCTCCAAGTTGTTCACGATATGCATCCCTTGCGGTTTTTAAGACCAACAAACTTGAAATTGTTGTTCTTTTTTTTCCTATTAATCCCATCTGTAAATATCTTGAGTGTTTACCATTACTATAAAGTTTTTTCGATTATACTCGCGTCTTATTTTAAAAATATAACCAAAAATTTCAGATAATTTTTTTTCGATAAATATTAAATCTTCAGTTATAAGCTTTTCGCTTATTTCTCTTTCTAAATCTAAAGCAAAAATATTTTCATTTGGATTTTCATACATGGAATTACGAAAACTCATTGATAATTGATAAATCAATTCTTTGTTTTCATTAGATAAATTATGATCATTAAAAACTCCTGTAAAAATTTGTTTATCTGCTTCTTTTGAAATTACAATTTGACGCATTACCCTTTCTTTTAAATCGGCTTCATGACAAATTCTTTCCCAAATTTTATTGCTTTCACTACTATCCATAACATGCTAATAATTAAGTTATTCAAATGTACAAAAAATTATTTTACTGACGGGTCAACACCCATGTAAACAGTATGAACATTTACTTTGTTAAAGAAATCTTCACGACAAATCCAATATTTAAAAGCATCGGAAAAGTTTGTAGAAAACATTGGTCTAGACAATAAAGGCAACTTTTCTGAAGATTTATCCTTATGGATGGTTCTTGAGCCTAATCTATCAGTTTTTACTATAATTTTTGTAAGTTTTAATGAGTTAGTCATACATGGACATTTCAATTTATCAATTTTTAAAGTAGGTAACCCAGGAATCATATTTCCCATCATGCTTTTAGCTAAATTAAATTCTTCTTCTTGATAAATATTTCCTTGACCTTCACTCATTAATTTCACATCCCAACCAGTTGCAGAACCATCTGGATAATACATAATTGCATTTTTTAAATATGTTGCTTTGTCAGCTTTAATTTTTGCGTTATTATTACCAGAACGGTCATAATACATATACAAAACTTTGTATTTATGATCTTTGTAAAACTCTCTAAATTTCACACCTAAAACAACTTCATCTTCTGGATGAAGTGTATAAAATTCTTTTAAAGCATATAAATAATTCCCACGATATTGCCCACTAACCATTGAAGACATATCTCCAAAATCCACACCGCATTCCATTGGAGAATCAATGTCGTAATATTTTTTACTTAATGACCTACAACCATCCACTATATTGTCTAAAACACTAAACCTATCAAAATACGAAACATCAGTTCCATCTTCGTAAAAATGTTGTTCCCCTAAGTGCGAATAAAATTTTTCACCTTTTGAAACATTAATTCTAAATGATAAAATTGCGCTTCTAAATTCTTCTGGTCCTAATGCTTTTAATGTGGATTTAAAATAATTATCTGTCAAGTTATCCAAGTTAACTAACGATGAAACAGCATAGAAAAAAGTACTATCTTTTCTAATTCTTGTATAATATTCATTCCACAACCTGTATGCTTTTTGTAATCTCGTTCTTTCAGATACAATTCCAAGTTGTTCATTTGCCAACATTTCGCGCTTGATTTCATTTAAAATTAAAGCAGCTTGTAATGCTAATTCAATTTGCTCTGAATCCATTTCTTTTTCCATCTGCAAAATCCAATCATCATCTGAAGTTAATAGATTTGGCATATCGGTTGTAAACGTATTCCCAAGATAAAAAGGAGAATGCCCAAATCGAACAAATTCACCACGTAGAGCAGGAGAGGAACGGTCTAGTTTTTTCTTTTTTAATAATCTGGCTTCATCGCCAATCCTGTGTTGGAATGAACCACCCGCCAATCCAGAAGGCTGGTCTAAACTTCCTAAATTAAACATATTTCCTTCAAAAGTGGAAATTGTATGTTTATAATGCAAAGGCGGCTTGTATGGAAGTTTAAAATGTGAAGGCGGTCGCGAATCTGTAACAAAATGAATACCATCACGCCAACCCATTCTTTGCCAACCTTCAATTAATGCAGGTAATACGTTTGTTAAAGCATTTATGTAAGTATCTGCAACAAACATTATATAACTTCCTGGCATATCGTGGCAAATATGTTGCGAGCGTTGAGCAACAATACCAGAAGTTTTTGCTAAAGCACGACCTCCAATTAAATACAAATCTTTAGGCTGTATTAAATCAACAAGCATTTGCGCTTTATTAATCAATTTACCTTCTACATTTTCATCATTAATTTTTACGTGGATTCTCTTTGTCATTTGGTAGGGCTATAAATGGAATAACATCGGCTTCTTGATATAATCTGTTTTTTTCTAATTCTGTTAAATCCGGAACTTTTTCATCAATAAATTGTTTAATTCTATTTCTGTCAACTCTAGGCAATCCTAAATCTTCAGCATTAGACGTATAAACCACCCATCTAGGAGTAAACAATTCAGCAGGTAATTCTTCCTTAACTTCTTTACCACCGCCACGAATTTCGTATGCATCTTTAATTAATTTACCTACAGAAACAATATCTTTTGTGTCTTTTACAGACATCATTGCCAGATTAATTAATTTATCCATCTTTTCAGCATAAATATTCTGCCAAGCTTCAATTGATACTTTCTGGTCGCAATAAAAAAACTCGCGTGCTTCGTTTATTATTTGCTTTGCTTTATAATTCGATAATTTATCAGTAAGCATAAGTGCTTTAACTATTAAATTGTCGTTTGGATATTTATCAAAACGGATAAGCATTCCTCTGGTTTTGTCCAAAAGTTCTAAATACTCAGCAACACCAACTGGCGCCGAATTTGGATTTCCATTTTTAAGGAATGAATTTATATCATCTAAACTCATGCTTTCAATAACTTCACTAATCTTCTCCAAAATACACGTGGTTTTTTAAGTTTTCGAATTCAATTTTTTCACTTTCTTTCAAAAAGATTTGTGCAGCTGTAATATTTCCACTTTCCGCAAGTTCTTTCTGCTTTGACATTATAGCCAAATTTGTTTGAAGTTTCCCCGCATCATAAGCCTGTCTTACTTCGCTGTCTTTATCATTAAAATAATGTAGAAAAGCTTTTTTATCGACACACAACTGCAAAGCAATTTCACTTGGAGCAAAATTACAAGCGGCCATATTCATTACGGTCAATATTTCATTTTCATCTAAATGAATTGGAAGTAAATTACTCATCTGCTTTTTTTGATTTTATCAATATGAAAATTCCAACTAAGAAGCATACAAATGCTGAAAACACATAAGGTCTAACATCTTGGTTCTGGCTTTTATAATCAGAAATAATTCCAATTAAAAAAGCAGTAATAATCAATAATATTCCGAAAACTGAAAATGCTTTTCTCATGATCAATATTTTATCATTTTTATTGTTGTGAACAACTGTAATCTAAAATCGTATAGTCCAATACTATTCGCAAATAAATATTGTTCGTAATGTGCGTTTTCTGCCCAATTTCCAGAACCTTCAATAACAAAATTAAAATCGTGTGTTTTCATCAAACAAACTTTAGCATGTGACCAAGCATATAAAACTTTTATATTCGGCCTTGTTGTACACATTGCTTTTAAATTTTCAATTGTAGTAGGATTTCTTTTAATCATACTTTCAGAAATAAGCAATGTTATTTGTTCAATCATACCTTTATCGTGCATTTCAATTAAAGCATCAATTACTTTTCTTGAAATAGAGTAGGTACATGCATATAATTCTTTTATTGGGTACGTTTTTGCAACGAATGGAATAAATGTAAAAGCATTAAAAGCTTTATCCGTTTGAAGAAAGAAAAACTCATCTTTCGTAGGCACTCGCATTAAATCATCATTTAAAGATTCAATCTTTTGATAATGTGATGAAATGTATTTAGAGGTCCATACTTCGTTGAGTTTTTCTTCTTTTACAGTTTCTTTTTTTTGATTAAAATCAAAAAATTTATTTCTTATCTCCTGCATTTACACCTGCTTTAGCTTGAACTAAAACTAACTTGTATTTTCTGTCAGCAATTCTAGATTCAATTTCAGCAATTTTTTCAGCTTTGCCTTTGTGTTTTTCTAAAGCTGCTTTTTGGTCACAGAAATATTTAGGTGAATTCTTAATGAATTTAAACATATCTTCATTAGACATTCCATCAACTTCTTTTTTAATATTATCTTCACGGAAGATTGGATGCTTACCTAAAATTTCACCTGTAGATGCATAGTGATTTAATTCATCCCATAATGCTCTATTATCCGAAAATGCATCATCACATTCAGCAGTAATGGTTTTTAATTCTTCTGGAGTAACTTGTGTTTTATCTGTGTTAATTTCGTCAAGTTTCGCATGTAATTCTTTGTGCTTGTTATAAGCAGCAATTCTTTTACCTACAACCACATATAAAATTTGTGGACAATCATCATTGTTTAAGAAAGGAAATTCTTCACGTAAAGTTTTTTCGGCTTCTTCGTCAACTTCTGTATGCGTACTTTCTTTAGAAAAAGTATTTCCAGATTGTCCATCAATGTCAATATTAAATTGTTCAATAAACAATGGGTTTTCTTCAAGTTTAGCATTTAAAGCATCAAACATTGAATAGTCTTTGTTTTCTTCAAAAATCAAATCAATGTTTTCTTTTTTAAACGTTTCAAAAGTAGAAGTTCCTAAAGCAACTTTTTCTTTTAAATCGTCCGATTTTTCTATAAAATCTTCAAATTTTGTAAGGAATATTGCAGCTTCCAAAATTGCTTTTTTCGATTCATCAGATAATTTTTCAAATGCTTCTGAAATTTTACCTACAACTAAAACAACTTTATCATTATCTGTTTTAGTTTCTTGAATTGATAAAATCTCAACATCTGTAATGTCATTGATTTTTTGTAAATCGTAAAGTAGATTTTTAAGAGATTGATCAGTATATCCTTTTCGGTTATAACTTGATTCAGCTGCTCTATTTTTATTAGGGCTAAGTTTATACAATTCAAAAGCCTTATTGAATTGCTCGGATGGATTTTCTGGAAGATTTTTCAAAAAAGCCAACACTAAAATTTTGTGTGTGTTTGACATGTCATTAATTTTTAAGTTCGTAATTACGTTAGTCAAATTTGGTAATTACATACAATAAAAAGTGTAACGTGACAAATTATTACAAAAAAAGCCCTTGAAAAATCAAGGGCTTTTCTAACTAAAACAAAATATACAACAACTAACTTCTAGATAATTCAATTAAATAGGTTGTAGCACCTGCTTTATATACGCGTAAATGAATTACACTTCCTTTTAACGCTGTCCATGTAGTTCCACTTACTAATATCGCAGTAACATCACCAGCCACACCATTTGCTAAAGTAGCAGGAGCATCACCACCATTACCAATAAATGAAACAATTGTTCCATGATCTAATGTTACAGGCGCATCTACACCAACAGCCGCAGTAACATCTAATTCTGGTAAACTGTAGTGCATACCATTTGCTACAGTTAAAGCAACAGCAGTTACATCTGCAACGGCAGTAGGTTCTGAAAACACAGCAACACCTTCGTATTGTTTAGGTACATAACCAGATTTCGCAAAAGGTTCAAATGTTAAAGTCCACGCTCTACCATCATTATTATCTTGTTTTGCAGCTTTTAATTGCAACGGAGCACATGGAGTTCCCATCACTTCATAATGATTTTCACCACACGCTTTATGCATCGCAACAACATTTTTTCCTGTCCATAACTGAACAAACTCTTTAACCTCAAGTTTGTTACCAGGATGCTGTAAAACTAATTTAGCTTTGAAAGACATAGTATCTTCATCACCTTCAGTTTCCATCGGAGCATCTGTTTTTGATTTTGTTGAATAAACAGTAATCATATTTGCACCTGGTTTCATTGAGAAATTACCTTGCATTAAAACACCTTTTTCGTCTGAAATAGGGAATACTGCAATATCTTCTGCCTCCATAAGAACAATCTCATTTTTTGGAGCAGCAGAACCAGGAGCAGAACTCCCGGTTGCTTTACTTAAATTTACTTTCATAATCTATATAAGAATTAAGCGATTGAACGTTTAGTTTCATACCATACTCCATTAACAGAAGTTAATTGAATATAATCTGCTGCCGAACCTAATGTTGCTGCACTAGCCACATTAACATTACCTACATCTGAAAGTGTTACATCAACACCAACAGCATCTGTACCATGAATAGTTACAGTTTTACCATCAACACCATTTATTAATGAAGTAATTGCAGTAGTAGCAACACCATTAAATTTGAATACGGTTCCTTCTTTAACATCTACAATTGCAGTATTAAAAGTTTTATCAGTAGTTGGTGCTTCTGGAGCAGCAGTTCTGAATACTTCTTTTAATTTTAAATCTGCTTGAACAATCATTGTGATAGTTCCGCCAGAATTCAATTGGAAGTCAGAAGCCAATAATAAATTAGCATTGTTTTTAACTAATCTATTTGCAGCCAAACCAGTATTACCTTTTACAGAAACTAACATTCCTGGTATTCCACCAATGATATTTGTAATATCAGTTGAGTAATCGTTTTGAACAATTTCCATATGAGGGAAATATTGCGGATATTTCAACTCCACAACTGCATTTGCTCTATCATATAAAGGAACTCTTACATCTGAACCAAAAATTGGGCAATTGTTAGAATATAATCTTTGATACTCAAATTCAGCAGGTTCACCAGCTTGTCTTTTTCTACCTGCTAAGATGAAACGAATTCCTTCTTTGAAATCTGCAAATAAATTTGTATCTCTTTTATCTTGAGTTAAAGTAAATGAGTCTTTTTCGCTCTCAATATATTGTAACTGCTCAACATTTTTAGATTTTGTAATACCAATGAACTTAGTATTATTCATATCAATTAATGGTTGAAATTTAAAGTTAGGTCTATCAACAGGGAACATTTCTTTATACTCATATTTTCCAGAATCAGTATTGAAATTCAATGAATAAATTTCTCCTGCTCTTTGACGATATGCCTTTAACCAGTAATGAGATAATTCAATTTCATAACCTTTCTCGTGCCTGTTCTTTTCTGGAATTGTTTTAATGATATCTTCGATATGATCAACAATATTTTGTTCAGTTGGTTCACCAATATCCGCAGGCGAATACTTTTTCTCAACATCTCTAAAATACCACCATAAAAATCTTAATCCATTTTGAGAATTTACATTTCTACCAGTAACTGTTTTTGGTGATTTAACAAAAATTCCGTTTACTTGCGCAATTCTAGAATCTAATGCAGCTTGTTTAATATATTCACCTAATAAGAATCCAACAAAAACTGTTTTCCACGGATGAGAACCATTATTCCCGTTCATCCAAGATATCCAAGATTTTTCAATTTTCTTTAATTGTTCACCAGTCAAAGTGATATCGATTTTTTTGTCATAAACTTGACCTGCTTCAGCATCGATTAAAACTTCTCCTTTAGGATTCCAACCTCCATTGTTTCCTTGAGTAACTTCAGATGGAGCAATTAAACCATTAACAACTCTGTCAATAATTCCAGTTTGTTTCCCCCAATCTTTCGGTAAACCTTCAAAATCATCAAAAATTGATTCTAATGCAGTTGGGTTTTTACGAACGAAATGTTCGATATCTCCTTGTAATAAAGGAATATCAACTTTATCATTAAAATTAGAAACACCCGCGTTAATTCCAGCTGCTCTTTTATTCCAAGAACGACCTTCGAATGCATCGAACTCGAATCCAGAAGCATTTAAGTGTGTAGATGAATGATTTCTCATTTGTTTTTTACCGTTTAAGTCAATTACTTTTCCTGTATCGCCAACGCCTTCGTTAACTAACGCTTTAAACTTTTCTTCCCACTTTTTATTCAAAGCAGCAATTTGTTCATGGATAGCCCCTGTATTTGCTTCAGGTTCTGGTTTGTTTTCTCCAGGAGAATTATTATCTTCTTCTTGAGCCAAAATTTTTCTTGCAGCATCCAATTCATCTTGAATAGCTTTTAAATCGAAATTAGTACTAGCAAAAGTTTCTAACTCTTTGTTAATTGCTTTACGTACTTCTTCATAATTTTCACCTAAAGCAGCTTTTGCTTGGGCTTCCTGTTCTGGAGTTAACTCCATTTCTTTTCTTTCGGCATTTACTGGTAATTCGTCTAATCCAAACATAGCTAGAAGAAACCCTACAGTTTTGCCCATAAATTTCCATTTCATAGAATTAAAATTTAAAAATTAATAATTAGTTTTTATAGTGATTTAGTTCACCCAAAATTGATAATTGTTCTAATGCTTCTTTTACAGTTCCTATTCTTTGAGCAAAACCAACTCGAATAGCATCATCAGCATAAAACACTTTCCCAGTTGTTACACCAGGCTCTTTACTTTTTAGATTAGGATTTAAACGAATCATATCCGCTTGAAATCTTTTAGCTAAAGGAGAAAGCATTTCCTCTTTGATTAAATCGAACTTACCTTCTAATGCCAATCTAGCAGGTAAGTTTTTATCTGGACTTTCATCTGGATATACAGCAACAGTTTTTAACCCCATCATTTCCATCCATTTCTGATCATCCAAATATGAAAGCATAACACCTAATGAACCTGCATTAGCAGTTATGTTATTTAATGCCCAAACAAAGTCTGGTTGCATTCCATAAGCCGCATACAAGTGTGCAGAATTCATTTGCTCATAAACAATTCCTAGAGGTTTTTTCTTATCTCTAGTATTTCCAAAACTCATAAAAGGAGAAACTGCAGAAACTGCACCACCAGGTCCATCTATAAAAACAAGAATTGCTTTAATATTTGGATTTTTATTTAATTTTTCTAATTGCGCCACGATTTCATCAGCACCATAAAACCAATAATTTCCATAAGTAGAAATAGGACCAATCATATTAATAACCGCAGTAGTTCCTTCTGGAATTTCCAAATACCCTTGCTCGTTTCTATTTACATAATCAAAAGCATCATCATAGTATTCAATAAAATTTTTAGCCTTTACTTCTAACTCAATTTTTTTTCCTTCAACAATGCTTTTAAAAATTGGCAAAAAGTATTTATAAGCTTCAACGTTCATTGCCCATTGACCCTTGTATAAATCTGTAAATAAAGTATTTCCACTCATAATTTTAGTTATTAATGTAATTGATAAATTTCGACAACCATTTAAAGCGTTTGTTTAAGTATAATATTCCAATAACTATAGCTACAATCAGCCAAAACAGCCAACTAGAAAAGATTGAACCATTTCTTTGTTTGTTAAGATTAGCTTTTGAAACCTTAGATTTTGCATTAGTATGCTTGGACAAATCAGTTTCTAGTTTTAAATCTGTTTTTGATTGGCTTTCTTTTTTAGATTTTGAATCTGTTTTTTTGTTTTTGGTAGTGCTTTTAGACTTTCCAGAACCTTTATATTTTTTAGAACCAGTTACATTTCCTTTAGAATCATAACTCGTTACTTCTAATTCTTGACCATTAGCAACCTCAATTTCTTCCGTAGTTTCTACAGTTTGTTCGGATTGTTTGGTTTCTTCAGATGTTTTAATTTCTTCAACTTTATTTTCAACTGAAGAAGAATCCAATGAAGTTTCGGTTTTAATTTCAGTTGTAGAAGTTTGTTTTGATTTTTTCAAACTAGAACATGAAGCCAATGGAAAAAATAAAACTGAAAGAAGGAATAAAATCAGAATGACTTTAATTCCAATCATAATGTGTTTTTTCATCTTATCTGTTTTTAGGTAATTTTAAATTATGATATGTTGGATTGAAATTTTCCATTAAATACGCATATTCTTTATACGCATCAAACGATGGACATTCTTTAATTCGTTCCCAAACTTCAATCGCACCGTTTTTGTTTTGGTCCGTACTAAAATGATAATGCCCAACAATCATTACATTTTGCAAATCATTTCCATTATCTTCAAGCCATTGTAACATCAATAATAATTCTTTCAGAATTGAGTCTTTTTGCGCTTGTGTACGTGTATCTTTCCCTTTATATATTGGTTTCTTTGCAGTGCCAATGTTTTCAACACCACCACGATAAGAAATATGTAAACATTCTTTATTGAATCCTGCAACACCATTTGTAATACTATCGTATGATGCTAAATTGTGTCTATTTCCATCAAAATCAACCCATGTAGCATAACCTGGTGATTTCCAACCTAAGTTATCTTTCCAAAATTTCTGCATACTTTCAAGAGTTCCCGTTCCGGCTTGACAATGCACAACTATATACCTAACATCTTTAGCTCTACTTTTCATTTGTGAATTCTTTTACATTAAAATTTTGAGTGAAACCTTTAATTTTATTCATCAATCCTTCTGGTGGAAGTTTACCATTCGTAACTTCTGACATGTTGGTCCAACATGAAGCAGCTGGATACATAAAAATTGAAAGCCTTAAAGCCATTATTAAACCATTTGATAAAAAGTTCTCACCTCCTAAAAAATGTGGTAATGCTTCGCCTAAATAACCACCAAAAACTATCATTGAAACTTTAATAAGAAGTCCTTTTGCGTTTTCTTTCCAAGAGAATGTTTTACATTTTAAATGTTTAATTAGCCCAACACCCCAATCGCATATTACCGCCCCCATTATTATCCAAATAGTAAGAATGTTACTCAAATACCAATCAGTTAAATTTTGTAGCAATAAAGCAAATGGAGAAAATGTACTACCTAGAATAATGCTTGATTTTAGCTTAGCAGACAAAACACCTTTGTGAATAATCACAATGTGTTTAATAAAGAATAATTTAAAAGAAAGAACCATACTAATTTTTTTACGAAATTGAGTAAAAAAAATTAGTAGAAGTGTAACGTGAAATTTTTAGAAAAAGCCTAAAATCTTATTGCTAGAACGGATTTGGAATCTACTTAACGCTTTTTTTTTACGTTGTTCGTAATACATTTTTCTAATTGATTCGGTTTCAAATCCGTATTCTTCCAAATTATATTTTTCCATAAAAGCATTTATTCCAAATCTTACATTTTTTCCTCCAATTTTAGCACCTTCAATGAAGTTTACAATTGAAGTTCTGAATATATCTTCTAATAAATTATTGATATCTCTTACTTTATCAATTGGAAGTTGTAATTCATTTTTGACACCTTTACTATCAACGTAAATAGTTCCTGTAGCTGTCATGGAATTATGATTGAAAACAGATAAATACAGAATAAAATTATCATTTGGCTTTCCATTGTTTTTAATTTCATAACCAATATGAGAATATAGATAATTTGCTAATGACGATGAAGGTAGCAGTTTAACCATTTTTGCTTTTTGCCCATCATATGAAGCTGTCAAGCCGTCCATTTCTTCAAAGAAAAAAGGGATTAAATGATCTCTTAATTTAACTGGAACTATTTCTTTTATCATCAATTTGTTTGGTTTATTATCTTATTAGCATTTCATATAATTCAAAAAACAATAATCTATCTTCTTTTGTGCAACGTTTTCCTTTTATTAAATACATATATGGCGTCCAAAATGGATATGTAAAAACCAGTAAACTAAAATTTGCCCAAGCTAAAAAGCCTTTACCTGTTCGTTCCATTTCTTTAGCATACAACCAATCGGAATAAAAGCGAACATACCAATTAGCTGAAGTTTTAAAAATTATATATAAATAATCATGAAGCATTGCATTGATATCTAGTCTAGGAATGTGATATAAATCTTTTACA
>CXWL01014048.1_pt1 | contig 13557 bp, 10 predicted proteins | sample 590931 | NCBI WGS metagenome assembly CXWL01 (sample SAMEA3498368, study PRJEB10139) | groundwater metagenome | biome: water well; material: biofilm material | place: Germany | collected 2015-04-27 | reverse complement strand
TGCGGGGTTGCAAAGGCAAGTTAAATCCGCCCAGCCGAAAGTGTGTCAGTCTGTCTGCGTAGGGCAGGGCCGCATCCACGCGCTCCTTGTCAATTTCCACGCCGAGGATGGGGAGGTTTGGATTCACGCGACGAAACCGCGCGGCGCTTTCGAGGGTGGTGCGAGGATCAAAGCCATAGCCAAGATCAATGAAAAATGAATCGGCAAACAGGCCGTCGGTCCGCGTGAGAAGCGAGGGTTCGTAGCGCAGGATGAAGTTATCCACACGCCGCAGTCTGTTCGAGGCCGTTTTTCCGCGGGTGGGCAGTCCCAATGGTTTTGTTGTTTTCATCCATGCTGATTATACAAAAGAAGCGGCTGCAAAGCCGCTTCTTTTGTGTTTATGGAGTGAATTCGATTGTCTTTGTGGAACATGCCCCGCCCTGGCCGGTGTTTGTGCAAAGCGTGATGGTGGCTCTGACATTGTGGCCGCTCGGGTCCGCTGCAAAGGCCGGCGAGCTGATGGTGTAGGTTTGGCCGGGGTCCAGCGTAGCGATGGTTCCTGAAGATAGGCATCCGCTCAAATCCACAAACCCATCGCCAAAATCGGTGAGCGTAACATCCGTAATCGTATCCTTGACGGAGATGGACATGGATTTGAAGGCGACCGAGCCGGTGTTTTTGAGGTTGACCTCAACCCACCAGCCGACGCAGGAATCCAACCCTGCGTAGCTTGCGTCGAAACTAGGCACGGGGGTGGGGGATGGAGGCGGGGTCATGACGGCTACATTGCCGAGGTTGCCGCCGGTGGCATAAAAGCCCCACAGCCAACAAAAGACAGTTTGGTTATTGGGGCTGCGGACGTACCAATAATCGCCAAAGGGATTTTTGCCCACCACTTCGATGGTTTGGCCGGGCACAAAGGTGTCTATGAGATCGTAGGCTTTGGCCGGGCCGCTGCGGCAGTTTGTGCCTACCGAAAGCGTGACGTACGCGAAGCCAGGCGTTGGCGTGAATGCGCTTGTGGGTGTAAAGGCAGGCGTTGCAGAAAGGGTTGGCAGGGGCGTAAAGGTGGGCGCAATTGGGTTTGCCCCCAGGCTCGCTGCGGCGGTGACCGTGAGTTGGGCGGCGGCCAAAGGGTCAAACCCGGGTGTTTGGGTGGGCGCTGCGCGTGGCAGGTTGCATGACGCGGTCATCAGGATGGTTGCAATCGCCAGCATTAAGAATCGCTTTTGTGTTTTCATTCTCTGCTCCTGTCTTTATTTTAGGATTGCGCAAAATTCCAGGGGAATTCGCCAATTCATACGAATTTCAAAAAGAGTAGCGGAAATTCGTGAAGAGTAGTATTACAACAGCGCAAGGCTGCATTTTCTATCTCGTCGGTAAACCCTAAGAAGCTGTTTAATAACTCGATTTTACCAACTCTCCTTACGCACCCTACCGTGATTCCCTGAGCGCTAGCGAAGGGTCTCTACGATGCTCTCAGAGATTCTTCGCTGGCGCTCAGAATGACATTGCGGAGAGTGAGTTATTAAACAGTCTCTAAAGGTCTTTAAGACCTTTAGGGTCTTTTGATAAAAGGATACAAACATGCCCTCCCGCTACGACATTCTCTTTCAACCCATCCAGATCGGGCCCGTCACCGCGCCGAATCGTTTTTACCAGGTTCCCCATTGCAACGGATTCGGCTACCGAATGCCCAAGGGCATGGCATCCATGCGCGGCATGAAAGCCGAGGGCGGCTGGGGCGTGGTCTGCACCGAGGAAACAGAAATTCACCACACCAGCGACCTCTCTCCATTTTTCGAGGGGCGCATCTGGAGCGATGACGATATTCCCACATGGCAGGTGATGACCGAAGCCGTACACAAGCACGGCGCGCTGGCGGGCATCGAACTCACTTACAACAGCCACGATGCATCCAATTTATATTCACGCGCATCCGCGTTTGGGCCGCGTTCGATGGGCGTGACAGGCGGGGGCGGCTATGAGCCTGGTCAGACCCGCGCCGCATCGAAGGATGATCTAAAACAAGTCCGCAAGTGGCATCGCAATGCCGCCATCCGCGCGAAGCGAGCGGGCTTCGATATTGTCTATTGCTATGCCGCGCACAACATGACCCTCGCCTTTCATCTTTTATCCAAAGACAATGACCGCGCCGACGAATACGGCGGCTCGCTTGAGAACCGTGTGCGTTTTTTCCGTGAACTGATCGAAGATACAAAAGATGCAGTTGGCGATACTTGCGCAGTGGCTGTCCGCTTTGCCGTGGATGAACTGCTCGGCGCGGACGGAATCCAGCACGATGGCGAAGCGCGGGACATCGTCTCCATGCTCGCGGAACTCCCCGACTTGTGGGATGTAAACCTCAGCGCATGGAAAAACGATTCCGTCACTTCGCGCTTTGGCAAAGAAGGCCATCAGGAAAAATATATTTCCTTTGTAAAAAAACTCACCACCAAACCCGTCGTTGGCGTGGGACGCTACACCTCGCCCGATTCAATGGTCTCGGCCATCGAGCGCGGCATCATGGACATGATCGGCGCGGCGCGTCCGTCCATTGCGGATCCATTTTTACCGAACAAGATCAAGGCAAATAAACTCGAAGATATCCGCGAGTGCATCGGCTGTAATATCTGCGTCACGGGCGATACGCGCTTCGTGCCCATTCGCTGTACGCAAAACCCAACCATGGGCGAAGAATTTCGCCGCGGCTGGCACCCCGAAGTCATCGCGCCCAAAAAATCGGAAGATGAAATTCTCATCGTCGGGGCGGGGCCAGCGGGGCTGGAAGCGGCGCGCGCATTGGGTGAGCGCGGATATCACATCATCCTCACCGATGCGAAGCGTGAAGCGGGCGGGCGAGTCCTGCTCGAATCGCAACTACCGAATCTCAACGAATGGCGGCGCGTCATCGACTGGCGTCTCACGCAGATCAACAAAACGGAAAATATTTTTTTCTACCCATCCAGCCCGATGACCGCAAAAGATATTCTCGAAGCGGGCGCGCCGCACGTCATCCTCGCCACGGGCGCAACCTGGCGGCGCGATGGTATTGGCCGCAGCAACTCGCACCCGATTCCTGGGGATGCAAAAATTTTCACGCCCGACGATATTCTGGGATTAAATCTGGAGTCGGGCAGCTTGCTGCCCGAACTGCGGCAGCAAGCTGCCTCACTCCAGAGAATCATCATCTACGATGATGACCATTATTACATGGGCGGCATCCTCGCCGAACTGCTCGCCGAAAACGGATGTGAGGTCACCCTCGTGACTCCCGCCCCAACCATTTCAGCGTGGACGGAATACACCCTTGAACAGGAACGCATCTACAAGCGACTCCTGGCCTTGAACGTGACTCTGCTCCCACACCACCTTCTCGCATCCCACTCAGCGACGTCTGCCACTGTCACCCACACCATCACCTCCGCTGAATCGACTCTCCCCTGCGACGCCATTGTCCTCGTCACAGAGCGCATCCCCAACGATGCGTTGTATCACGAACTCAAGCCCGCCCTCGCCGATGGCAGACTCAAATCCCTGCGCCTGATCGGTGACGCCGAAGCGCCCAACATTATTGCCCAAGCCGTCTTCTCCGGTCACCTCGCCGCCCGCGAATTTGACGAAGTCATTAATCCAGACGTGACGCCGTTCAAGGTGGAAAGATGATTACGTCATTGCGAGGAGGGTGTTTTTTCCGACGAAGCAATCTCCCACAGAGTAGCAGATTGCTTCGTCGCAAAATCCAAGAGCGCTCCTCGCAATGACATCAAAACTCATCCTCGTCACCGGCGCAACTGGTTACATCGCCAGCAGACTCATCCCGCAACTGCTCGAGCGCGGATACCGCGTCCGCGCGCTGGCACGGCAGCCAGAGAGACTCAAAGCGCGGAAATGGTTTTCGCAAGTTGAAATGATTCGCGGCGATGTGTGGACTCCATCCACGCTCGCGCCCGCGTTGGATGGAGTCCACACGGCGTATTACCTCATCCACAACATGGCCGCGGGGCACGGATACACATCGCTGGAAATCGAAGGGGCGCGCAATTTTGCGCGGGCCGCGGAAGTCGTTGGCATTCAGCACATCATCTACCTCGGCGGGCTGGCAGACTCAAAGCAGGATATCGCCCCGCACATGCGCTCGCGCATCGAAACAGGCGCGAGCCTGTGCGCAGGCCACGTGCCCGTCACCGAATTTCGTGCAGGAGTCATCATTGGCTCTGGCAGCATCTCCTTTGAAATGATCCGTTTTACAACGGAGTTATTTCCCGTCATCCCCGGACCAAAATGGTTGAAGAACAAATCCCAGCCGATTGCGACCCAAAACGTCATTGATTATCTGTTCGCCGCGCTTGANNAAATACGCTCACATCCGCGGGCACAAACGCAGTTTCTTTTTGCTTCCTTATGTGCCTGTCTGGTTCATGGCGTTTGGCGTTGGGTTAACCACCCCGGTGCCGCATTCGATTGCGTACGCGCTGGTGGAAGGACTCTCCAGCGACAGCGTGATACTCCACGCGGATGCGCGAAAAACCTTCCCTGAGATAATGCTCATAGATTTTGAATCAGCCGTCGGCGGGGCAATGAGGCGTTTGCATCCGCTTGAGATCGAGCATGTTTGGGAGGATGGTCAGGGGGCTGTGAAAAATCTCAAGCACGAGGGATTCTTCATCCACCACCGCGAAATGAAAATCAACCTGCCAATCGAGGCGCCTCCTCTTTCGTATAAAAAATTCAGCTTCGGCGAAGAGTGGCTGCAATGGCAGGTGGAAGATTCCAAGCTCACTCAAACTGCGTACTTTGCCCCACGCGGCCTCGGCGGATTTTTATACTGGTATCTTTTATATCCGCTTCACGTTTTCAGGTTTCGCAGATCGCTAAAAAACATCGGTGGTACAATCGAATAAATAACGATCAGCAAGCGGCGAAGTTGGTGAAATCCCAACACTGTCCCGCAACTGTGATTTAGCGTTTAGCAATTAGCAATTAGCGTTTAGCCTTCTGGCTAACAGCTAAGAGTTAACAGCTAAGAGCTAAAAAGTCAGGTCGCCCGCTGCCGATCGGTTCGCCACACTCTCGCGGAAAGGAGGTGGATGACGGCAGCTTTCCCGGATTGCCTCTCCAACCTCCCCAGCCTTTGCTGGGGATTTTGATTCGCCGCCCTGCGGCAGACCATGGACGACGGACGATAGACCATACCGTACTTGCGCTTGGTGCAAGCGTGGTCAATTGTCGATGGTCTATCGTCTAAAAAAAAATTAGGAGAATAAAATGGTACGCAAGACTTTGATTTTGACTTTACTGCTCGCCCTCGCCATCACGGGATGCGCCCCCGCCTCAACCCCGACCGAAGCGCCTGTTTCTGTTTCGACAGATATTGCTGCAACGGAAGCCCCCACCGAAGCCCCCGCCGCAACGGACGGATTAACCTTCACCGATGATATGGGACGTGAGATCACTCTCTCAGGAAATCCTGAACGCATCGTCTCCCTTGCGCCTTCCACAACCGAAATCCTTTTCGCTGTTGGAGCAGGCGCGCAGGTTGTTGGCCGCGATGAATTTTCCGATTACCCCGAAGAAGCCAAATCACTCGAAAGCATTGGCGGTTCCTTCGGCGAATACAACGTGGAAGCCATCGTTGCGCTCGAACCTGATCTGGTTATTGCCGCAGAGATCAACACCCCTGAATTGATCAAGCAGTTGGAAGACCTCGGCCTGACTGTGTATTATTTGGGCAACCCAACCACACTCGAAGAGATGTACGTCAAGCTCGAAACCGTTGCCAAGTTGACGGATCACGATGCCAGTGAATTGGTTTCTTCATTACAGGCCCGCGTCGCCGCAGTGGATGAGAAGATCATGCCGCTCAGCGCCCGTCCGAATGTCTTTTACGAAATTGACGCATCCGACCCATCCAAGCCGTATACGTATGGCCCGGGCACCTTCGGTCAATTGTTGATCGAACGCGCAGGCGGATTCAATGTTGGCAGCGTGGCGACTGACGCATATCCGCAGCTCAGCCTCGAACAGATCGTGGTCGAGAATCCATCCATCATCATCCTCGGCGACTCGGTGTGGGGCATCACCCCTGAATCCGTTTTGGAACGCGCTGGCTGGGAAAGCATCGAAGCCGTGAAATCCAAGCAGATATTCCCGATTGACGATAGCCTCATCAGCCGCCCCGGCCCCCGTCTCGTGGACGGCCTTGAAGCGCTGGCGAAGATTTTGCATCCTGGTGTGTTTGAGTAAGTAGTTTGACAATGTCACATTAAGGCTGAAACCAAAGTTTTTAACCACAAAGGACACGAAGTAACACGAAGGAAACCTTTGGTTTTAGCATTTTGCTCTCCTTTGTGACCCTTTGTGAACTTTGTGGTAAAAGGTTTTGAAATGTGACATTGTCGAAGTAGGTAAACAAGTAAAACAGGTAGACAGGTAAACAAGTTTGCACGTGTATACTTGTTTACCTGTCTACTCCCCCCATGAAACCCAAGCCCTATCTTTCCTCTTTCTTCCTTCTTCTGATCGCCTTCATCCTCAGCCTCGCGATCGGCTCTGTATTTATTTCTCCAGCGGAGTTGTGGAAGATTCTGCGCGGCCTGGGTGATGAGACTTTCACCTTCATCATCTGGCAAATACGTTTACCGCGTACCGTCCTGATTGCGTTGACAGGCGCCGCATTGAGTGGAAGCGGCGCGGCCTATCAAGCCTTGTTCCGCAATCCATTAGCAGACCCATTCCTGATCGGCGTGGCATCAGGCGCGGGGCTTGGCGCGGTCATTGCCATGTCTATTCAATGGCCTTATTCCTTCTGGGGGTTGATGGCAATTCCAATGTCTGCGTTTATTGCGGCATTGCTCACAATTTTTATTGTATATTTCCTCGCACGGGTCGGGCAGACCATCCCCACAACAAATTTGATTCTCGCGGGTGTTGCGGTTTCCTCCTTCGCCACCTCGTTGACGTCCTTCCTCATGCTGCGCTCCACAAGCGAAGTCCGCCGCGCGCTGGGCTGGCTGCTGGGCGGAGCAAGCCAGGCAGGCTGGACGGCTATCCTCGCCATACTTCCGTATCTTTTGATCGGGCTTGGCATCCTTGTTTTCAGCGGATACCGCCTCAACCTTCTGCAATTCGGTGATGATCAGGCCCAGCAGCTCGGTTTGAACGTCACCCGCACAAAAACGATTTTGCTAATCGCGGCTTCGCTTGCCACCGCCGCTGCCGTTGCTTTCTCTGGCATCATCGGCTTTATCGGCCTCGTCGTCCCGCATGTGATTCGGTTATGGTTCGGCGGGGATTATCGTCGCCTGATCCCGCTTTCGATCATCGGCGGCGCATCCGCTTTATTGGTTTCAGATGTGGTCGCGCGTATCGTCCTCGCGCCACAGGAAATCCCCGTCGGCATTATCACATCATTGGTCGGAGCGCCCTTCTTCCTCTGGGTTTTGCGGACGGCAAAGAATCAAGGATATTGGTGATGCTCAAAATCCAAAATCTCTCCGTCTCCTACAAGGGACACCAAGTCCTGCACGATGTTTCCTTCGATGTGAAGCATGGCGAAGCGCTCGCGCTCATCGGCCCGAACGGCGCGGGCAAGTCCACCATCATTCGCGCGGCGAGCGGCGTCGTCCCCTCCACGGGACATGTCCGCACGAACGGCGATGACTTCCATGCACTCGACCCGATGCAACGCGCGCGCTACATGGCCGTTGTTCCGCAGGCGATTTCATTGCCGCCCGCCTTCACCGTCTGGGAGACGGTCTTGATGGGACGCACGCCCTATCTTGGATTTTTAGGCAACGCCTCTTCCCTCGACGAAGAGCTGGCTCGCCAATCCTTGAGCAAGGTCAACGCTTTGGCATTTGCAGATCGCCGAGTCGGTGAATTATCAGGCGGAGAGGCACAGCGCGTTTTGCTCGCCCGCGCTCTGTGCCAATCCACGCCCATTCTGTTGCTCGATGAACCCACCGCGCATTTGGATTTGCAATATCAAGTCAGCCTGTTGGAGTTGATCCGCGAGCTGGCGCACAGCGAAAACCTCGCCGTGCTCATCGCCCTACATGACCTCAACCTCGCCGCCCGTTACGCGGACAGGGTTGCCCTGCTCGTCGGCGGACATCTCACCTCCATCGGCGCCCCGCGTGAAGTCCTCACCGCCGAATCCATCTCCCATGCCTATTGCCTCCCCGTCCACGTCGTCGAACATCCCTTCATGGATTCCCCTTTAGTGCTGCCACAATAAAGATTATCGTCATTGCGAGGCAGGCGCTTGGTTTTCCTGCCGAAGCAATCTCCAATTATGCAAGGGATTGCTCACCGCGCTGCAACAAACGCAGTGCGGCGCAAATGTCGGCGGAAGAGAACCGCCTCGCAATGACGGAAAATTCTTTTTTCAAAAATCTCATTCAGCCACGTTCACTTTATATCAACTGTGTATAATAGACACACGAAACAAAAATCCCTCCTTCGTGACACTTCGGCAAGCTCAGTGCGCCGCCTTTGTGACACTTTGTGGTAAATAAAAAAAACATGCTGAAAATCTACAACACCCTCACCCGCAAGACCGAAGAATTTCAAACCCTCGAACCCAACCTCGTCAAAATGTACGTCTGCGGCGTCACCGTTTACAACGACGCGCATGTCGGCCATGCCATGTCTGCGCTCGTCTTCGACATCATCCGCCGCTACCTCGAATATCGCGGCTACACCGTCAGGCACGTCATGAACTACACCGATGTAGACGACAAGATCATCAACCGCGCCAAACAACTCAAGGAAGACCCGCTCAAACTATCAGCGCGTTACATCGCAGACTACGCAAAAGACCTCGCCAGTTTAAATGTTCTTCCCGCCACATCCAACCCGCAGGTCAGCCAGACCATGCCGCTCATCATCCAATTCATCGAAGGCTTGATTCAAAAAGAAAATGCCTACCCCGCATCCAATGGCGATGTTTATTTCCGTGTGACCAGCGACGACGATTACGGCAAACTCTCAGGCCGCAAACTCGATGACATGCAGGCAGGCGCGCGCATCGAAGTCGGCGAAGCCAAAGATCACCCCATGGACTTCGCGCTCTGGAAAGCCGCAAAAGAAGGTGAAATCTCATGGGACAGTCCCTGGGGCAAAGGCCGCCCAGGCTGGCACATCGAATGCTCGGCCATGAACCTCGCCGAACTCGGCGAACAGATTGACATCCACGGCGGCGGCAACGACCTGATCTTTCCGCATCACGAAAACGAAATCGCCCAAAGCGAATGCTACACCGGCAAGGAATTCTCGCGCTACTGGGTTCACAACGGCATGTTGCAACTCGGCGGCGAAAAAATGTCCAAGTCGCTGGGCAACATCATCAGCATCAAGGAATTTTTATCCAAGCGCTCCGCAGACGTGATGCGCATGTTGGTTTTGAACGGGACCTATCGCGCGCCGTTGACGTTCAACGACGACACCCTCGACGCCGCCGAAAAAAACGTCGAACGCCTCAAATCCGCCCTGCGGCCTGCCTCTCCATCTGCAAAAGGACTCTCCGCTGAAACACTCTCCGCTCTCGCCGCCGCCAGCGAATCTGCCAAAACGAATTTCACCGACGCCATGGACAGCGACTTCAACACCGCAGGCGCCATCGCCGCCCTCTTCGAACTCTCCAAATTCATCAACACTGCCAGAGACAACTCCGCCACCGACGAACAACTCAAAACCGCCCAGTCCACCTTCCGCGAACTGGCAAATGTGCTGGGACTCAAACTCGAAGAGAAACAAGGCTCAGGCGAGCAGGAAACGCAGGTCAATGCATTGATCGCAGAACGCAATGAAGCGCGCAAACAAAAACAATGGGCGCGTTCGGACCAGATCCGCGACCAGCTAAAAGAGATGGGCGTCACCATCGAAGACAGCAAAGACGGCACAGTTTGGAGATGGGGATAAGTTGGTAAATAGTAAAAGTACTTCCGCGGCGTTGGCTTCGGAAGTACTTTTTTTGACTGTTTTCGCCATGCTATAATCAAAATTATGAACGCTGAAGAAATGCGTTTTTTACTTCGTGACCGCTGGAAAGCCGTTGAAGAAATTGAACGGCAGGAACTGCGCGCCATGTCACTGGAAGAACACTGGCAGAAACTGAATGCCATTGTCCGCTTTGCAATTGAATCAGGGATGAAACGCGACGATGATGACGGCAAAATGGAAATATACATGCGGTGGGCGAAACTAAAGGAAAAATATGAATCTGGGGAATGGGATGGAAAATAACAAGTTGATTTGAAGTTAGCAACGAGGGGACGATCTGGCGGCATTCGTAGGTTGGGAATTGGGAATCGGCACATCGGTTATAAAAACTTCCGAGGCTTTAGGTCTCGGTAGTTTTATTTTAATGTTTGTAAGGCTATCTAGATTGTTTGGCAACTGGATAAATAGATAGATTGAGGCGAGGCAAACGTATGGGCGGAGGGTATAATTTCAGCAATGGAAGTTTTAGATTTAGTCAACTATAGTTATGAGCAAGGAAAACGAGTTCTTGAGAAAAGGGAGTCGGAAACCCTCAAAGAACACGGTCAGTTCTTAACTCCGCCAAATACTGCTCATTACATGGCAAAAAGGTTGGGGAAAATTCAATCTGGCGCTGCCATTATTGAGCCTTCCATTGGTTCCGGGGTGCTGGCATGTGCTGTTATTGAAAAACTTATTGCAGAGAATCAGCCCGCAGAAATTTGGCTGGATGCTTACGAAACAGACAAGGAACTCTGTAATGTAGCTCGTGATATTTTGACCCTTGCAGGCAAAAAAGCCGAACAAAGCGGAATCAAAATCCATTGGCAGGTCTTTAACGAAGATTTTGTACTGGCTTGCTTGCCCGAATACCAGCCATCTCTTTTTGGCACAGAACAATTACGCCGAAAGGCTTATGATTTTGTCATCAGCAATCCCCCTTACTTCAAACTTAACGCGGAAGATAAACGTGTAAAAGCCATTGCTGGAAAAATCAATGGGCACACCAACATCTACACCATCTTTATGGCGTTGAGCACGAAGATACTTGCTCCGGAAGGAAAAGCTTGTTTTATTGTGCCACGCAGTTTTTGTTCAGGTGTTTACTTCTCAGAATTTCGCCGTGATCTGCTAAGGGATGTGACTCCACTTACAATTCATGTTTTTCAATCACGTAATGATGTTTTCAAGGGTAATAAAGTTTTACAGGAAAATGTCATTTTCTCTTTTGAGAAACTATCCCAACCGAAAGAACAAAGATATTGGGCTGGTTCAGTCAACATCTCGGTTTCTAAAGACGACTCGGAACTAAATGAAAATGTACTTAGCCGTAAAGTTTCGTTCAAACACTTTCTAAATGATCGAGACGGGCAGGTATTCTTTCGACTACCTACAGGCATTCATGACGAACAAATTTTGGATGCAGTTGACCATTGGGACGGTTCTCTTGAAAAATATGGCTGGCAGGTTTCCACAGGGCGGGTTGTGCCATTTCGTTCCGAACATTTGCTCAAGGAGAAACTGACAACAGGGAATGGAACAGTCCCTTTGCTTTGGATGCAAAACGTCAAGCCTTACCGTGTCGAGTATCCACTGGAAGAATTTTACAAACCGCAAGTCATTTCCAAACAAGATGCCACTTTGCTTGTTCCAAACTCAAACTACGTTTTATTGCGGCGATTTAGTTCAAAGGAAGATCGCCGCCGCCTGATTTCCGCTCCATTGATTGGCGACGATTTTGATTTTGAGCAAATCGGTTTTGAGAATCATTTAAACTTTATCTATGGCAAAAAAGGGGATCTTCTACCGTGTGAAGCCATCGGTTTATCCGCACTTTTCAACAGCGCAATTGTTGACCGCTATTTCCGCATTGTTAATGGGAATACACAGGTCAATGCAGCGGAATTACGTATATTATCCCTGCCACCTGTGGAAGTCATCAAGGGTATTGGCGAAAAAATTCAACGGATTAAAAATCCCACCGCCGAACAGGCTGACAATATTATCTTTTCAACACTTTGGCAAATGAAATTACTTGCTGAAGAATTCCCGATGATTCAGGAGACCAGACTAACTATGGGAAAAATTGAACAGGCACAGGAAGTTTTGGAAGCACTTGGTTTACCTTCTGCTCAACAAAACGAAGTTTCAGCATTAACACTATTAGCTCTTGCCCATTTATCAGAAAAAACGCAGTGGAAAGATGCTATCAGTCAGAATTTACGCGTCCATGATATTCTGGTTAAAATCAAACAGGATTACGGGCGGGTATACGCTGAAAACAGCCGAGAAACCATTCGCCGTAAAGTTTTACATCAACTTGAACAGGCGGGCATTGTTATCCGCAATGTAGATGACCCATCACGCCCAACTAACAGCGGTTTGAATAACTATACTTTGTCTGATTTAGCTTTGGATGTTCTGCATTCTTACGGCACATCAAAATGGAAATTAATGATCAAAAAGTTTCTTGCTCGACAAGGATCGTTGTTGGGGATTTACCAAAAAGCAAGAGAGCAAAATAAAATTCCTTTACAGGTGGCAGATGGAAAAATTTTCAAATTATCACCAGGCAAACACAACAAACTTGAAGTTGCCATTGTCGAGGAATTCGCTCCACGCTTTGCACCAAGAGCGAAGCTTATTTATCTTGGTGATACAACCGACAAGGTCCTTGTCTTTGAACAAAGTATTTTTACTAAACTTGGTATTTCAACTTCAGCGCATGGAAAGTTTCCTGATGTCATCCTTTATGACAAGAAGCGAAACTGGCTTTTCCTGATTGAAGCAGTAACGTCACATGGCCCTGTTTCTCCAAAGCGCCATTTTGAACTCGAAAAACTTTTTGAAGATTGTTCTGCTGGTAAAGTGTATGTCACAGCGTTCCTAGATCTCACAATATTCAAAAAATTTGTGAATGATATTGCGTGGGAGACGGAAGTTTGGATTGCTGAAACGCCATCGCATATGATACATTTCAATGGTGATAAATTCTTAGGTCCAAGATAGAAAGTAAAACCAATCCACCATGAAAGAACTCATCTATTCCCGCAATGCAGTTTATGAAACCCTGCGCGCGAAACGCAGGCAGGTATTTTCCATTGACATTGCCGAGGGCGTGCAGGAAAAAGGCAAGATCGAGCAAATTCTCAAGCTGGCTGCTGCGCAAGAGCAGAAGATCAAGGTCAACCGTGTGCCGCGCCCCAAGCTGGATAAGGTTCACCAGAACAATCAGGGCATTGTGGCTGAAGTCAGCGGATATCCCTACTCGGATGTGCTCGATATTCTTGAACGCGCAAGCGGGGAGCTGCCTTTTATTCTCATGCTTGATTCCCTGCAAGACCCGCAGAACTTCGGCACGCTCATCCGCACGGCTGAGGCGCTGGGTGTGCATGGCGTGGTCATTCCGTCTGCGCGCACAGTGGATGTGACTCCCGCCGTGGTCAACGCATCCTCTGGCGCGAGCGAGCACATGCTCATCGCCCAGGCGAACCTGTCCCAGACGATTGACGCGCTCAAAGCGAATGATATCTGGGTCGTCGGACTGGACCAAGCCGGGGCGGAGTATGAAGCGCGCGCAGCGTCTCGTCA
>CXWL01130789.1_pt1 | contig 13558 bp, 15 predicted proteins | sample 590931 | NCBI WGS metagenome assembly CXWL01 (sample SAMEA3498368, study PRJEB10139) | groundwater metagenome | biome: water well; material: biofilm material | place: Germany | collected 2015-04-27 | reverse complement strand
GCAAATCGAGCAAATGCGCAAGATGGGCGTCGACATGGCGCAATTGCAAACCGGTGCCATCGTCAACAAGATGTGCATAACGAAGGAAATGGCGGCGCGCGATGAACTGCCGCAAATGAAACAGCCGCAAACCGGCTGCGAATTTGCGAATCAAAAGCGCAGCAGTACAGGCATCACGATGGACATGATCTGCGACGGTAGTGCGATGAAGGGCAAGGGGACTTTGAAAACCGTGTTTGCCGGCGATCAGGCTTTCAACTTCAGCTCTGAGTTCAAGGGCACGGTCAATGGCGTGCCGGTCAACGAGCGCACAGACAGCAGCGGAAAATGGCTGGGCCCGGATTGCGGTTCAGTCAAACCGATCCAGGATCCGGCGGCAAAAAAATAAGGTCAGGGATAGCTGCCGTATACGCAAGCCGTGCGGCGCGAGTGTGTGTCTTATTCTTCTTCCGGCATCGCATGCGCATGCCGGCGAAAATCATCCAGGCTGACTATCTGCAGCGCAGTCTGGTTGGTACTTTCCAGCACCACTCTGGGCGCCGCCCCTGCGCGCCATGCTTCCACCCAGCGATTTGCGCACAGACACCATTGGTCGCCCGGCTTCAGCCCGGGGAAGTTCCATTCCGGGTGAGGGGTAGACAGATCGTTGCCGCATTCCTTGCTGAACGCCAGGAAGCTTGCCGTCATCACGGTACAAATCACATGTGTGCCGACGTCTTCTTCATTGGTCTTGCAGCAACCGTCACGGAAGTAACCGGTCAGCGGCTTGAAGGAGCAGGGAACCAGGGGTTCGCCGAACACATTTTTGGCGATGGGCAGGATAGGGTGGGTCATGAAAAAAATGAAGTTGTCAGGGTGCTGCCGCCACTTCGCGATGGCCGGCAAGCACCGACTTTACCACGCCTGCAGCAGCAGGCTGTGCGTCATTGAAGCTGCTTCAGGCTTTGTTCCAGGTCTTCCATCTCGATCTCGATCGCCTTGGTGCTGATCGTGATTTCATAAAGCGAAAACATCAGTGCCAGCACCAGCAGGAAGATGCTGCAGCCGAAGATGATCTGCGCGGTGAAGATCAGCTTGATGAAGATCAGGAACATCGACAGGGCGCACAGGATGAAGCTGCCGACACCCATCGCCTGCATGTGACGGATCAGCATGACGCGGACGCGCAAATTGGAAATCTGCCGGATCACCACGTCTTTCTTGCCCTCCTGATACTTGACATGTAATTGCCTGATCAACTGAGCGGTGACCAGGAAGCGGTTGGTGAAAGCCAGCAGCAAAAGGGAAATGGCGGGGAAAAGCAGGGCAGGAGTAGTCAGGTCCATGAAATGTCCAATGGGTAATCGAAACAAAAAAAGCCGGCAAGCCTGTGGTTCAGGATGCCAACCATTACGCAAGAAACGCACCCGACCCGATAAGGGCGGATGCAAAACCTTGTGCTTGCTTGCTGCGTAGGTCCGCAACAAGCGATCATTGTAATGAACCAGCCTGACAGGATAATTACATGGCCGGCGTGCGCTTGACAAAAAACAGGCCGGCGCCGACCACCATCAACAAGCCGCCGAAGAAACGATTCTGTTTTTTCACCGCCCGCGCATCATGGAAGAAGCGCTGCATCGCCGAGGCGGCAAACGCATAACCGTGCATCACGACGATATCGATGGTGCACATTGTGGCCGCCAGGATGCCCAGTTGCGGCAGCAGGGCGGCATCCTGGACGATGAATTGCGGCAGCACCNNGGATTGGTCGCATTGGTGAAAAAACCCAGCAGGAAGCGCTTGCGCAAGCTCGGCACTGCAGTGTGCGCACTGTCGCGCTGCAGTTCCGGCGCGACCACCTGCGCGCGCCATTGGGCGAATCCGAGGTAAATCAGGTACAAGGCACCGACGGTCTTGACGATATTGAAGGCCATCGCAGACGCCAGCAGCAGCGAACCCACACCGGCACCGGCCACCAGCAGCAACAGGACCAGTCCCGCCTGCAAGCCGAGTATGGTGGCGGTGGTTTTGCGCACGCCATAGGACAAGCCATGCGACATCGACAGCACTGCGCCGGAGCCGGGAGAAACCGCAATCAGTATCGCCGCAGCGAGGAAGGTAAGCCAGAGAGTGAGGGTCATGATGGAGTACTTGAGTGCCCGGGTTTGCTGGTGCCCGGAAGAGGCATCACTTGCGAAAAACAAACACGGCTGCGCATAATCCGCCGCCAACCAGATACAGCATCCACGTCCGCGATATCGCATACGGGAAAAGCATCAGCGCCACGCCCAGCCATTTTGGATACATCAGTTCTGCCTTCCTGCCGTAACGGTACACGGCATAGCCTATGAAGCTGAAGAGGATGGCGCCGAACAGGTAAGCAGGGCTGGGCAGCGTGAGACCCAGCGATTCCATGGTTTTAATGTTGTTCATCTATGTAAATTTTTGTGGGTGCTTGCCATTTCCAGTTTTCATAAAGCCGGACAGTCCAGTATGTCATGCAGATTGATCCCACGTTGCAGGAGCAGGCAAGGGCAGATGTTTTTCACGATGGATACGCCAGTAGTGACAGGCGACATCCTGCCTTGGCCCTGATAATTATAGCCCTGCAATCAGCTTGCCTGAATGGATGAAGCAAGGGGGTAACGATACGGATATCGTTACCCCCTTGTTCGGGCATCAAGCGCAACACCAGCTTGTATTAATAGCCTGTTTTTACATGGACGCGAGGTCATGCAAGCTCGCTGGAAATCAGCGGCCAGACAGGGATGCGCGCTCCTATCCTATTTATTGGTCAGCGCAGCCAGTACCTGGCTCTTGAGTATCTTGATCAGTGCCGTCTCATCCGAAGGCACGCCTTCCGGGGCTGGCTGTGAGCGGTCAGCATAAAAAAAGCCCAGTGGATTTTGATGCACGATGATAGGCAGGATGATAAAGCTTCTGGCGTCGGGGAACAGTTCACGATGCCAGGCAGGGAGCAGTTCGTGGATCTTGGTGTCGCTCGCATCCGAGATCATCAGGTCGGCATCGCTTTCCATCGACAGTTTGAATAAATCCCGGTGGCTGCTCACTCTGAATACCAGGCCGGCCCTGCGCCGTGCCGCGTCTTCGCCGAGCGCAATGCGCGCGCGATATTCGCCGGTTTTTGCATCCTTCAGGCAGATCGTCGCAAAGCGGAAGCCCATGCTGTTGTAGAGCGTCTCCAGCATGTGCAGCATCACGTCGTTGGCTTGTGCGTGGCCGCCGGCGGTCATCTGCATGATTTCCTGTACGCCTGCCAGCAATTTATCCCGCGCCTTGAGCGGCTTGCCGCTGGCATGCTTTTCTTCCGCTTCATCACTGGTGGCGAGCGTAGGATTCATCAAGAGTTCATTCGGGATTTCAGATGTCTCCGGCTGATCGTTTGCCACCGTTTCATCGACTTCCGACAAGCCCATGATCTCCGCCAGCATACGCGTTTCTGTTTCTGCGGATTCGATCAAGTCTGCGAGCTGTTCGCTGCTGATGTTCAAGGCCAGGCCGAACCTGGAAATCAAGGCATTCTTTGCTGCGATGCTGGCCAATTCATTTTTCAGGGAAAACACGCCGCTGGCTTCCACGCTGAAAGAGGCAATCTGCTGCATCCGTTCCTGATTTTTCTGCGCCGGCTTGACCGCGCCACCGTGCAAAGGCGTCATCGCCTGCACGATCGCTTCCGGGATTTTCCATTCCCGCAGCACCGATTGCGCAATCAGGCTGAAGCTGCAACCCATGATTTGCACGCCGGCTGCATCCTGCGTCATTTTTCCATGTCCCACCAGCGTGGCGATCTCTGCATAGCTGGGATAGTCGTAGGCGGCGACCAGGACTTGTCCGATGTTGGCAAAGAGCGCAGCGATCGCTGCTTCTTCGGCGCCAGCCCGTTTGCTGCTGCGGGCCATCTCGCGACCAATCACACTCGCGTACAGGGCTTTGACCAGTTCTGCCCGTACCGCATGACTGTGATTTGCGCTGGACAGGCGTTCAACCAGCATCATCGCTAACGCACAGTCCCTGACCGTATTGAAGCCCAACAAGTAAATGGCGCGCGAAATCGTCGTGACCTGCAAGCCGGACACCGTGCGATAACGGACAGTATTGGAGAGGCGAAGTATCTTTTGCGTGAGCGCGACGTCGGAAAGAATGAAGTAGGTCAGATCAGCCACGGCGTCTTCATCGGAGGAAGTCATCTCCACGACGCGCGCGATGGCGTTTCCTATCGCTGGCAGATCTATTTCTTTATCGATTTTTTGTAAAAAAACATCGCGTGCATTAATCGTTGAGGCAGGAGCGGATGATATTGGCATTTGTATAAACGATTAAATAATTCGTGAATACAACATACCACGCCGCATCGATTCCGCAAGAAATGTCCTTGCGATTCGATGCCTCAAGTGTTGGTGCGGCGACACACCAACGGCGTCATGGCCTGCTTGCGTGATGAGGCGTGTTTGCATAGTCGCAACAGGCCGGCGTGGTGTGTTTTTCCAGCGCCGCCTTGATCATTGCGAGCATGCAAACAGCAAGGTGGGACGATATCGCAGGGGCGGCAGCCTGTTAGCCGGCAGCCAATGCAGTACGCGCCATCTTGAGTATGCCTTCAAACGATTTGGCGGCGGCGATGAACAGGTTGTTGTGGCAAAAAATCGCATCCGGTACGCCGGTCACGGCAGCCAGCCCGTCATCACGCAAGCCGGCCCACGGTTCAGGCAAATCCTTGCGCGCCTCAAAGGTGTCTGGCGCAGTCGGTATCGTGTGCAGCATGTAACGGTCTTCGGTGGGCTGGTAACTGATCACGAAGACGACTGCCGGCATTTCATTACGCACGACCGATGCCCACGGCAGCGCGCCGTTTTTCAGGAACAGCAGCCGGCCATCTTCCAGCCGCTCCGATTGCCGCACCTGTTCGACGGCGCGCGCGGCGCCGACGCGGTACTTGACTGCATTGATCATGATGTCGGTGGCAAACTCGGCTGCGCGCAGGAATTGCTGCTGCCGCAAATCTTCAGCCGCCGCTGCATTGCCGGCCTGCTGTTCATCCAGCCAGCTGGTATTGAAGCCGCCTATCACCGCCGACAAGCCATAGCTGCCGGGTGCATTCTTGGCCGCGCCAGTGTCCGACATGTCCAGGTACTGCACCAGGTCATTGTCGATCGCCTGGGCGATTTCCTTCGCTTGCTCGGGACGGATTTCGTAGCCGGGCAGGCCCTCGGTGATCCGCGCCACGCAGCGTGCGCCAAATTCTTTCCACACCAGGCCGGCGCTNNGCCACAGCCCAGACATCGTCGGCGTGGAATTTTCCTGAATGCGTAGCAATGATCATGGAGTAATAGTGTGTATGGAAAAAGCGGGAGCGCGGGCTGCCGGTGTGCTGTATTGCAGTGTGCGCCTACTGGCGCGGGAAAACCTTCACGATAGTCAGCGCTTCATTGCCGACCACGTCGAATGCATAAGAGCCTTTTTCGAGCGCAATCAACTCGGACGCTTGCAGGCTGACTTCACTGTCGTCCAGCGTGGTTTTGCAGCTGCCGGCCACGACATACAAGACAAAGGCATGGCCAGCCTTGGCAGTAAAATGCGTGCCTGCTTCATGGGTATTGACATACACCTTGAAGTTTTCTGCGGGAACATGCAGCGCGCGTATCGCCGCTTCGGAAATGGGCGCGGTCGAGATGGCGGACCAGTTTTGTTTGTTTGGATTCATGATGCGTTTTCTTTTGTATGGTGTTGGATGAGGCAGCTCGCAAGCTTTTCAGCATTATCGGCCAAGTTAAGCGCTGCCGACCTTTTAATTATGTCCTGACAAACAGTGTAGTCAGCGGCGCGTCGCCCACTATGCGGCTGCGGTGACCGTGCACAGCGGAGTCGAATACTGCGCCTTCAGGCAGCAGGTCGTTGGAGAAGAAGTGATCGCCAGCCTTGAAGATGCGTGCCGTTCCATCCCGCAAGCCGATTTCCATTGCGCCGCTCAGCACTACCAGCCATTGCGCTTCGGTCGTGCAATGAAAGTCGCTGCTGACGCCCGGCGGGCTGTGTCGCACCTGGAAGCCGCCGGATGGAAACAGTGCTGACAGCATCGCCTTCGGCGAGCCATCGGGCAGGGCGATGTCTTCTTCGCGAAATTTCGCGTAGCCGTCGGTATCAGTGTAGAGAACGATGTTTTTGAATGTGCTCATGGTGGCTAAAAGTGAGATAAAGGGAGACAGTATACAAAGTAGCAGGTCTGCCTGCCACCAGTAGCAGATTCGCAAGGCTTCAGTCCAGCGCCAGTGAGATGTCCATTCCGAATGCGCCAGCAACGGATATTCTCCTGCGCATATTGCTGGGTATACTGTCAAACCGAATACTGAAGGCGATGCGCTACGCTACGCCACGATACCCAAGGAAAATGCATGAACACAAAGTGGAAAATAATAGTGACGATATTTGTAATCGCTATAACGGCGGTTTCTTTGTATGTAAATCCGTAAAGAGAGCAGCTGTCTTTTTGTGCGCCGTTCTGCCGATGAAAATCTGGCGCATCCAATGAGTATTCAATAAGTAAGCAATCAGTATTCAATAGGCGGGTAACGAGGAAGGACTGCCGTGAGCGAGAGATGTACTCTCGCCACGGCTCACTTATTGCGCGCCGCGCGCCTCGCTGAGTGCAATCGTCAGGTGCTGGACCTTTTTTTTCAACTGGTCCCGTTCTTCGGTGAGTTCTGCAAGCTGTAGCGTCAAACGGTGGATGGCGAGCTGATCGGGCGTCGCATCGGCAGGCGGTGGAACCGGCTCCGGCCTGGGCGGCAGTTTGGCTTCGCGCACCTGGCGTGCGGCCTGGCGCAATTCCTTCTTGCCGCCGGCAACCGCCTCTATTTGCTTTTCGTTAGGCAGGGACGAGATGACGGCAGCGGCATTGATAGAGACGATGCCCGCCTTCACTGCGCTGACCAGTTCGGCCGCCGCGGTCTTTTGAATTTTTTCGATCTGGCCCAGCGTCACGCTGCTCACGCGTGCGGCTTTCGCGATCACATCCCGCGTCAATGCCTTTTCTGCAGCAGGCTGCGCGTCGGCTTCTGCGGCTGATCCGGCGGAAGATGCGCGCGCTTGTGCTGCGCGCACGCTCAAGATGTCTTTTTTGCGCAGTGCCAGCACGCCACGCTGGAAATCCGATACGCTGCGTCGCCCCAGATGATTGTCTATCATCCACAAATGGACATCGGCTATGGATTTGAATGACGCGTTCTGCACCGTGTTGAAGGTGAGGCCATGCTTCTTGCAGATGCCGTAGCGATTATGTCCATCGATCAGCAGATCGCCCCACAGCACCAGCGCATCGCGGCACCCTTCGGCAAGCAGGCTGCGCTCCAGCGCAGTGTACTCATCGGTGGTCAGTGGATCGATATACGCTTGCAGTTCTTCGTTGATGGTGATGGTCATAAGTCAGGGAAAAAATCAGGCAAAAATCGGTAAGGCGACAGTCTACACAGTGGCACGGCGATGTCACCGGATAAATCGGTATTTGCCAAGATCAAAAGTGCGGGGATGAAATGCCGGCCGCTGACTTTGCCGGCGATGGGTTGGGCCAGCGAGGCAAGGGGCTGCATCGATTATTTTATCTGGCGCGCAAATGAATCAACATCACCTGCAATATCCAAAGCGATGCTGATCCCTGTAATCAGTTAAGGCCTGCTCACGCAATTGCTGTCATTCCCGCGCAGGCGGGAATCCAGTGCGACCATATAAAATCACTGCTTCCCCGCCTACGCGGTGACGGCAAAGCGCTGCTGCAGATAGGTAATGATCGCCTTCGAGTCATACAGCCAGCGTGACTTATTGTCTTCGTCGGTAATCTTCAGGCACGGCACCTTGCTGCTGCCGCCTTGCGTCAACAGCGCCTGGCGATTTTCTGTTGAATGCTGCGCATCGCGCAGTTCCACCGTCAATGCAAGCCGACGCATCTCCTGACGCACCTTGATGGAGAACGGGCAGGTACGGAATTGATACAAGGCCAATTGCCGGCACTCTGCATCGACGCGAGCCTGATCGCTTGCGCTGCGCACTAAGCCCTTCGGTTTGGTCAGCTGCTCATGCACGAGCATAAAGGGGCCAAGAATCAAGCGTACCAGTTTAAAAAAATATTTCATGAATGCCTTGTTGTGGTTCGAGTGCAGGGTTTGAAAAGTTCAATCAGGCAGTCGGGTTGGTGGAGGGGGCGTTACTTGTCGCTTGATATTTTCAATGAGGCGACAGTTTACACATAGCGGCAGTCATGTCACTGAATAAATCCGTGTTTGCAAAGATGGGGCGAGCTGGCTGCGTTTGCCCGCTGCCTGTACCCGGTATTGCAACTGTTGATTCATTTTTCAAATAAGCACATGCGAAAAGATTCGTTTTGCATGTGACTCGCAGATGTGATCATCACATATCGTCATTCGATCGACATTCGATTATTTTCTGAATGAAAAAAGAGATCGGTGCAATTGAGACGTATCAGATCGACCAGAAGACGCAATTATTTTCGTCATCCTGAGCTATTGGCCAAGCTTCTTGCAGCTTGGGTCTGAGCAGCTTTTCAATTCGGTGTACCCAAAATATCTTTGCCGCCCATGGATGGATTTCAGGTCCAGCGTGAAAGGCATCGTTGATCGCAGTCTTCATGTCGACAAATGACCGTTTATTAAACGTCAATCAAAGGATATGCAAATGAACTTAACACTGAAGCCATCAACACCCCTCTTCACCAGGCGGTTTTTCTTGCATGCTTTTGCCTGCGTCAGTGCGTTTGTCCTGGGAGTGCTGCCAATGATGGCGTCGGCTGAAGCTTATCCTGAGCGCCAGATCCGGCTGCTTGTTCCTTTCCCGGCAGGCGGCCCTACCGATATCGTGGCAAGGCCGTTGGCACATGATTTGTCAGTGCAGTTGAAGCAGGCCGTGGTGGTGGAAAATAAAGGCGGTGCCGGCGGCTCCATTGCTGCCGACTACGTTGTAAAGTCACCGGCAGACGGTTACACATTGCTGGTCGGGACGGTGGGTACGCAAGCCATCAATGCCGCCTTGTACAAGAAGTTGCCGTATGACCCGGCAGTTGATTTCACTCCTCTGGGAGTCGTCGCGGCAGCACCGGTAGCGATCGTCGTCAATGCAAAATCTCCCTACCTGACACTAGCCGACCTGGTTGCGGCGGCAAAGAAAAAGCCATCCTCGATTAGTTTCGGATCTGCCGGCAATGGAACGCCGGGCCACCTGACCGGAGAAATGTTTTCTACCGCAGCTGGCATCAAGTTCGCTCACGTGCCATATCGCGGCAGTGCGCCAGCGGTCATCGACCTCTTGGGACAACAGATAGAAGTGATGTTCGACCCGGTGCAGTCGGTCCTGCCGCATATCCAGTCCGGCAAACTGAGGGCCCTTGCCATCAGCGGTGCGCAACGTTCGCCAGCGTTGCCACAGGTGCCAACGGTAGCGGAATCCGGCTACAAGAAATTCGAGGCTGAGGCGTGGTGGGCAATCTATGGCCCGGCCAACCTTCCGCCCCAGGTCGCCAGCTTGTTGAGCAAACATATCGCCGAGATTGCCGGCTCCGCTGCGTTTCGCGAGCGTCTGACCAGTCTGGGGGTGACGCCTGTGTCGATACCGCCGGGACCTTACGCCAGGTTCGGGCGCGCCGAAATTGAAAAATGGGGCAAGGCTGTGCAGGACTCCGGCGCCCAGATCGACTGACAACCATGCTGATATGCGTGCGATAGAAAAAAGGTAATCAATGAAGCTTAACGAGGAAGAAAAATCCATCCTGGCCGGTGAACAGGGACGCGTTCCACAGCTGGCCTTGCAACACCAGATCGCAGTCGGCGATTTCTTTGGCGCCGAGAATTTCGTCACTGTCACGCAGGCGCATATCATGGCCGATACCGAGAGCCTGGGCCAGGCCGGTGTGATCTGGCTGGAAAAGCTGGGAGAGGTCGTGGAAGGCCAGCGTCAAGTCAGGATTCCAACCATTACCGACCCGCGCGGTACTGATTTTGCAAAGGCTTCGGTGCTCAAGCAGGATGGCTGGATGCTGGACCTGGAACAGCGCGCGATTGATGCCTTCGTCAGGCTCGGCGTATCGATGACGGATACCTGCATCAACTACCAAACCATTGCAGCGCCAACCCGTGGCGAACATGTGGCCTTCGGCGATACTGGTGTCGTGATCTATTCCAACTCGGTATGCGGCGCGCGCTCCAATTTTGAAGGCGGACCATCCGCATTATCGGCCGGCCTCACCGGTCGTACGCCGCGCTATGGCTTCCATCTGGACAGTCAGCGCATGGCCACGTTGCGGATCCGGGTTGACTGGACGCCGCAAACCTTGAACGATTGGGGCGCTCTGGGCGGCGTGATCGGGCGGCTGTCGGCCAACTACTGGTCGGTGCCTGTAGTCGAAGGACTCGAAGGCGCGCCGACTTCCGATCAGCTCAAGCATTTTGGCGCCGCAATGGCCAGCTTCGGCTCCATTGCACTCTTTCACCTGGTAGGCATCACACCGGAAGCCTATAAGCTCGAAGATGTGAACGGCCACAAATTGCCAGTCGCGCACCGGGTTGGCGAGGCCGAAGTCAAAGCCCTGCAAACCGCGTATGCAGTCACCGATGAAATCGATGTCGTGGTGTTCTCGGCGCCGCAACTGAGTCTTTATGAATTGCGTGAAATTGCCAAACTGTGTGACGGGAAAAAATTCATCAAGCCCATGCTTGCAGTGACCAGCCCGCAAGTCAAACCCGATGCCGACCGCATGGGCTTCACAGCCAGGATAGAAGCAGCGGGCGGGCAGGTATTGTCCGGCATGTGCTTCTACCAGTCTTATGCACGCGAAATGGCAGATGCAAACGGCTGGAAGCGGCTCGCGACGAATAGCGCAAAGCTCGTCAACATCCTCGGCGGTTATGGCTATGTGCCCATGCTCGCCTCCATGCAACGCTGCATAGACGCAGCCGAAACCGGAAAACTGAAATGATAGAACTCGTTGCGCGCCACGCGATCGGCGCAAAGGTACGCGGCACAACACTGGTTGCCAATGACGGCTTCTCGGCACGCTATGACCTGGACCGGATTAACGGGACTTTTTCGCGGCCGGCACACAAGCTGGCTGGCTTGTCCTATGTGGGCAAGATACTTGTGCTGGACACGGCCAAAGGCGGCGTCGCCAGCGCCTGGATGCTGCATGAAATGGCTTCCCGCAACAAGATACCGCTGGCCATCGTTTTCAATACTGTGAATCCGATCCTGGTGCAGGGTGCAGCATTCAGCGGCTTGACGATGCTTGCCGGTTTTGATTGCGATGTGACCGCAAGCATACCGGATGGCGCAACAGTGGAAATAGATCCGCAGCGCAAGCTGCTGCGGGTACTGGACTGAGTCTTTGCATGCAAGCGCCTGCTTGTTTCCATCTGCCTGAATGATGGTTTATTCGTCCAGGACAGCTTGCGAATGGATGAGCAGAAGAGACTAGCCCAAGTAGCCTATCCCTTTGGCCATCAGCACCGCACAGAGGATCATCAATACCAGCAAGGTCAATTCCAGATGGATGACGAGTCGCAAGTTGCGGCCTTGCGCCGCGCTGATTTCAGGCGCTACGCCCTGCTTGATCAGCTTGTTCCATTTCAGGAAGGTGAGGGTAGGGTAAATCGAAATCAGCCCGACGATCAGGAACAGGATCATCTTGGCGAGGAAGGGCGCGCTCTGCATATAGTAGTCCGCGCCTTTTTCAAAATACATCACGCGCAAGGCGCCGAGCAAGAGCGCCAGGCCGGCGCATGCGCCATAGATGGCGTCGTAGCGCCGGATTTTTTTCGCAGAGTCTAGCGTCAGCGGCTGCTTGAGCATCAGCATTTCGGCGGTCAAGGTCAGCATGATGGCCAGGAAAGCAATGTGATGAAGAAAAGCGATAATTGGATTCATGTTTTTTCTTCGATCTCTATAAGTATCAAATAAATTTTATTTGTTTTCTAATTCCAAAAGATATTTTTGAGTGACTTGAATTTGTTTTGAGTATTTATTTTTATCTGCTTTTTCTATGAATAACAAAAAATCCTCTTTTGCCTGTCCGAAGTCTTTTTTTATTCTAAAGTTAATCAATCCTAGGCAAAAATGAAGTTGATATCTTTCCGGCTCTTCTTCAAGAATTCTGGCAATAAACTCTTCAACTTCGATAGATAGAAATTCTGTCTCGTCGTTTGAAAACGCAGCTCGATAAAATTTATACGCTTGGTCTAAATCTCCCTCATAAGCTGAAAGAAACGCAAGCGAATATTGATTGCTGGCAGATCTAGGCGTTAGGCTCTCAACTCTTTGTAAAAGTTTTTCGCTGTACTTAACATCCCGTCTTAGAAGAAAAGATGCCGTAGCCTTATAAGTAATAATTGCTGCGCTATCTGCGTACTCAACCGGAGTTAGATTTACTAGTTGTTCTATTTTCTCCAAGTAGTGATTTTGATGTTGAGTACGCCATTGCCAAAAGACGGTATGAATTTTATGAATAAGAAAATTAGTAAGTCTTTTTGGAATCAAGAGTTTTAACTCTTGATTATTTTGAATTTCGCTGTGTTCTAAGTGGGTGCTTCTGTAAAGTCCAGCGAGTAGATCGAGGGCTTGATTAAGCTGTCCTGATAGGAATAAAGGTATTGAAATTATGTAACTAGAACCAGCGGCAAATTGTCGACTTGTCATTTCGAAACCAGCAAGCTCATTTTTGCAGTCAATTTTGGCTTCCATTGGCAGCAATGTATTCATTTCCAATTGCAATAATTGCTGATTCTCGTCGTTGGTTTCAGTATGAGTTACGAAACTGGAAATTCGTAAGACAAACATCGCATTTCCGTTTTCGTTACGGGTACGAAGGTCGCCATATAACCCAAAGCGCATATTGCATCGAATTGTTAACTCCCTGGCTTCCTCTGCTGTTTCCAGACTATTGCTCAGCCTGTAAGGTAATAAAAATACTTTAAACTTTAGAGATGTGCCTGATTCATTTAAAGCTTGTTTGATGGATTCGTAAAAATCGTTTTTAAGACGAAACCGTTCAGCATCTGTTTCCGCGCGGATAGCTAGCAAAAAACCAATTACTTCTTCCGGGCATTTCGGAAGGCGGAACACAAAATGGGTAATCAAGGCTGCGGTTAATGACAGCAAGCAGACAAGAAGAAGTGCACTCCAGCTTATTAACGGAAGATTCGGGAGTGCAAACGAGTAAATCGCAATGCTGCTAAAAATACCCGTCAGAAGAAATATAAATGCGACAGCCCATGGTTTATGCGCATGGGGAACAAGTTTGTCTGCGACTAACTTAAAGTAGTCCATCGATATTTATTTTTTATCCCAACTATCTTTTAACGTCACCACCCGATTGAACACAGGCTTCCCAGCCTTGCTGTCCACGCGATCCGCCACAAAATAACCGTGCCGCTCAAACTGCAATCTCTCATCTGCTTGCACCGCTGACACGCCCGGTTCCACAAACGCTTTGACGACTTCTTTCGAATCAGGATTCAGGGCCAGTTTGAAATCCTTGCCGCCTGCATCGGGTTGCGGGTCGGAGAAC
>CXWL01006036.1_pt1 | contig 13559 bp, 11 predicted proteins | sample 590931 | NCBI WGS metagenome assembly CXWL01 (sample SAMEA3498368, study PRJEB10139) | groundwater metagenome | biome: water well; material: biofilm material | place: Germany | collected 2015-04-27 | reverse complement strand
TGGTTCCTCGAGCAGTGGCTGGCCAAGGAGGGCGAGCTCTACAGCGACAACGACAACGGCCGATCCGCCCCCTCCACCAGGGTGCTGTTCGACGGCCCCACCAGCGTCGCCCTGCTCACCGAGTTGCAGCAGGTGGTCACCACCGGCGGCGGGGTGTACGTGGGCGAGAACCCGGGAGGCCAGGACCACCTGCTCAAGCTCGCCGACGCGACGACACCCGCAGCGATGACCATCTCCACCTCGGCCGCGCTCGGCCCGGTGCTGAAGTTCGTCGAGGGCGGGATCATCCCCGGCATCGGCGTCGAGGACATCGGGATCGGCCCGATGCCGAGCCCCAACGGTGCGCCGGGTGCGCTCATCGGCGGCGCCTCGCTGTGGATCACCGCCGGACACGGAGACGCCAAGGCCGCCGCGGCATGGGAGTTCATCACCCATCTCGTGAGTGCCGCGGTGCAGTCGCAATGGGCCGCCGCCACCGGGTACGTACCGGTCAACTCCGGCGCGCTCGCCCTGGATCCGCTGCAGTCGGTGTACGCCGACGACCCCAGGTTTCGCGTCGCCTACGACCAGGTGGCACAAGCGCCCGACGATCCCACGTTCGCCGGGCCCATGATCGGCCCGTTGCGCGAGGTGCGCGTCACCGCGGCCGCGGCGGTGGGCAAGATCTTGAGCGGCGGCGATCCGGCCACAGCGCTCGCCGACGCGGCGGCGCTCGCCACCGACCTGATCGCCTCCTACAACGCCACCCGCCCCTCCAACTGACCCCCGCCCGCGCCACCGCCCGCCCGCTCCGCCGAAGATCTGGGCCGAATCCGTCTCGGCGGCCGAGACAGGATCGGCCCAGATCTTCGGTGATGTCCGATCGGGGTGACTCGGTGCACCACAGTGAGCGTGGAACTTCACCGACTCGGACAATTTGCCGCACGACATCACGGGCTCGTCACCTCCGCAGCAGCACTGCAGCTCGGGGTGAGTCGTGCCGCCTGGTACCGGGCGATCGAGGCGCGGGTGATCGAGGAGCTGGCCCCAGGCGTCGCGCGGTTGTGGGGCGCCCCAGCCTCCAAGGCCCAGCGGATCCTGGCTGCGGTGTGGGCAGCCGGGCCGGGGGCGGTCGCGTCGCACCGCTCGTCGGCATGGTTGTGGGGCGTCGACCGACCGTCCAGCGATCCGATCGACGTGTCGATGCACAGCCGCACCACGAAGTTCGCCCCGCGTGGGGTCGTCGCGCATCGCCCCCGCGATCTCCTCGACCTGCGTCCGATCCCGCGCGACGGCATACCGACGACGAGCCCGGTCCGGATGCTGCTCGATCTGGGCGCCGTCGATCCAGGACGTGTGCCGGCCGCGCTCGACACCATCATCAGCGCCAAGGTCGTCCGGCCGGCTGCGATCCGGGCGGGGCTCGATCGGCATTCCCGTCAGGGTCGGCACGGAGTGGTTGCTCTCCGCGCCGCGCTGGATGCGAGGTCGATCGACGAGGTGCCTGCCGACAGTCTCCTCGAGGTCCGGATGGCCGAGTTGATCACCCGGTTCCAGCTTCCCCCGACGGAGTTCCACCCGATCGTCGAAGGGTTCGAGATCGACTTTCGCGTGCTGGGCTCGATCGTGCTGATCGAGTGCGACGGTCATGAAGCCCACGGGCTCGACCGCGGGCAGTTCGAGTTCGACCGCATCCGCGACGCCACCTTGACTGCGGCCGGGTACGTCATCGTCCACGTCACCTGGGTCGAGGTCACCCGCCGGCCGGCCGCGGTTGCCAAACGCCTGCAGGCGGTGCTGCGGAAGTGGGCGCCGGAAGTGCTCGCCAACTGGACCGCCGCATGATCTGGGCCGATCCTGTTTCGGGAACCGAGACGAGATCGGCCCAGATCCAGTAGTGAGGGATGCAGCGGTAGCCTCGGGCGCCATGGCAACACCGTTCCCCGCCCTCGATGGATCCGCGCCCGCGACACAGCAGTTCAAGGAGGCGCCCGAACACGGGATCGACGCCTCGAAGCGGTACACGGCCACGATGGAGACCTCGCTCGGCACGATCGTGATCGCCCTCGATGCGATCAACGCACCGAAGACCGTCAACAACTTCGTGTTCCTCGCCGCGCACCGCTACTACGACGGTGTCATCTTCCACCGCATCATCAGCGGCTTCATGTGCCAGGGCGGCGACCCCACCGGCACCGGCCGCGGTGGCCCTGGGTACCGCTTCGACGACGAGCCCGTCAAGCAGAAGTACCAGATCGGTTCCGTGGCGATGGCCAATGCCGGACCGAACACCAACGGCAGCCAGTTCTTCCTGATCAGCGGCAACAGCGGGGTTCAACTGCCGGCGCAGTACAACCACTTCGGCCAGATCGTGAAGGGCCTCGACGTGCTCGATGCGATGCAGCGCGTCGACACCGATCGCAGCGACCGCCCCCGTGAGGATGTGGTCATCCACTCGGTAACCATCGTCGTCGCCGATTGACCGAGCGGCTCACCAACGCCCAGGCGCGGCGAATCGCTCTGGCCGCGCAGGGCCTCGGCGAGCCGCGCCCCAAAGGTCGCGTCGACCGGCGCCACCTGCGCCGGGTGCTCGACCGGATGGGGCTCATCCAGATCGACTCGGTCAACGTGCTGGTGCGCAGCCAGGAGCTGCCGCTGTTCGCCAGGCTCGGGCCGCACCCGCGCTCGCTGATCGCCGATGCCACTGCAACCGGCGAGCTGTTCGAGTACTGGGCGCACGAGGCGTCGCACGTGCGCACGGCGCACCATCACCTCTATCGGTGGCACATGAACGGCGAGCACAAGTGGGAGCGGTACTTCCGCTTGCGCGAGCGGCGCCCCGGCTTCGTCGACGAGGTGTACCGCCGGGTGGCGACGGAGGGGCCGATCGCGGCCGGCGACCTGGCCGAGCGGGTCGGGAAGAAGGGCACCTGGTGGGATTGGGACGACGGCAAGATCGCGCTCGAGCACCTCTTCTGGACCGGTCGGCTCACGGCTACGCGGCGCGCCGCCGACTTCGCCCGCCTGTACGACCTCACCGAGCGGGTCATCCCCGCCCACGTGCTCGCGCGCCCGGCACCTGCCGAACGCGAGGCGCGCAAGGAGCTGCTCGTGCTCGCCGCGCAACACCACGGGGTGGGCACCTTCGACGACCTCACCGACTACCACCGCCAGCGCAACCCACCCTGCCGGCCACTGCTCGACGAGCTGGTCGAGGACGGCCGACTTCTGCCGGTGACCGTCGACGGGTGGAGCAAGCCGGCGTACCTGCACCCCGCGGCGAAGGTGCCGCGGCGGGTGAACGGATCCACCTTGCTGAGCCCGTTCGATCCGGTCGTGTGGCACCGCGAGCGCACCGAGCGGCTGTTCGGTTTCCGCTACCGCATCGAGATCTACGTACCGCAGCCGAAGCGCCAGTACGGCTACTACGTCCTGCCGTTCCTGATGGGCGACGAGTTGGTGGCCCGCGTCGATCTGAAAGCCGACCGGCCGCGAGGTGCCCTGCTGGCACAGGGCGCGTTCGCCGAATCGGGTGCGCCACTCGGCGACGTGGCCGACGCGCTCGCCGGCGAACTCCACTCGATGGCCGGGTGGCTCGGTCTCGGCTCTGTCGAAGTGGGCCGGCGCGGTGACCTGGTGTCACCGTTGCGCAGTGCTGTGCGTCGATACGCTCGCACGTGATGGCCGACAGCCCCGAGACCGTCGACGAGCAGTCGGCCGAACGCATGCCGCGATGGGTGTGGCGCGCGGTCGCGATCTTCTGGCTCGGGTTCCTCGTCTCGCTCGCCATGCGGATCACCCTCGCTCGGCTCAGCAACCTGATCGTGGTGCTGCTGGTGTCGCTGTTCCTCTCGCTGGCGGTCGAGCCCGGTGTGAACAAGATGGCCGGGCGCGGGTGGAGGCGGGGTACCGCCACAGGAGTGATCCTGGCCGGTGTGGTGATGATGTTCGTCATCTTCGTCGCCGCCATCGGCACGTTGGTCGCCAGCCAGATCGCCGACCTGCTCGGCAACTCCGAGTTCTACGTGACTCGCGCGGTCGACTTCTTGAACACCACCTTCGACACCAACATCGATCCGGCGAACGTGATCGACGAGATCCGCGATCCCGACGGGAGGATCCAACAGTTCATCGCCAATCAGAGTGGGCGCGCCCTCAGCGTGTCGCTCGCTGCGATCGGTGTGATCTTCCAGGCGCTGTCGGTGATGCTGTTCACGTTCTACCTCGTCGCCGACGGTCCGCGCCTGCGGCGGTCGATATGCAGCCGCCTCGATCCGTCGCGCCAGGTCACGGTGCTGGATGCGTGGGAGCTGGCGATCGACAAGACCGGTGGCTACCTGTACTCGAGGGCGTTGCTCGCCGGCCTGTCGGCGATGTTCCACTGGATCGTGTTCCAGGCGATCGGCACCCAGGCGCCCGTTGCGCTAGCGCTCTGGGTGGGGTTGATCAGCCAGTTCCTGCCGGTGGTGGGCACCTACCTCGCCGGCATCTTGCCGGTGCTGCTCACCCTGATCGACTCGCCCGTCAAGGCGCTCATCGTCGCGATCGCGATCGCCGTGTACCAGCAGGTGGAGAACTACCTTTTCGCACCGCGCATCACGGCCCGCACGATGGCGCTGCACCCGGCGCTGGCGTTCGGTTCGGCGCTCGCCGGTGGGGCAGTGCTCGGCGCAGTCGGGGCGGTGCTGGCGCTCCCCGCGGCGGCGATGCTGCAAGCGCTCGTCTCCAACTCCGGCCGACGGTTCGAGGTGATCGACAGTCACCTCACCCGGGTGCCGGCCAAGCGGCACGAACGGCGGCCGTCCGACCACCCGGTACCGAGGGGTCGAGGCGGCGAGAGATCGCTGTGAGCCACCCCGGCGCGTACGTGCCGATCGCCATCACCGATCGCAGTGGGTGCGACGAGTCGGTGCACTTCGGGGCGGTGGTGTGCCTCGGTCGCGATGGATCGATCGTGGCGAGTGCCGGCGATCCCGAGGTCACCATCTACCCGCGCTCGTCCAACAAGCCGATGCAGGCGGTGGCGATGGTGCGGGCCGGTCTCGATCTGCCGGCCGACCTCCTCGCCCTGGTGTGCGCCAGTCATGACGGAACGCTTGCGCACCTCGACGCGGCGCGGCGCATCCTTGCGGTCGCTTCGCTCGACGAGGGCGCCCTCGGCAACACGCCCGATCTCCCGCTCGATCAGGCAGCGGCGCGAACGGTGCTCCGCGGCGGTGGCGCCCGAACCGCGCTGCAGATGAACTGCAGCGGCAAGCACAGCGGCATGCTGGCCACCTGCGTGCACAACCGATGGCCGCACGACCTCACCTACCTCGACCCCGGGCATCCGCTGCAGCAGCAGATCACCACCACCATCGCCGAACTGGCCGAGCAGCAACCGGTGCACATCGGTGTCGACGGGTGCGGGGCGCCGGCGCACGTGTTCTCACTCGTCGGGCTGGCCCGCGGCTTCCGCTCGATCGCCACGGGGGCCGCCGGAGCAGCAGGATCGGCCGTGTACGACGCGATGTGCGGGCATCCCGAGATGGTGGGAGGCGAGCACCGCGACGTGACCACGCTGATGCGCTCGGTGCGCGGTCTGATGGCGAAAGACGGCGCCGACGGCGTCTTCGCGGCAGCTCTCCCCGATGGCCGCGCCGTCGCGCTCAAGATCGCCGATGGCAGCAATCGGGCTCGGCCGCCGGTGATGGTTGGGGCGCTCAACCGTCTCGGTGTCGACATCTCCGAAGTCGAACCGTTGGTCGTCGAGCACATCATGGGACACGGGCGAGCAGTGGGCCAGGTGCGGTCGCTGTTCACATGACCGGCATCCCGTTCGTCACGCTCGCCGACCCTCAGTACGGTCAGGTCGTCCAGCTGTCGCCGCTCGTGCAACGTGTCGTCGCCGAGAACCCCAGCAAGTTCACCTACCACGGCACCGGCACCTATCTCGTCGGCCGCAGCGATGCCGGTGCCGACATCGCGGTGATCGACCCGGGCCCAGCACTCGACGCCCACCGCACGGCGCTGCTGGCGGCGATCGGGAACCGGCGGGTCATCGCCGTGCTGGTCACCCACTGCCACGCCGATCACTCGCCGCTTGCACCGTNNCGACGACGATCCCGGCCCCGACGACGATCCCGGCCCCGATGACGGCCCCGGCACAGACGGCGATGGCGAGGGAGCCGGCGCAGCGATCGAGGAGAGCACCGACTACGACTTCGATCCTCTGGTGCGGGTCACCGACGGCGACGTGGCAGCCGTGGCCGGCGCGTTCACCCTTCGTGCCGTCCACACGCCGGGTCATACCTCGAACCACATGTGCTACGCGCTCGAACAGGAACGATCACTGTTCACCGGCGACCACATCATGGGTTGGAGCACCACCGTGATCGGTCCGCCCGACGGTGACATGCGCGCCTACTTCGAGTCGCTGCGCAAGGTGCAGGCCCGCGCCGACGAGGTGCTGTGGCCCACCCACGGCGCCCCGGTCGGCCACCCTCGCCCGTTCCTCGAGGCGTTCCTGGCACATCGGCTGCAGCGAGAGGCACAGGTGCTCGCCGCCGTCCGCTCCGGACAGACGAGCATCGCCGCGATGGTCGAGGTCCTGTACGCCGACGTGCGGATGGAGCTGCACAAGCCCGCCGGTCGCAGCGTTCTCGCCCACCTCGTGAAACTGATCGACGACGGCCTGGTGGCCGTCGACGGCGACGTCGGCCCGACGATCTACCGGGCGGTGTGAACGCGGGTGTGAACGCGGGTGTGAACGCGACGGAAGGCCGGTGCGGCGCTCTACGGCCCGAGCAGGCCGGCGGCGGCGAGCGCCTCGGCAAGCGTGGCCACCCGGTGCACGACCATGCCGTCTGTGCCGGTGGGAGAGTTGGCCGGCACTATTGCCCGCCCGAAGCCCAACCGCGACGCCTCGCTGAGTCGCCGTTTGGCGTGCGACACCTGCCTGACCTCACCGGCGAGCCCGATCTCGCCGAACACCACCAGATCGGCAGGCAACGGACGGTTGGCGATGGCGCTGACCAACGCCAGGCACATCGCCAGATCGGCGCCGGGCTCGCCGAGGCGTACTCCGCCGACGGCCGATGCGTACACCTCGACGCTGCTGGTGGGGATGCGGGCGCGCCGTTCGAGAACTGCCAGCAGCAGGGCCAGCCGGCCGGGGTCGATGCCTTGCGCACTGCGCCGCGGCGGCGCTCCGCTGGCACTGGTGGTGTTGGTGAGTGCCTGCACCTCGACCAGCAGCGGCCGTTGGCCCTCGAGGGTCGGTAGCACGGCCGAGCCGGGCACGCCGGTGCGCCGGTCGGCCAGGAACAACTGGCTGGCGTCGGGCACCGCGGCAAGGCCGTTGTCGACCATCTCGAACAGGCCGAGCTCGTCGGTGGGTCCGAACCGGTTCTTCACTGCCCTGAGCAGTCGTAGCGAGTGGTGGCGGTCGCCTTCGAAGCTGAGCACGACGTCGACGACGTGTTCGAGAGCCCGTGGCCCGGCGAGCCCGCCGTCCTTGGTGACATGGCCGACGAGCACCACCGGCACACCGCGGCTCTTGGCCTCGTGCACGAGCCGTGCCGCGCACCCACGCACCTGCATGACCGAGCCGGGCGCCGAGCTCAGCTCGGGGTCGGCCACCGTCTGGATGCTGTCGATGACGACGAGGCTGGGCTGCACCTCGTCGATCGAGGCGACGATGTGGGGGATGAGGGTTTCGGCCAGCAACCACAGGTCGGGTTGCATCGCGCCGAGCCGTTCGGCGCGCAGCCGAACCTGTGGCGCGCTCTCCTCGGCGCTCACGTACAGCGTGCGACCGGTCCACGCGGCGAGGAGCTGCAGCAGGAGCGTGCTCTTGCCGATGCCTGGCTCGCCACCGAGCAAGGTGACCGAACCCGGCACCAGCCCGTCGCCGAGCACGCGATCGAGCTCGTCGATGCCGGTGCGGCGAGTGCCGCCGAAAGCGCTGGTGACGTCGGCGATCGGTTGGGCGACCGCACCGGGGGTGAGCATCGACGTGACCGGCATGGTCGCGTCGGGGCCCTCGACGTCTTCGGTCATGGTGTTCCACGCCGAGCAGATGCCGCACTGGCCGGCCCACTTGGGGAACGCGGCCCCGCAGTCGGAACAGCGGTAGACGATTCGGAGCTTGGCCACGGGCAGCACCCTACGGGAGGGGTGTCGGGCGGTTCCGGATGAGAGCCGTCAGCCTTCGGATCAGTGCCAGCCGCGGCGGGTGAGCGGCATCGCCGCGCCGCCGGTCGAGTCGGCTATCACACCGAGCACCTGGTGGATGCCGATGCCACCATCCTCGAACCCGATGGCTGAGCCGGCCATGTAGAGCCGCCAGATCTTGGCTCGCGCCTCGCTGGCCGCCGCCGCGGCCTCGTCCCAGTTGGCCTCCAGGTTGGCCACCCACGCACGCAGCGTGCGGGCGTAGTGCTCGCGCAGCGACTCGACGTCGCGCACCTCGAACCCGGCACGCTCCATGGCCAGCACCACCTCGCCGACGTCGACCAACTCGCCGTCGGGGAACACGTAGCGACTCACGAAAGACGTGCGCCCGAGCTTCGATCCGCCGACGGAGGAGATGGCGTGGTTGAGCAGCCGACCGTGCGGGCCGAGCATGCTCCGCAGGGTCGCGAAGTACTCGTCGATGTGAGCCTGGCCGACGTGCTCCGACATGCCGATCGAGGAGATCGCATCGAAGGTCTCGCCCTTCACCTCGCGGTAGTCGCGGTGCCGGATGTCGACCAGGTCGGCCACGCCGGCCTCGGCGACCCTGGTTCGGGCGAGCTCGGCCTGTGCCGAGCTGATCGTCACACCCACCACGCGCGCGCCGTGTTCGACTGCGGCGTGGATGGCCAACGAACCCCATCCGCAGCCCACGTCGAGCAGCCGCGCGCCGGCCACTTCGTGCAGTCCCAACTTGCGGCAGACCATCTCGTTCTTGGCTTCCTGTGCCTGCTCGAGCGTGGAGTCGGTGTCGGTGAACCGGGCGCACGAGTAGGTCATCGTGGGGCCGAGCACGAGCCGGTAGAAGGCGTTGCCGACGTCGTAGTGGTGGCTGACCGCCTTCGAGTCGCGGTGCAAGGAATGGCGTCGGCCGGCGAGGCGCGCCTCCTCAGCCGGAGGAGGAAGCGGTCGTCGCCGCGCGCCGAGCCGCCGCGACGCCGACACCAGGGCGGGCAGCACCTTCATCGCCGAAACAGGTTTCGCCGGCTTCGCATCGCGCAAGGCGGTGACGACGTCGAAGATGTCCCCGTCGATGTCGAGGTCGCCGGCGACGTAGGCGCGGCAGAAACCGACTTCGTTGGGCATCCACAGCAGCCGGCGAATGGCGTCGGGCGACGAGATCCGCACCGTCGCGACAGTCTCCGGTGGTGATACGGCCGACCCGTCCCAGAACTCGAAGCGAAGCGCGATCCGAGGGGCCAACAGCTCGACGAGGACGGGTCGGACGATCTCCGCGGCATGCCCATCGATGGTGGGACACGGCGTGATCGCGTCGTGCGATGGCATCAGTGGATGTGCGGTCTGGGCCATGGTTCACCTCACTCGACGGCCGCGAGCGTAGTCCTGGTGCGAACCGGCCCGGGACAGGTCGCGCCGGCCGGATGTGGCCGATCAGTGCTCGCGATAGGAGCGGTGTCGCGAGCGCCGGCGCCGTGCCCGGGCAACTCTCCCGATCGCGAGCAGCGAGAGCACGCCCCACGCGATCAGGGCGACCAGCGCACCGTTCGACAGCCACGGCCAGACGCCGCCGCGCTCCAATGACCGCCTCGACGTGGAGGCGAGATCCACTGGTACACCATCGGCAGCGATGGCCCACGTGAGGACGCCCACGTCACTCGGCGTGGCCGTGCTCGTCTGAACCTCACCAGGCAGGCCGACGGAGAACGACAACCCGACGGCCTCGGCCGGGGCCAGGCCGGCTGCGTCGATGTCGTCGAGGTACGGAGTTGCCCCCACCGCGGCCAGCAGGTCGGGATCGGCGAAGGCGTCGAGGCTGTCGATGCGCCCCGCGCCGGTGAGCGTGTACGTGATGGCTCGTTTCGTCGCCGTGCGCGAGAAGGCGACGCTGCGCAACGGCCCGTCGGTGCCGCACAGGGTGGCGACGAGAGCGGTGGCTTGTTCCGGCGTGTCGAAGTCGTGTCGCAGCGTGACCCCCAGCCCGCCGTCGGAAGCGGCGGTTGGGCCATCGACCAGCCACCCCGCGGCGGTGAGGTCGTCGAAGCGCAGGTCATCGGCGAGCCCGGGCGCCCGTTGCACCACCTCGGCATCGGCGCTCACCGCCACCGTGACAACGCCACTTCCGTTCTCGTTCATCGACACGTCGACGGCGACGTCGACCCGGCACGCGCCTAGGAGCAGCACTCCCAACACCACCAGCACCGCCTTGGTCACGGCGCTGAGTCTGTCATGTGAGCGACGCTTGCCGTCGGACAACGACGACCATCACTCGCTGACGGGCGGCTCCACCTCGGGCGCTCCGGTGGCGGCCAACTCGACCACCGCCGGGGGTTGGAAGCCCTCGACGCCGCGGAACGTGAGCCGCTTGTCGCCGACCGAGTCGGGGTCGTCCTCGGTGTCGACGACGATGATCTCGCCGGCTCGGAACTCCTTGTAGAGGATCTTCTCGCTGAGCGCATCTTCGATCATNNAGGAGCTCTTTGGCGCTGTGGGTGAGCTCGATCCCGAGCCCTTGGCTCTCGAGCTGGCTGGTGAGGCGCTTGGTCATCATGTCGACCATCGTCATCACCTCCTCGCGGGCGAGCTCGTGGAACACGATCAGCTCGTCGACACGGTTGAGGAACTCGGGGCGGAAGTGGCCCTTCAGCGCATCCATCACCTTGTCCTTCATCCGCTCGTAGGTCATCGCCGAGTCGCCCTTGGTGAAGCCGACGTTGCCCTTGCGGAGATCGCTCGATCCCAGGTTCGACGTCATGATCAGCACCGTGTTGCGGAAGTCGACCGTGCGACCCTGGCTGTCGGTGAGTCGCCCCTCTTCGAGGATCTGCAACAGCGTGTTGAAGACGTCGGGGTGGGCCTTTTCGATCTCGTCGAAGAGCACCACGCTGAACGGCTTGCGGCGCACCGCCTCGGTGAGCTGGCCGCCCTCTTCGTAGCCGACGTAGCCGGGGGGCGAGCCGACGAGACGGCTGACGGTGTGCTTCTCCATGTACTCGCTCATGTCGAGCGCGATCAACGAGTCTTCGTCGCCGAACAAGAACTCGGCGAGGGTCTTGGCGAGCTCGGTCTTGCCGACGCCGGTGGGCCCGAGGAAGATGAACGAACCACTCGGGCGCTTCGGGTCCTTGAGCCCGGCGCGGGTGCGCCGCACGCTCTGGCTGACGGCCTTGATCGCGTCTTGCTGACCGATGATCCGCTTGTGCAGCTCGGCTTCCATGTTGAGCAGCTTCTGGGTCTCTTCCTCGGTGAGCTTGAACACCGGGATGCCGGTCCAGATGCTGAGCACCTCGGCCACTGCCTCTTCGTCGACCTCGTCGAACAGGTCGACGCCCGACGCCTTGACCTCGGCTTCCTTGCCGGCCTTCTCCTCGAGCAACGACTTCTCCTGGTCGCGCAGCCGTCCGGCCTCTTCGAAGCGCTGCTCCTCGACGGCACGCTTCTTGGACTCCTGCACGTCGGTGAGCCTGGTCTCGAGCTCTTTCAGATCGGGCGGCGTGCCCATGCGCTTGATCCTGAGCCGGGCGCCGGCCTCGTCGATGAGGTCGATCGCCTTGTCGGGGAGGTGACGGTCGCTGATGTAGCGATCGGACAGGTTGGCCGCGGCGACGATGGCCTGATCGGTGATGGTGACCCGGTGGTGTGCCTCGTACTTGTCGCGCACGCCCTTCAAGATCTCGATGGTGTGGCTCAACGTGGGTTCTTCGACCTTCACCGGCTGGAACCTTCGTTCGAGGGCCGCATCCTTCTCGAGGTGCTTGCGATACTCGTCGGTGGTGGTGGCGCCGATGGTCTGCAGCTCGCCACGGGCGAGCATCGGCTTGAGGATGCTCGCCGCGTCGATCGCGCCCTCGGCCGCGCCGGCGCCGACCAGGGTGTGGATCTCGTCGATGAACAGCACTATGTCGCCGCGGGTCTTGATCTCCTTGAGCACCTTCTTGAGCCGCTCCTCGAAATCACCGCGGTAGCGGCTGCCTGCCACGAGGGCGCCGAGATCGAGGGTGTACAGCTGCTTGTTGCGCAAGGTGTCGGGGATGTCGTTGCTGACGATCTTCTGGGCGAGGCCCTCGACGATGGCGGTCTTGCCGACGCCGGGCTCGCCGACGAGCACCGGGTTGTTCTTGGTGCGGCGGCTGAGGATCTGCATGACCCGTTCGAGCTCGCGCTCGCGCCCGATCATCGGGTCGAGCTTCGACTCGCGGGCGAGCTGGGTGAGGTTGCGACCGAACTGGTCGAGGATCTGGCTGTTGCCCTTGTCGCCCTGATCGTCGCCCTTGGGAGCGCCGGTACCGGAGGCGGTGGCCTGCGGTTCGCCCTTGCCCTGGCCGCCCTGGTAGCCCGACAGCAGCTGGATGACCTGTTGGCGCACGCGGCTGAGATCGGCGCCGAGCTTCACCAGCACCTGGGCGGCCACGCCCTCGCCCTCGCGGATGAGGCCGAGCAGGATGTGCTCGGTGCCGATGTAGTTGTGACCGAGCTGGAGCGCTTCGCGCAGCGACAGCTCGAGCACCTTCTTGGCGCGAGGTGTGAACGGGATGTGGCCGGAGGGTGACGAGCCGCCCTGGCCGATGATCTCTTCGACCTGACTGCGCACCGCTTCGAGGGAGATGCCGAGCGACTCGAGCGCCTTGGCGGCGACCCCTTCGCCCTCGTGGATCAGCCCGAGGAGGATGTGCTCGGTGCCGATGTAGCTGTGATTGAGGAGGCGCGCTTCTTCCTGCGCCAGCACCACCACCCGACGGGCCCTATCGGTGAAGCGTTCGAACATGGTGGAAGTGTATCGGCGGGTTCCTGCTCCGGCATGACAGCCAAGTGGGCCGTTCGGCCCCTTCCGGCCACAGGAATCGGCGCCGTCGTTCGTGCTCGCGGGCACAACTGACCTAGCCTTGGTGGATGGCCCAGCTGCCGTTCATCTCGGTCCCCGGCATGCCCGGCGACGTAGAACGCATCGAGGCCGCGCTGCTCCAATCGGTGCGCACGCAAGATCCCTACCTCAACGAGATCGCGTCACATCTCATCTCGGCCGGCGGCAAGTTGCTGCGCCCCGTGCTCGCCCTGGCGGCGGCACAGGTGGCCGGCGGCCCGGCCTCCGACGACGCCATCCAGGGGGGCATCGCCTGCGAGCTCGTCCAGACCGGTTCGCTGTACCACGACGACGTGATGGACGAGGCACCCACTCGCCGCGGCGTCGAGACGGTGAACGCCAAGTGGGGCAACCTGCAGGCCATCCTCGCCGGCGACTTCTTGCTGGCGCGGGCGTCGGAGATCGCCGCTTCGCTCGGCACCGAGGTGGCGGCCCTGCTGGCGCGCACCATCGGCCGGCTCTGCGAAGGACAGATCGAAGAGCTGCGACACACCTACAACGCGGCACGACCCGAGTCGTCGTACGTGGCCTCGATTGCCGGCAAGAC
>CXWL01111708.1_pt1 | contig 13561 bp, 14 predicted proteins | sample 590931 | NCBI WGS metagenome assembly CXWL01 (sample SAMEA3498368, study PRJEB10139) | groundwater metagenome | biome: water well; material: biofilm material | place: Germany | collected 2015-04-27 | reverse complement strand
GCCCCCATGTGGCAAGTGGCGCAGGTGGGGGCAGCGGTGTAGTCCACGCCCGCTACCCAGCTCTTGGAATTGAGGTTCATCTTGTCGACGTTGGCCCGGTACAGGATTCCGTGTTTGGACTCGTTGTAGATTTCAATTTGCGGATGATCCGGGCCGATGTGGCACTTGCCGCAGGTGTCAGGTGTACGGGCTTGGGCTGACGAGAAGCTGTGGCGTGCGTGGCAGGCGGAGCAGGAGCCGAGTGAACCGTCGGTGTTCTTGCGGCCAATGCCGGTGTTGGGCCAGGTCTGCGGTGTCGGACGGTTGTTGGCATCAAGCTCTACCGTGCTGCCGTGGCATTGTTTGCAGCCGGCATTGACGGCAGCGGGGCCACCAATCACCTCGCCGAGCAAGTTGTCTACCGAGGCCAAGATGTTGCCAGCCTTGGCGTGGTGCGAGCGCTGTTGTTGTTCGACCTCGGTCTTGTGGCAATTGGCGCAGGTTTTGGGCGTGACGACCACCTGAATCAAGGCACCGTTGTGATTGAAGCCAGCTTTGTCGCCCTCTTTCACTTTGTGGCAGTCGTAGCAGTCCACATTGTTGGCGGCGTGAGCGCTGTTTTTCCACTCCACGTAGATACCGGGTTCGTCGTTGGGTCCGTGGCAACTGATGCATTTTTGGCCCATGGCTGTGTCAGCGGCAGTTTTGGTGACGCTAGGCGCATTGGCCGCCCAAGCCGGGTTGGCCAGCGACAGCATCAGCAGGCAGGCCACCGCCCCGGCTGCATGAACTGCGCGTCGAAAAATAGTTGTCATAAAGAACTCCTGAAGTTGTTGGCTGAAATTCTGAAGGCCCAGGAAAGTAAATTCCTTAATGCCCATTAAGAACAAGCAACAAAAAATAGGGAATGCCCCAATTCCAGGGTACTTTTCGAGTTGGCTCAATGCGAACCAAAACTTGCCAGCTTGCTGATGTCGTGAACATGGATATCACGCTTGTCGATGCGCACCAAACCCTGGTTTTCCAATTCGTGCAAAACATGTGAAAAATACTCGGGGGTCAGTGACAGGCGCGAAGCAATGGTGGCCTTGCTGGCGGGCAGCTTGACGATGAGGTTTTTACCCTGGTTGTTCACATCAACATTTTCAACCTCCCGCAGCAAGTAACCAATCAGGCGTTGCATGCCACTGTGCAGCGTGTACGACTCTACATCCTGAATCAGTCCGTGCAGTCGGCGTGAAATACCCGCCAGCATGCGCAATGCAAACCGGGGGTCATTTTCTACCTCGGTCAACATGGCTTGCTTGTTCACGCAGACCAGCAGTGTGTCGGTCAGCGCCTGTGCGTTGACCACATGGGGGCGACCCAGAAACACCATGGCTTCGGCAAAACTGTGGCTCGGGCCAATCAGTTCGATGATTTTTTCTTGACCGGCAGAAGAGGCCACATACAGCTTGATTTGCCCCGACACCACCACATAAAAAGCCTCACAGGGCTCACCCACCCGAAACAGCGTGTCGGCGCTGGTCAACCGCTTGAGCTGGCAACCCCGGGCGATGCCTTCGCGCTCGGGTGGCGACAAGTCGCTAAACAGTGGCAAGGCTGACAACAGGCGCGCAATATCAAACGCGCCGTTGGCGTTAGCGGGCACCTGCAAGGGGCTGAGACTCACATGAACTACTTGATCAACAACACGGGAACAGAGGAGAGCTGAACGACTTTGGTGGTGACCGAACCCATGAACAACCCCACCACATGGCCAAAACCGTGTGTGCCCATGACGATGACGCTGCAGCCTTTGTCTTTGGCAAAGTTCACAATGGCTGGAGCGGCTTCACCCACCAGCAAATGCGCTGAATAAGCCATGCCCGCCTGATTCAGCCGGGCTTTGGCCAGAGCTAGGGCTGCATCACCGGCTTCGCGGTGAAAGTCTTCTACCGTCTGGGTGTCGATAAACCGGGTCACATCATTGGGCAATGCAGACTGCACATTGACCAGGTAAATCTGCGCCGCAGTGCTGTGTTTGGCAGCATCGTTGATCACGTGCTCCACCGCTTTGAGTGAGGGGTCAGAGCCATCAATGGCAATCAGGTAAGACGTGCTCATGGTTATTCTCCTTTAGCTAGTGGGTCATTGGCAGACGACGACAGTTCAATGGCCGCGCGCGGTGTCTTGCGGCTGCCCAGCCACTTGCCTACCACCACCACCAACACCGCCCCAGCACTGGCAAACAAATAGTGGGCATAAGGAATACCTTTGGCAAAGGACTCAGGCGTGGCCTTGTCCGACAACAGCATACCCCCGGCGATCCAGCCCAACAGCGCCGCACCCAGAGTGATCACGATGGGAAACCGGTCCATCAGGGTGAGCACCAGCTTGCTGCCCCAAACCACAATCGGGATGGACACCAAAATACCAAAGGTCACCAGCACCATCGAGCCGTGCGAGGCCCCGGCCACAGCAATCACGTTGTCCAGGCTCATCACGGCATCGGCCACCACCACGGTCTTGATAGCCGCCATCAGCGTGGTGCCACCATCAATATTGTCGTGCTCGTCTTCATGCTCGGGCAGCATCAGTTTGATGCCAATCCAGAACAACAGTAAGCCCCCGACGATTTTCAGATACGGCACAGCCAGCAGTTGCAGGGCAAAGAAAATCATGACCACACGCAAGCCAATGGCACCAATCACACCCCAAAAAATGCCTTTGTTGCGCTGCTCAGGCGGCAATTTGCGGCAAGCCAGTGCAATCACCACCGCGTTGTCACCACCGAGCATGATGTCAATGGCAATGATCTGCAGAACGGCGATCCAAAATAGTGAAGAACTTAAATCGGGCATGATGGGCGATAGTATTTGTCGGAAACGGAGATTTTCGCAGAAGACTGTTTGAGGTGTGTGCTGCGTTACATTGAGCGCATGAATTTCTGGATTGGATTTGTCACGGGGCTCACCCTGATTGTGGCCATCGGCTCGCAAAACGCGTATGTTTTACGCCAGGGTATCCGGCGTGAACATGTGCTGCCGATTGTCGCGTTTTGTGCTTTGTCGGATGCCTTGTTGATCGGGGCCGGCATTGGTGGCGCTGGCGTATTGATCCGCGGCAACGACACACTCATGACCATCACACGTTACGGTGGAGCCTTGTTTTTGGCCAGTTATGGTGGGCTGGCCGCCCGGCGTGCCTGGCTGGGGGGCCAGATGCAACTCGGTGGTGGCCAGGCGGTTAGTCTGACGGCGGCTTTTGCAGCTTGTTTTGGTTTCACGTTTCTTAATCCTCATGTCTATCTCGATACCGTGGTGCTGCTCGGTTCCATCGCCAATCAGCGTCCAGGTGCCCAGCGCTGGGTGTTTGGAGCCGGGGCCGGCCTGGCGAGCGTGGTCTGGTTTTCTGCGCTGGGTTTTGGCGCTCGGTTTTTGGCACCCCTGTTTCAGCGCGCGACTGCCTGGCGCGTACTGGACAGTCTGATTGCGCTGACAATGTTCATATTGGCTATGATGCTGCTTCAAAATTAGTCAACTCCAATATGCACCGTAACGCCCAAACCCTGACCCGCTTTTATACTGCCTTTGCCGCACTGGATGCTGACACCATGGCCATTTGCTATGCACAAGATGCCACTTTCAATGACCCGGCTTTCACGCTCTACAACCGCGATGAGATTGGCGGCATGTGGCACATGCTGTGTGCTGCTACCCAAGCCAAACGGCGCGAAGACTGGCGACTTGAATACAAAGACGTTCGTGCCGATGACCACACTGGTCACGTTCATTGGGAGGCGTTTTACCGCTTTGGTGGCTCCAACCGATTGGTGCACAACATCATCGAGGCCGACTTCACCTTCACCCCGGAAGGCCTGATTGCCAGCCACACTGACCATTTTGATTTCTGGCGCTGGTCACGCCAGGCGCTGGGCTTTGGTGGACTGGTGTTGGGTTGGGCACCGTATTTCCGCACCCTGGTACGTCGACAAACCCGCACTGCGTTGACCCACTACCTGGACAAAAAATCGCTGTGATCAGGCTTCGCGCGGCCGGACCTTGGAGGCCGCCAGTTTGGCGTTGATGCGGGCTTGCGCCACGTCAGGGTGCGCTGCCAGTGCCACACCCATACGGCGCTTGACAAAGCTCTCGGGTTTGCCAAACAGACGAATATCGGTACCCGGCACGCGCAGTGCCTCTTCGACCCCGTCAAACACAATGCCGTGCGCATCCACACCACCATAAATCACGGCGCTGGCACCGGGGTTGCGCAGGGCGGTGTTGACCGGCAAACCCAAAATGGCACGGGCATGCAACTCAAATTCGCTTTGCCACTGCGTGATCATGGTCACCATGCCGGTGTCGTGTGGGCGCGGACTGACTTCACTGAACCAGACCATGTCGCCCTTGATGAACAGTTCCACGCCAAACAGTCCCAAGCCGCCGGGTTGGCCGTCCAGGCCGATACCCAGGTCATCGGTGACGGTTTTGGCAATGTGTTGGGCCTGTTCCAGTGCCACCGGGGTCATCGGATGCGGCTGCCAGCTCTCGACATAGTCGCCGTTCACCTGAACGTGACCTACCGGTTCACAAAAATGGCTATCGATGCCGCCTTGCGCATTCTTGGCACGCACCGTCAGCAGGGTGATTTCATAGTCAAAGTCAATGTAACCCTCGACGATGACCCGACCGTGGCTGACTCGCCCGCCAGCCATGGCGTAGTCCCAGGCTTTTGGCACATCCAACGGGCCGCTGATCTTGCTTTGGCCTTTGCCACTGGAGCTCATCACCGGTTTGACGATACAGGGGTAGCCAATGCCATTCCCCTGCACGCCGTCAATGGCCGCTTGCAGTTCAGCCAATGAGTCGCAAAACTGGTACGGACTGGTTGGCAGACCCAATGTTTCGGCAGCCAAGCGGCGGATGCCTTCTCGGTCCATGGTCAGGCGTGCCGCACGCGCGGTAGGAATCACCCGCACCACACCGGTGGCTTCCAATACTTCGAGCATCGGGGTGGCTATGGCTTCAATTTCGGGCACCACCAGGTCGGGCTTTTCGTGCATGATCAATTCGCGCAGCAAGGCGGGGTCGCTCATCACCACCGTGCGCGCATGGTGCGCTACTTGCTGGCCGGGAGCGTGGTTGTAGCGGTCCACCGCGATGGTTTCCACCCCCAGGCGTTGCAGGGCAATCAAGACTTCTTTGCCCAGCTCGCCACTGCCCAGTAGCATGACTTTGGTGGCGTGGCGTGATAGGGGGGTGCCAATGGTTGTCATGGGTTCTGTGCCTTGTAAACGTCGGTTACCAATAGCGCATGGCATCGCGGTAAAGCTGGCTCAGGTCAGTCTGGCTCACCGTGCGCGGTGCATTCGTCAACAAGCGTTGTTGTGCCCAGGCCCCCGAGGTCAGATCAGCCACGTCCGCCTCGCCATAACCCACACCACCCACCCCATTGGGCATGCCGGTGGCTTGCATCAGTTGGATCAAATGACTTGCCAGGATGTCGCCCGCGTCCTCATCACGGGCATCATGCACATCAGCGCCCAGACACGCCGCGCCGTGCAAATGGCGCTCTGGGCAGGCGCAGGCGGTAAATCGAAACACCGACGGCGCGTTGACGATCACGCTCATACCGTGCGGCACCATGGGCTCATGCGGCGGGTAGCCCTCGGGCTGAAAGTCGCGCACCAGACCAGCCACCGAATACGCCATACCGTGTGGCACATGCACCCCCGAATTGCCAAAGGCGATACCGGCCAGCGTGGCGGCGTACATCATCTGGTCCCGCGCCTGCAGGTCACTCGTGTCAACAACGGCGCGCACCAGGTACTGGCCCAGCAGTTTTAGCGCGGCTTCGCAGCCCATGTCGCTCCAGGGGTTGGCCCCCTGGCTCATGGGCCTCAGCGCAGGTGTGGTCGGTGCAATGCGGCGGGTAAAGGGTCTTGCGGTGTAAGACTCCAGCGCGTGTGAAAGCACGTCAAAGCCGCTGCAGGCCACCACGTTTTTGGGTAGCGTGTAGGTGGTGGCTGGGTCAATCAGCGCCAGCGACGGCTTGAGGCGCTTGGAGGCAATGCCGGTTTTGACGTGGTGAGAAAGCAAGTCAAAAATGGTGATGCCGGTGCATTCTGAGCCGGTGCCGCAGGTGGTGGGGCAGGCGATGTGCGGTCGGAGTGCGCCGGGCACCGGTTTGCCAGCGCCTATGGGTGCGTTGACGTAATCCAGAAAGTCGCCCGTGGGCCAAGTGGCGTACAGGTTGGCGGCCTTGCAGGTGTCAATCACCGAGCCGCCACCGACCGACACATAGCCATCAAATCGCCCCTCAGAAGCAAACCGTGCCGCCGCCTGAAACGACTGGTCAGTTGGCTCGACCTTGACCGCGTCATAAACCACCACATCCAGTCCCGCCGCCCTGATGGCATCGCGCACTTGGGTCACACAGGGCAGATTGATCAACGTCTGGTCGGTCAACAGCGCGACCCGGGTCATGCCCAGTGCTTTGGCGTGTTCGCCGGCTTCTTTCAGAACACCGTGGCCGAAGCTGATGCTGGAGATGTCAACCGAAAAGATACCTTCATGGCCATCGGTTACAGCAAAATAATTGTGGCAACAAGACATGCAGTCGCTCCTTGAGAAGACCGCATGTTATCCGGCAACCCAACACACCGCTATTTCCAGAGCAGCGGTTCAATGTTGACGTGCTGGGTGCCGTCACCCAGCATGAGGATGCCCTCCTGAATCGTGGCCTGCAAATTCATGCTGCGCTGCGCCAGGGGGGTCAGTGCGTGGGCGGTGTCGCTGGGGATTCGCCATACCTGCAAGGCCTTCATGCGTGTGAGTTTGGTCTCTATGCCACGCCACCAGATATCTGCCGCCGGTCCAAAAGCGTAGAGCACCACGCTGTCGGCCTTGCTGCAGGCTTTGCTCAAAGGCTTGTCTTCAGGTTGCCCCACTTCGATCCATAACCGGGTCAGGCCGGTAAAGTCACGCAGCCAGACATCGGGCTCATCGGGGTCGCTTAAACCTGCGCCAAAGGCCAGCGTGCCGTCGCCACCACAGACGCTTTGCAACTGATGAGCTTGCAACGCCAGCGCGCACAAGCGCACCATCATGCGCTCGTCGGTTTCGCTCGGATGGCGTGCCAGCGTCAGGGTATGGTCGGCGTAGTAACTGTGGTCAATGTCGGCAATTTGCAGACTGGCTTTGAAGATGGTGGATTTGGTGGCCATCAAACCCGCCGTGCCAACTCGGCTGCCTTGCCCACGTAACTGGCTGGTGTCATGGCCAGCAGGCGGGTTTTTTCCGCTTCCGGAATTTCAAGTCTGGCCACAAAGCCCTGCATCAACTCGCGTGTCATTGGTGCGCCGCGGGTAAATTCCTTGAGTTGCTCATAGGGCTGGGGTAGACCAAAACGCCGCATCACCGTTTGAATCGGCTCGGCCAACACCTCCCAGGAGTTGTCCAGGTCTTGCGCAATGGCGGTCTCGTTGATCTCCAGTTTGCCCAGACCGGTGGCCAGAGACTGGTAGGCCAGCACCGAATAACCCAAAGCCACCCCCATGTTTCTCAGGACTGTGCTGTCAGTCAAATCGCGCTGCCAGCGACTGATGGGTAATTTCTCGGACAAGTGTCGCAGCAGCGCGTTGGCCAGGCCCAGGTTGCCCTCGGCGTTTTCGAAGTCAATCGGGTTGACTTTGTGCGGCATGGTGCTGGAGCCGACCTCGCCTTTTTTCAGCTTCTGCTTGAAGTAACCCAGACTGACGTAGCCCCAGACATCGCGCGACCAGTCAATCAGGATGGTGTTGGTGCGTGCCACCGCGTCAAACAACTCAGCCATGTAATCGTGTGGCTCAATCTGGATGCTGTAGGGCTGAAAGCTCAGGCCCAGGCCCAGTGGTTCAGGGGTTTCAATCACTTTGCGACTAAACGCCTCCCAATCAAAGTTGGGCCAGGCCGACAGGTGCGCGTTGTAGTTGCCCACGGCCCCGTTCATTTTGGCCAGCAGTTGGATGCGGGCAATCTTCTCGCGCGCGACCACCAGACGCACCACCACATTGGCAATTTCTTTGCCCACTGTGGTCGGGCTGGCGGTTTGGCCATGGGTGCGGCTGAGCATGGGAAAATCTGCAAAAGTGTGGGCCATCTCGCGCAGTTTGACAATGATGGCATCGAGCGCCGGCAGCAGCACCGCATCACGCCCACTCTTGAGCTGCAGGGCGTGGCTGGTGTTGTTGATGTCTTCGCTGGTACAACCAAAGTGCACAAACTCTTGTGCAGCCAGCAACTCCGGGCGGGCTTCGAATTTGCTCTTGAGCCAATATTCCACGGCTTTGACATCGTGGTTGGTGGTTTTTTCAATCTCTTTGATGGCTTGGCCATCGGTCTCGGCAAAATTTTTGACCAGCCCCAGCAGATAAGTGCGGGCACCGGGCGAAAGGGGTTTGAATTCGGCAAAGCCACAATCACTCAAGGCAATAAACCAGGCTACCTCCACCTGCACACGCCGGTGCATATAACCCTGCTCACTCATGGCGGGGCGCAGTTTGGAGAGTTTGGCGGCGTAGCGGCCGTCGAGCGGGCTCAGGGCAGAAATGGCAGATGTAGTCATGCCCTGGATTGTAGGGTTGAGCGAGCTGTAAGCTGGTATGCAAGTCGGTGGATAGAATTCGTCAAACAACAAACTTGGTCTGTCACATGTCTATGAAACTCATTGGATCCAATACCAGCCCGTACGTGCGCAAAGTGCGTGTGGTGATGGCCGAGAAAAAGCTTGACTACGACTATGTGCTCGACAACGTGTGGTCATCAGATACCCACATTGACTTGTCCAACCCACTGGGCAAAGTGCCATGCTTGATCATGGAAGGTGGCGAAGCCATTTTTGACTCGCGCGTGATCGTCGAGTATTTTGATGCATTGTCGCCCGTGGGCAAGTTGATCCCACCCATGGGGCGTGAGCGCGCAGAAGTCAAAACCTGGGAAGCCCTTGGTGATGGGGTACTGGATGCGGCCATTCTGGCGCGACTGGAGGCCACCTGGGATGGTCGCACCGAGTCACAGCGCAGCCAGGCCTGGATTGATCGGCAACTGGGCAAAGTTCAAGCGGCGCTGGCGGCCATGAGCAAGGGCCTGGGGGACAAGGCGTTTTGTGTTGGCATCCATCTGAGTCTGGCCGATATTGCCGTGGGTGTGGCGTTGGGTTATTTGGACTTTCGTTTTCCCGAGATCCAATGGCGCGAGTCGTACCCGAATTTGGTCAAGTTACAAGACAAACTGTTGCAACGCCCCAGCTTTGCTGACACCCGCCCGTTTTGAGAAGCAGATTCAAAAGTTACTTTCGATTACAACTGGGAGTGTGCCAAAGTGGCATCATCGCGCTACAGTTTGGTGCATGAACATCCCAACCAAAATCATTTACAAGACGCTCTACAAGTGCCGCGACTGCGGTTCACCCAGTTATCAGCCGGTGATTGAGCGGGTCGAAAGTGGTGCGCTGTTGCCCACCGGAAAATACCGTTGCTCGGGTTGTCGATCAATCTTTGCCAGCGTGCGTTCCTGGTGGGGGCCACAACGCAAGCTTGAGTTCCAGTCAAGCCGACTGTTGAGTTGAGAACATGACAAGTCTCCAGCACAAGCCGGTTGATGCTCGGTATGAATCTTTCGAAACCGGAGATATTTACCAGCGCCTCTCAGGACTGGCTTGACGCGTGAGCGCCATGAGTCGATCAAGGCTGTGCGTGGCCTTCACATCACGAAACGCAATGCTCGACAAAATGCGAAAGTCTGCCAGGCTGGTATCGCGCAAAATAGGTTCCCCGGTAGGCATGCCTTGACGGTTGATGAGTACCGCGACACGGGGCATGGTGGTGTTGTGACCGCGCTTGATCACCACAGCGATTTCCTGATTGCTCAGTTTGACATAGGTACCAGGCGAATAAATACCCACCGCCTTGATCAAGGCCGCGCCAGCCTCGTCAATCTGCCGGTTCTCGTCAAAGTAACACGACTGCATCGCCGCCGACGGGGGTTGTGGCGCACGGTTGGCACGGGGCGACAACTGGGCTGCAAACATGTCGGCACGCTGGATCAGTCGTGCCAGACGTTGCCCGTCACTGCGTTCAGCCAAGCGACCCGGTACTTTTGCGCTGTGGTTCAGTACCCCTTCGAGCCAAAGCGCATCGGTGACACCCATTTGCTGCAGTAAGTCGACTGACTGCGCCGCATGAGAATTGATGCGCTGCAATTGAACCGATGTTGGCGGCTCTTTTTGGTTTGCCAGCCGGTCCTGCAATTCTGTCATGCCGATATTCATGGTCAGTGCCGCCAAACGCAACGCCCTCAAATGCAAAGGCGGCCATTTCAGCACCTCTTGTGCTGCCAGACTGCACATGGCAGCTACCAACAAAGCGTGACTGGCAGCATATTGCCGTATTTCGCTGCCAGCCTGGTGAATCAAGGCAAACAAAGTGCCATCCGGGTTGCTTTGGATGTAGCTATTGAGTACAGATTGGAGTCGATCAAGGCGCGGCAAAAAAGTGTCCGCGTTGTTGTCGCGTAGCACGACATGCGCCTGGGTTTGCAACTCCACCCAGTTGGGCTCATCGCTGACATCGGCGGTGACTGTTCGTTTGGCATCGTACGGCGAAATTTGGGTTTCGGCGATTTGCCCCAAGGAGCGGTCCTCTAATACCAGGTTGTTAAGCCGGTTGAAATAGCCGCGTCTGAAATTATCGGTTTGACTTTCATCGATATAGATCTGACTGCGCGTGCCCACCATCAGTTTAAGTGATGCCTTGCTGTCCACCAAAAATCCCTTGCTGGCCAATAACATGCCGTTTTCAGCCCGCAGTGCACAAGGCAAAGGCTGACCAACCAGGATGGCATCGATGTTGATGGGAACCAGATTCATAGTGGGTTCGATTATGCCTAGACGCGCAAGACAAGTCGCTTGTTGAATCATTCAAACTTTTCAAACTTCAAGAATACTGTGAGGGACAGAAAGGGTCATGACGCGTACATGGATGTGTGGTCAGTGATGTATACCCTGCAAAAAGATGGGTGAAGTATTTACGGAGCAGCTACAACTGCAAAATTCATCGGTTGCATTTCAGACTTGAATCCGCCCATCCTGATAGCATCCAATACATGCCATCAATCATCCCTGCACCTGCTATTGCCCCGCTCATGCTGTTCACATCCATAGCCGCCAAGTTGTGCTACCAGGGGCAACTTGCCGAGCGACTGGTGACGTTGCCACGCCCGCTGATATTCACCAATGGTGTGTTTGACATCTTGCATCGCGGGCATGTGATGTACCTGGAGCAGGCCCGTGCTCTCGGTGGCAGTTTGCTGGTGGCGCTGAATACCGATGCTTCAGCGCGGCGCTTGGGCAAGGGACCTGACCGACCGCTGAACAACGAGTTGGACCGCGCTTGTGTTATGGCTGCTTTGGCCAGTACAAGCTTGGTCACCTGGTTTGACGAAAACACACCGCTGGAATTGATCGCTCAGGTTCGCCCGGATATTTTGGTCAAAGGCGGTGACTACGACATGGCCACACTGGCTGAGACGGCCCTGATGCAAAGTTGTTGCGGACGCGCACTGGCACTGCCCTTTGTGGCGGGTTACTCGACGACAGTGCTGGTTAACAAAATTCGGCAATAAAAACAAAATTGGCATTTGGCCCTTTTGCGTTCATCATTTGTAGCTATTATTTTGGTAGCTGTATGGGCAACTGATGTGTGATTTAACTGCACCGGTCAGCGTTACTGCTGCTCTTTGCGAAACCGGTCATGGCAAGTTTTGCAACTTTTTTGAACCGAGTCAACCGCTGAACTGATGCTGGCCTTGTCGCCGCTGCCTGAGACCTTGACCAACTGCTCTACCGATGTCAAATAATTGTCCTGGGCCTGCTTGAACTCAACCGCTTGACTCCAGACCTCGGGCTTGGCCCGGGTGGGTGGGTAGTTGCCATCCGCAGTAAAAAATGCCCAGGGCTGGGTGGAGAGCTCTTGAAGCACCCGTGCACTCGCCACAAAATCGGCTTTGACGTAATCCTGACGGTCGCGTGCCACCAAACCCATGGGTTCGAGTGTTTTGGTCATTTTTTTGAAGATCGCCTGGCGTTTACTGACCAATTGCTGCGGGTGGGTGTCTTTGACACGGTCGCTGCAGGCAAGCAAAAAGGCAGCAGAGAACAGGGTGAGAAGAAGGGTTTTTGGCATGACAAGTAGGTATTGACAGTTAAAGGAAAAAATCATTGGTCGGGCTGAAAAACGCATTGCCACAGGGCCAAAATGGCCACCCGTTGCGCTTGCAATTCGGGTGGTGTCACCCACGGTGGGTCTTCGTTCAAACGGGTTTTGTGTTGCACTTGGCGTATGGTCCGGTAGGCGCTGGCCGCTGCGTGGCCGACACCTGCAGGAAGCAACCCCAGCACTTCAGCGCGTTCCAGNNAGGCGATGTTGCCCGCGTTGGCTAGCAGTTGCGGGTGTTGGCTGGCTTGCGAGAGCACCAAGTATTGCATGACAAACTCGGCATCCATCATGCCGCCAGGACTGTATTTGACATCAAACTTGTCGCCCTTGGCCGGATGCGCCTGTTCAACCCGGTCGCGCATGGCGCTGATCTCTCGGCGCAAGTCATTGCAGTTGCGCTCAGAAGTAATCACTGCGGTACGAACGGCCTCAAAGCGGGAGTACAACCCAGCATCCCCCAACACACAACGGGCCCGGGTGATGGCTTGGTGTTCCCATGTCCAGGCGGTGTTGGAGCCACGCTGCTGCTGGTAGTTGGCATAGGACGAAAAGCTGGTAATGAGAAGCCCGGCATTGCCATTGGGGCGCAGCGCGGTGTCAATTTCATACAGATCACCTTCGCCAGTTTTGACTGTCAGCCAGTTGATCAGTTTGCGCACCAGGTTGGCATACACCTCGGGCGCACGCTCGTCGTCGTCGTCAAAAACAAAAACAATGTCCAGGTCGCTACCGTAACCCAGTTCCTTACCCCCCAGCTTGCCGTAAGCAATGATGCCAAACTGGGGCTGTTCGCGGTGCGCTTTCTTCAGCCGACTCCAGCACCAGCGAGTGGTGATGCGAAGTATTGCGTCGGCTAGTGCACTGAGATCATCAGCGACTTGTTCCACGCTGAGCGCACCTTCAATGTCACGCGCCAGGGTTCTGAACACCTCGGCGTGATGGGCCCGGCGCAGCAGGTTCAACAACGATTCATCGTCGTCCTCGCCGGCCGACTGCAACGCCAAACGGCGATGGTCCAGTTCGGCCTCAAAGCTGACAGCATCAAAACGCTCTCGCANNCAATTACGCCAGGATGCAGTAGCAGGTAGCGCGCTGGCCAGCGCGCGGCCCCCAACAGCCGCAACAGTCGTTCATGGACATTGGGCCGCTCAAGCAGCAAAGCCAGGTAGCTTTCACGTCGGAGCAGCGGCTCCATCCAGTCCACCAGTCCTACCGCTGCGCTCTCTGTCACGCGGCCTTCACGCACCCACTGCGCGGTGCGTGAGAGCAAACGCATCAGGCGCGTGCGGGCCTCGTCGCGCAGTGCCAAAACGCGCGGGTGTTCAAGCCACGACTGCAGCCGCT
>CXWL01101403.1_pt1 | contig 13561 bp, 12 predicted proteins | sample 590931 | NCBI WGS metagenome assembly CXWL01 (sample SAMEA3498368, study PRJEB10139) | groundwater metagenome | biome: water well; material: biofilm material | place: Germany | collected 2015-04-27 | reverse complement strand
TCGGACTGTATCGATTGCATGTGGAAGCACGTGACCTTAGACAGGGCACTGAGGTCCACTTCGAGCAATGGCAAGTCGGCACCCAGCGCGACGCCACGCTGCCGTCGAGCCCACTGTGAGCGTTGCAGCCGGCTCAACGCAGAGGTCGATGCCGGCGCGCCAGTGCAGGCGCGGCCTCACTCTGCTGGAGATGCTGGTCACCCTGGTGCTCGTGGCTGTGGTGGCCACGATACTGACGCAGGCGTTGGGTCAACTGGCGCGCGTGGAGCGCTTGCTCGAGGCTGGGCAACTGCGCCGCCTGTCGGCATCGTTGCGTGCCGAGTGGACGCGCAGCGCGCTGGAGGCCTTGCTGCCAGGTAGCCAAGACTCAGACGGGCTGCGCGGTAGCGAACGGGAATTGCAGGGCCTGTCGGCGGCAGTACCGATGCTCCCGTCGACGGGCCTTGCCCTGCTGCGCCTGCACCTGATGACCAACGCCGACAACACCGTCACGCGCCTGGAACTGTGGCCCGAGGAAACCGGGGTTGCCATCAACGGCGCAGGCAGTGCGGTTGTGCTGTTGAGCNNTGGGCTGTTGAGCTGGCCCGGGCGCGAAGGGCGGTTCCGCTACAGAGACCGCCAGGGCGCATGGCTTGACCGCTGGCCGCCGCAAGCTGGCGTAGCCGGGCCGGCGTTGCCGACGGCAGTGGTGCTGGAGACCGGGCCGGATGGCTATGGTGTGCTGCTGGCGGTGCCCCGTGCTTCGCCGCTGCCCAGGCGCACGCGACTGCAGCTAGAGGGCATGTGATGCTGTGTCCGCCGTGCCCATTGGCTGACAGCAGTCGTCGCTCGCGGCCTGAAGGAATGAGAACCTTGGTCAATCAAGGCTTGCGCATGGGGCGACAGAGGCCCTGCTCGCGCATGCGCAACAGCGGCATGGCGCTGGTCCTGGTGCTGGGTGCACTGGCGCTGATCGCCCTGATCGCTGGCCGCTTCGCCCAGCGCATCGACAGCCTTCGTGGGCAGACCACATCGTTGCTAGACCATGCGCAACAACGCCTGCAGGCGCGCAACGCGCTAGCCGCCACGCTCTACCTTGTGGCAACGCGGCCGATCGGGCCGGCAGGATACGGCCCCGCAATGGCGCCAGAACTGCGTGCCGATGACCGGCCCTACCGTTTGCCCGGTGGCGGCGAAGTGCGCGTGCAGGACCCACGAGGTCTTTACGCCCTGAATGCTCCCAGGCGCGGTAGCCTCAGTGCGCTGCTGCGAGCGCTGGGCGTTGCAGTGAGCGAGACCGACACACTTATCGACGTGCTCGAAGACTACTTGGACACCGACAATCTGAAGCGGCTCAACGGCGCCGAGGCGACGGACTATGCGGCGCTGGGTCTTCCAGCACCGCGCAACGATTGGCTGTTGACGACGGGTGAACTCAACCGTATGCCGCGCTGGCGCGATGCGCCTCAGGTTGTGGCCGCGTTGGAGCGCTGGGGATCGACCGCACGCAACGCCGTGCTCAACCCCAACACGGCACCGATCGAATTGCTGGCCAGCCTATGGCCACAAGCGCGCCCCGAACAGCTTCAACTTCTCAGCAGCTTGCGCAAGCAGACGCCCTTTGCCGACGGCAGGCAGGCCCAGCGCATGACGGGGCTTCCGCTGGACCGCGATGAGGTCATCTTTTCGATCGGTCCCCAGGTGCGGATCACCGTCTCGGCCCAGGGCTCACCCGGGGCGCTTCAGTACAATGTGACGTTGACACCTGCAGGTATCGAAGGCCCCTGGCTGATCTCTGACATGCAGCCTGTGCTGCGTACCGAACCGCACGACACCTCAGATCATGCAGAACCTTTTCCGCTGGCCATTTCTGCAAGCCAGTAGCCGCAAGTCCTGGCCGCAGTTGACCAGCGCAGGGGTGGCCTTGCCGCCCGGCAAGGCCTCGGCTGCGGGGCTGGACCGCTGGATCTTGTCGCGCAGGCTTTGCCGGTTCCGACACTTTGCGGTGCCTGCCGCTGCGGGTGCCCAGCGCCGGGCCGTCCTGCGCAACCTGTTGCTGGCGTGGGCGCCTTTTGACAACACCGATTACTGCACTGTGCTGCGCGCCGAGTCGGCGTTTGCGTGGGCGTGGGACCGGCATGCGGTGCAGTCTGTGCTGGCTGACGCAGGCGCGCCGGCGGCCGCGATTCTGTGGCCTGAAGTGCTACTGCATGAACCGCCACCCACCGATGCGTTGCGGCTGATGGCAAGCCTTGAAGGTGTTGACGGCCAGGTTTGGCAAGGTGGGGAACTGATTGCTTCGCGCTGGTGGCCGCAGGCACCAGATGCAGACGAATGGGCGCGCTGGAGCCGCAGTGTCGGCCAAGCAAAGGAAGGGGCCAATACCGCGCCGTCGCTGCCGCAAGCGGCTGTGTGGCGGTCGCGGCCCTTGGCCGACGGCATGGCACTGGAGGCCCTGCTGTCGAGCAGTTCGCGCCTGGAGCGGGTCGCACTGGCGGCGNNCTGGGTCTGACGGCAGGCGAGGCCCGCCAAGCCTGGGCGGCGTATGCCGAGCAAAGGGTGCTGACTGCAGAGCGCGACCGCCTCGCTTCGGTGGCTGCACCCGTGGTGGCAGCGCGCGACGGGGCGCTGGCCATGGCCGCCGAAGCAGAAATTCTGTCGAACCAGATGGCCGCATTGCAGCCGTTGGAAGTGCTGCTGCACTTGTCAGAGCGGCTGCCCGCACGTGGTGCAACGCTCAAGGAATTCGAACTCACGGGGTCCCGTTTGCGCATTGCGCTCGAGGCTGGCCCTGAAGTAGCGCGTGCCACCATCGTCAAGGATTTGCAGGCCACGGGTTGGTTCCAGCAGGTCAGCGAGGCGCGCGACAGCACGGGCCGCGGCTGGTTATGGTTTGAGATGCAGGTGCAGGGATTGCGACCGCCGGTCACGGTTAGCGCCGCAAAGCCGCTGTCCTTGGCAGAGCCAGCGTCGGTGGCGTTGCCCGCAGGCGCGCCCAGGCCTATGCCCACCTTGCCCGGTGCTCGGCCATGAGCCGCGCGCGCTGGGTGGTGCTGGCCTCCGATTTGCGTTCGCAGTGGCAAGTGAATACGCGCCTGCGCGTGGGTTTGTGGCTGATTGCCGGCATAGCCTGGGTGTATGCGCTGCTGGTGCTGGGTGATGCGGTGGTGGCAGTGCGCAGTAGTACTTCAGCCTTGGCCGATGAGATCTATCGGCTGCGCCCGTTGGTGCATGCCAACCCATGGCCGGCGCGTGTCGACGAGTCGCGCCGGCACCTTGCGGCGCTGAGCAGCATGCAGTGGGCCGATACCGCGGGCGACATTGGCTTGGCCGAGGCCGCCCTGCAGGACTGGGTGCGTGGCATGGCCGGCCAAGCCGGCCTGCGGATGCGGGAGCTGACACTCGCGCGAGTGGCACCGGTTCCTGGCGTGGCGGCGGGCGCCAGCGCGACTGTCGCGTTGCGGCCTGCGGCCCAGGCGGTGAAGCTGCGCATGAGCGTCGAGTTGGGGCGCAACGAGTTGGTGGCTTTTCTGGCCGAGGTGGGGCGTTACGAGCGCGTGGTGGTCGTCGACCGACTGGTGCTACGACCCGCCGTGCCGGTGGGCAGTGCCGAGATCGATCTGCGTGCGCTGGTAGGCACCGGCGTGCCCGCCGCAGCCAATGGCCCGCTCGCCAGCGGTGCTGCCAAGTGAGTGACGGCCCGTTTTGGCGCGGCGTGGGGTGGGCTGCAGCGGGGGCAGTGCTGCTGGGAGTGTGGGTTGCGCCGTTGCCCGAGCCTGCACCGGCGCTCGTCAAGCCGCGCGGCGACCTTTGGGCCCTGGCACCACTGCCACGTGTCTTCGACCAGACCGTGCTGGCGGTCAACGTGCTGGACGCGCCATACTGGCGCGCTGTGACGGGCCCCACTGCAGCGGTGCCGGCAGCCCCCGCGCCAGACCCGGGCTGGCGCATCGCGGGTGTCTACAGCCAGGGTGGCCATCGGGGCGTGTTGCTGACATTTACGGCCGAAGGCAAACCGCCGCTGCGTTTGCGTGTCGGCGACCGTTTGCCCAGCGGGCATCGCATCGTGCGCATCAACGAGCGCGATTTGTGCATCCAGATTGGCCCGAACCTGTACCGGCTAGGAGTGGAGAGAAGTGCAATCTGACAACGCCCCGGGATACACCGGTGACTCACTCCCCAAAGCAGCAGATGCCACTGGGGCATGCCGCAGGCCTACCAGTGCTGGTGTGGCCATGGCGCTGCTGCTCGCGGGGCTGTTGTCGGCATGCGCCGTTGACCGGCCGCTGCTCCCAGAGCCGCTCAATCTACCGGTGCCGGCGCGTGCCGCAGCCAGTGATACAGCAGCCGTGGTGGCCGAGGCCACACGCATCGACCGGTTGCCCAACCCGGCTGCGCGCAAACCGGCCGCTGCTGCGGCCACCGTGTCTACCCAGGCGGCCGCAGCGGCCGTTGCTGCCGGCGAGCCGGTGTTGCTAAACCTTGAACAAGTGCCGCTGGCGACCTTTGCACAACTGGTGTTCGCCGACGTGTTGAAGAAAAACGTCAACATCGATGCCCAAGTGCTGGCACGCAAGGATCTGGTGACGTTCCGCTCGGGCAACGTGCAAACAGCGGCTCAGCTTGAGGTGGCCGCCGTACTGCTGCTCAAGAGCTATGGCGTCGCGGCCATTGATCTCGGTGGCCTGGTGCGCGTGTTGCCCGACAACGCGAACCTGGGCAACCTGCCCGAGATCCGACGCGGCGCAGCGCTTCCGGAGACGCCACTTCCATTGCGGCCGATCTTCTACATGGTGGACCTGCAGGCTGTGCGCCATCTGGACGTGGCCAACTGGCTGCGCACCTTGTTCGGCGATCGCGTGCGCGCTCAGGAAGATCCGAGCCGAAACGCGTTGCTCATCAGCGGCACGCCCGACAACGTGCAAGCCGCGTTGGAAGCCATCCGCATGCTCGACCAGCCGGTGCTGGCCGGCGGGCAGAGCCTGGCCATCAACCCGGTCCACTGGTCGGCCGACGACCTGGCGCGGCGCATGAACGAAGTGCTGATGGCCCAGGGTTACGCGGTGCAACCGCAGGGCCAGGTGGGGCAACCGGGTGGCATCCGCTACCCAATCGTGATCTTGCCGGTGGCCAGCATCAACGCCGTCTTTGTCTTCGCGCGTGGCGACGAGGTGGTCAAGCACATCGCTGACCTGGCACGTTCGTTGGACAAGCCTAACGAGCGCAGTATCGGCAAGAACTTCTTTACTTACGCAGTCAAACACAAAGACGCCACGCTGCTGGCCGAGACCTTGCAGCAGTTGCTTTCCGGGGTGACCACAGCGACCGCAACACCGGCCGGGCAAACCACCACCGGCACCGCCGCTGCGGCTGGGGGGCGCACCAACGTGGTGATTGACAAGTCTACCAACACGCTCATCTTTCAGGCGGGCCAGGACGGTTACTCGCAGATCATCTCGTTGCTGCAGACACTGGACCGGCCGTCGAAATCGGCCCTGATCGAAGTCACCGTGGCTGAGTTGTCCACCGATGACAGCACCAGGCTGGGCGTGGAGTGGGCCTCCACCGAAGGCCCTGGCAGCGGGGGAACTCTGGGCGGTCTGGGCTTGGGCACGGGCGGTTTCACCTACCGCGTGCTCAACGCGGCCGGCGGCCTGAAATCGGCACTGAATGCGCTTGCTACGGCCAACCGGGCAACGATCCTCTCAAGCCCCCGTGTCTTGGCCCGCAACGGCGAAACGGCCACCATCCAGGTGGGGCAAGAGGTACCTATCGTCACCAGCCAGCAATCCGCCGGCAGCACCATCGACCGCACGCAGGTGCTGCAGACCATTCAGTACCGCAGCACCGGTGTCATCCTGAAGGTCAAGCCCGTCATCCACTCGGGAGACCAGATCGATCTGGATGTGAGCCAGGAGGTCAGCAATGCCCAGAGTACCAACACCGGCGTCAGCGCGTCGCCCACGTTCAGCACGCGAAAGCTCGAAACCAAGCTCACGATGCGCAATGGCTCCACCGTGCTGCTCGGCGGCCTGATCTCCGAAGACAGCACACGCGGCGGTTCGGGTGTGCCGCTGTTCAAGGACGTGCCGGTGCTCGGCTATCTCTTCAGCAACCAGTCGCAGACCAACGGCCGCCGTGAGTTGATCGTGCTGATCACGCCGTACCTGATCAATGACAACCACGACGCAGAGTCGGTGACCGAGGCTTTCCGACGCATGCTCGGCCCGTGGGCTGCACCGGTGGCGGTGCCACGGGCCCCACCTTTGGCCGCAACCAATGCAGCGCCCATCACGGCGCCCATCACAGCGCCCGTGACGACGCCACTGACAATGCCGTTGCCACCGCCCACACCGACCACGACGCAGGCGGCTCCTGCTGCCACCACACCGCCTACCCGATGAACGCAGTGCGAGCCGAGCGCCGACTTGGCGAATGGCTGATCGAGCGCCAGGCCGTCGGCGAAGCCGAAGTGGCCCGCGCGCTGCAATGGCAAAGTGAACACGGTGGGCGCATTGGCGCGGTGCTGGTGCGCATGGGAGCCTTGTCGGAAGAGGGGCTGTACGCCGCGCTAGCGGCGCAGACAGGGCTGCCCCTGCTGACGGAGGCGGGCGCACTGGGCTCGGAGGCCGTCGCGGCTGCCGTGCGTGGGCTGCCGATGTCGGCGGCCTGGTGGACGAGCCGGCAAGCTATACCCTGGGCCAGTGACGACGGTTTGCTGCACGTCGCTGCCGTGGATCCGCTGGATGACGACCTGCGCGAAGCACTTGCGGCGGCGGGCGCCGAGTCGCCAAGATGGTCCCTGCTGCCACCGGCCCGTTTTGAGGCGTGGCGGGGTGTACTGCACACCCACGGCGAAGCGCCACAGGCGGTAGACGCCCGCACCCTGCGCGAGCTGGCCGAGGACGCGCCTGTGATTGCGTTTGTGAACAACACCTTGGCGCAGGCGGTGGAGGCACGCGCCAGCGACATCCACTTCGAACCCGGCGAGCGCGAATTCGACGTGCGGTTTCGCATCGACGGCGTGTTGCAGGCGCGCGGCAAACAGCCGATGTCTCGCTACCCGGCCATCGCATCACGCATCAAGCTAGTCTCGCAGCTCGACATCGCCGAGCGGCGTCTGCCGCAAGACGGCCGCACCACCATTCGCGTGGCCGGGCAAGAGATGGATGTGCGCGTGTCGGCCATCCCCGCCGTGCACGGCGAGTCGCTGGTGCTGCGCTTGCTGCCCAAGCGCCAGGCCGAGCTGGCATTGCCGAGGCTCGGCATGGAGGAAGACCATCTGGTGCTGTTCCAGCAATGGCTGCGCTGGCCCAACGGCCTGGTGCTCGTTACCGGCCCCACGGGCTCGGGCAAGAGCACCACGCTCTATTCGGCACTGAGCGCAGTCAATGACCTCAGCCGCAAGATCGTGACGGTAGAAGACCCGGTGGAATTCAGGCTGCCCGACGTGGTGCAGATCCAGACCCAGGCCGAGATCGGCTACACCTTCGCCCGAGCGCTCCGGTCGATCCTGCGGCACGATCCGGACATCATCATGGTGGGCGAAATCCGGGATCGCGAAACCGCCGAAATCGCCGTGCAGTCGGCGCTGACGGGCCACTTGGTGCTGGCCACGCTGCACACCAACGATGCACTCTCGGCCGTGACGCGCCTGGTGGACATGGGCATAGAACCCTACTTGGTGGCCGCCGCGCTGCGCGCCACCATGGCGCAGCGGCTGGTGCGCCGCCTGTGCCCGCAGTGTGCCGAACCCGCCGCCGACAGCAGCGTGCCGGCGGCACGCTGGCAGGCGCTTGCGCAGCGCCTGCCACAGGCCTGCGCCGGCATTGCGCCAGCCTGGTATCAGGCGCGTGGCTGCTCGGCCTGCCAGGGCACGGGCTTTCGCGGCCGGCTTGGCATTTACGAACTGGTGCCCGTCAGTGCCGACATGCAACACGCCGTGGCGGCCGCAGCGCCGGCGGCTGAACTGGTGCGCCTGGCCGACGCCGCAGGCCGCCGCAGCCTGGTGGACGACGGCCTGATCAAGGCCGCGCGGCGGCTGACCACACTGGAAGAAGTGCTTCGCGCCAGCGGCGCCGCCGGGCAGGACTGACGCGGCGATGCAGAGCCAAGCCGCCCACGAGCGCAGCTACAGCTACCGGGCTCTGGACGCCGAAGGGCGGGCCTGCCAGGGCATGGTCGTGGCCACCGACGAGGTCGCTGCCATACGCAACCTCGTGCAGCAGGGCTTGATGCCCATCAGCGTCACCGCACCGGGCGCCAGCGTCGCACCTGTCACGAGCCCGCGTCGCAGTAGCCGGGTCTCGGGCGCCGACCGTGTGAGCCTGGTGCAGGAACTGGCCACCCTGCTCGGCGCCGGCATCTCGCTGGCCGAGGCACTGCCCTCGCTGAGCCAGGCCTACAGCGCGCATGCGCTGGGCCCCGCGCTGGCCGGGCTGGACCGCGACGTGCGCGCCGGCCAGCGTTTCTCTGAGGCGCTGGCCCGTTCGCCGCTGGGCTTGCCCGCCTACGTGGTGGCGCTCGCCGAAGCCGGCGAGGCGGGCGGCGAACTGGCCGCTGCCTTGCGCGACGCGGCAGTGCAGATGGAGCACGAGCGGCGCATCGGCCAGGAGTTGCGCAACGCGCTGGTCTATCCGGCGGTACTGGTGTTGTCGGGTGTGCTGGCGGTGATGGTGATTTTTGTCGGCGTGGTGCCGCGCTTTGCCAGCCTGCTGAAGAGTTCGCGCGCCGATGTGCCCGAGATTTCGCGCTGGGTCATAGAGACGGGCATGTTCGTGAAGCAGCACCTGCTCGGCTTTGGGCTGGGCGGCGCGGCGCTGGTGTTGGCTGCCGTGCTGGCGCTGTCACGCACGGACGTTCGAGCCGCCCTGCTGGACGCCCTTTCTCGGGCGCCGGTGGTCGGCCCCTGGTTGATGCGTCTTGAGATCGGGCGCTGGACCACGGTGCTGGGCCAGTTGTTAGCCAACCGCGTGCCCATCATCACGGCACTGTTGTTGTCATCCGGTGCGCTGCGGCTGCGGCGCTTGCGCGATGACCTCGCAGCCGCCCCGCGCGAGATTGAGCGTGGTCGCACCTTGTCCGATGTGCTGGGCGGCCTGGCGTGGTTTCCGCCGACGCGGCTGAACCTGGTGCGTGTCGGCGAGCGAGCAGGCGAACTGCCAAGAATGCTGGCCGTGCTGGGCGCGATGGAGACTGACGCCGCACGCACGTTGCAGAAGCGCGCACTCGCGCTGATCGAGCCGGCTGCCATCCTCGTCATCGGTGGCGTCATCGGCTTCATCATGGTGGCGGTGATGATGGCCATCACCAGTCTGAATACCGTGGCCCTGTAGTGGACAGGGGCGCTGCGCTCAGTGCTGCCGACAGCGCGGCCATTGACGGCCTGCGCGGCCTTGCGGCGTTGATCGTGGTTGCCAGTCACGCCAGTGGCATGGGGCTGCACTGGTTGCCCGGTCTGTCGCTGGCGGGTATCGGCAAGTGCGGCGTCTACCTGTTCTTCGTCGTCAGTGCCTTCTTGCTGACGCTGCAGTGGCTGCAGGCGCCGAAACGTGCGGGTGGCGCCGGTGCCGGACTGTGGCGCTACATGGTGCGGCGGGTGATGCGCATCTACCCGCTGTACGTCGTGGTGCTGTTACTGGGCTGGTGGCTGCCACGTGGCCTGGGCGTGCCGATGGATGGCGCGGCTGTATGGATGCATCTGACACTGCGCGAGGGCCGCGACATCTACTGGAGCGTGCCGGTGGAGTTCAAGTTCTACCTCGTGATTCCACTGCTGGCCTGGGGGCTTTCACTGCACCTGAGCCCGGTGTGGAAGGGCCTGGCGCTGGCAGCGCTCGTTGTGCTGGCGTTGCTGGTATTTCCGCCTGGGCGCTCGGCACTGAACAGCATCGTGTTGGGCGACTACCTGCCGATCTTTCTGTGTGGTTCTGCGGCAGCCTGGATGCTGCGCGCTGGAACCATGCCACAGCAACCGCGTTCCGCACGCGTCCTGCATCTGGCTGACTGGGTGGTTTTGCTCCTGCTGGCCGCGACTGTGCCGGCCGCGCTTCGCTGGATGGGCGCCGACGGCGCGCCCGACCTGCTGCACCGGCAGTTTCTCGCCTGGGGCAGCTTCTGGGCCCTGCTGTTGCTGGCCGTCGTGCGCGGCTGGCTGCCAGGGTGGGCGGCCACTTTGCGGCTGCCGATGCTGCGGGCATGTGGACGCTGGTGTTTCGGCATCTACCTTCTGCACATGCCGGCGCTGTACCTGGCCAAGCGCTTGCCGGTGCCTGAATTCAGTCGAGGTTGGGTGGGTTTGGCTATCGCATTGGTTGCCGCAGCGTTGGCGCACGCGCTGATCGAGCGCCCGGCGATGCGCTGGGCATCAAGTCTTACCAGGTCCTCTGCAGCTTGAGCGTCCGAAGCTGGGCTGCGTCGAATGCGCGCACGGCGCTCTCGGTGGCCGGTTGCAGGACACCCGGGTACTGGTCTTCACGGCCAGCCGCTGTGTGGGCGATGGCGGCATGCAGCGCAGTTTCGTTGACTGGTCCTGGCAGCTGCAGGTGGGCAAGCGCCTCGCGCACAACGGCAGTTGGGTCAGCAAGCAGGCGTGTCTGCGGCACCACGATCCAACGGTCCGGCGCCATGGCTGACAGGGTTTGATCCAGCACCTCTGCGCAGGCCCGAAGGGCTTGTGCGATGAAGTCCTCCAGTGCGCCAGGCAACGGCGCCGTGAGGCCGTGCTGCGCAAACATTGCACGCCACATCTTGAGGTTGGAGTGGTACACGGCCGCGCCGTCACGCAGCATCCAGACCACGCGCGCTTCGGGGAAGCGGCGCAGGATGGCCTGCAGCCTGAAGCTGTGGTTGGGTGACTTCAGCAGTAGCGGCTGCTGGGCGCCGGGCGTGCTGCGCAAGACGCCACCCAAGAACTGCTCCCACTGCGCGAGCCAGCGGCCGTCGGCGAGCCAATGATCCTGCTCAAGTGTGGCGTGCAGCTCAGCGATGCGGTGCGGCATCCAGAAGGCCCGATAGGCCGAATCAGCGCCCAGCGTGAGCAGCGCGAACTCGTCTTCCTGCGGCGATGTCGCGCTGATCGCCAGACCGTCCATCGGGCGCGCCACGGTGGCTGCATCACGGCGGCGTGGGGGCATCGCTGCAAAGACGGTGGCGTTCATGCACTGCCACGTACGCGGGGTGGCCAGGCCGGTGGCGGCGGCCAGCAACTCGTGCATCACCGTGGTGCCGCTGCGCCACGGGCCCAGCACCAGCAGTGGGGCTTGAAGTGCAGGGCCCTGGGCCGCATCCGGCGTGTTGAGCCGTGCGAGTGCGACGTTGATAGACCCTAGCGTGGCCTGCCACTGCAGCATGGCACGTTGATGCAGCGGCAGCGCGGCCCAGGCCGGGTCGGCCGCCAGCCAGCGCAGCAGACCGCGTGTGAGGGACAGCGAGGCCTTGCTCACCGCTGGCTGGCAGTGGCGGCCCGCGCCTGCTCGGCGGTGGCAAGGCGCTGGCGCAGCAGCGCTTGCAGGCTTTGCACGCGCTCGGGCATCGCAGCCGCCAAATCGTGCGCTTCGGCGGGGTCGGCGGCCAGGTTGAAGAGGGTGGCCGTGTCGGCGCGCGGCGGGTCCAGCGTCAGCGTCAGCTTGTCGTTGCCATCGATGACGACGAAATGGCCGCGCGCCAGTGGCTGGAAGCGACTCTGCCGCTCCATCGTCATGGCGAACACCGGGGCTGCACGAAGTGGCAGCCCTTCCAGCGCCGCCCGTAGTGAGCGGCCCTGCGCCTGGGGGAGTGGAGGCGCGCCTGCCAGGTCCAGCAGAGTGGGTGCCAGGTCGGCCTGACTCACCGGCATGCGCAGCACCTGCCCCAACTTCTGGCCCGGCAGCTTGACCACCAGTGGTACGCGGATCAAGGTGTCGTGGGTCAGCGCCCCGGCGTGGCCCAGGAAGCCCTTCTCGAAAGACTCGCCGTGGTCTGAGGTGATGACGATGAGTGCGGCGTCGAGCCGGCCCTGGCGGTCAAGGTCGTCGAGAAAAGCGCCCAGCGCGGCGTCGGCGGCCATCAGGCTTTCGCGGTAGCGCAGGCGGTGCTTGTTTACCAGCGGCTGGGTTGTAGCCGAGTAGTCCACGTTGTCGGGCATCAACTGCCGCCAGGTGTCGAGCTCACCTCTTGGCAGCAGCCGGTATTTGGTGGACGCGGGTGGCAGGTAAGGTGAGTGGGGTGGCAGCGTGTGGGCCCAGATGAAGAGTGGCTTGCCGCGCCCCTCCTGGGCCAACAGCGCCAACAGCTTGACGTAGGTACGGTCGGAGTCGTAGGGGCTGTGCTCGCCGTGCAGCGCTATGTCGAATGCGCCTATGAAGGACACCGCAGCGGCCGCCAAGCGTGGCAATGCGGTGTCAGGGAAGACGGTCATGGCTTCGCGAAACGAGTCGCCGAGCAGAGTCGACCCGGCAAAGCTTGAACTGGTGTAGGCGGCAAAGGTGCCGCGGTGACGCGGGCTGGCGATCAGGTTGTCGGTGATGGAATGCGTGCGCCAGCCCTTTGCCCGTAGCACCGCCGCCAAGCTGTTGGAACGCGTGCCCACAGTCATCTTGGCGTCGGGCTGGGTGGCGAAATGGGCCCACGGCAGCAGTCCGCTTTCCATTGTGGACGTGGTGGGCGTGGTGAAGTTGGACACCGCGTAATAGCGCGTGAAGCAACTCGACCGCGCCGCAAGCTGAGCCAGCCTGGGCATCGTCGTCGACGCCGGGTTGCATGCGTCGGCATCGGCCGCTGCCACGGCGTCGAGCGAGATCATGATCACATCGAGGTGGGCCAGCGCCGACACCGCTGCGGCTGCAGCGGGAGTACCGCGCAGCAAGGCGGGTGGCTGTAGCCCCACAGCCGCTGCCGCCAGTGCCAGCACGCCGATGGCCACCCGGCGCGCCGCAAACAGCGCTGCGGCCACGCGCTGCACAACGGCAGCCAGTGGAAACCGCCACAGCGTCCACACCAGCAGCGTCAGCAGCAGCAGCACCGCCACGACGCGCATCTCCTGGCTGACCATCATCTCCACGCCGGCAATGGTGCGCAGCCACTGCCACGTGACCCGTGCCGCTGTCCAGCCGCAAACCCAGGCCAGCGGCAGCAGCAAAGCGCACCAGCCGGCCAGCGCCGCCGGTTCGGCGCCCATGCCGCCGGCGCGGGCCAGGCGTGCCACAGCCCTGCCCAGCACGGCAAGCACGGTGGCCGGCACCAGGCCCAGCCACCACAGCAGCGCCAAGTCGCGCAGCACCTCCTGCGTCGGGGCCACGAAGAGCAGGCCGTCGAGGCTGGGGATGACGGACAGCGGCAGCCACAACAGCGTGACCGCTACCAGCGCGGCGGCGAACATCTGCCACAACGTGGCTGTTGGGGGCTGCGGCCTGGTGGTGCTATCGACGCCGTACTGGCCTGTGGCCGGCGAGCTCATTCAGGCGCGCGGCCGGTGAGGCGCCGCCACAGCCGGCGGGCCTGGCCGGCGATCCAGTGGCGCAGGAACAGCCAGGCCCCGACCACCGCCGCAAACAGCGGCGCCAGCAACTGGAACAGCAGGCCACCGGCGTTGGGGTCGATATAG
>CXWL01007456.1_pt1 | contig 13561 bp, 16 predicted proteins | sample 590931 | NCBI WGS metagenome assembly CXWL01 (sample SAMEA3498368, study PRJEB10139) | groundwater metagenome | biome: water well; material: biofilm material | place: Germany | collected 2015-04-27 | reverse complement strand
ATGTGCACGCAAGTGAACACAGTTCTACCCCGAAGAAGTAGGGTTGACAGTGGGATACATCCAACGGTACAAAATACATACGCAAATATGAGCTTTCGTTTGCTTGCTCACCCTTCAGGAGTCGGCTCCTGAAGACCCCACCATGCGAGAGTGGCGGAACTGGCAGACGCGCGAGACTTAGGATCTCGTGGGTAACCGTGGGGGTTCAAGTCCCCCCTCTCGCACCAGACCACGACCAGGCAACCTGCGCTAGGTTCCTCAAGAAAGAAAAGGGTACGCGCCAGCTATGAACATGGAAGTGACTGAACTAGGACCAATGAAACGCGCCCTCAAGATTGAGGTGCCGGCTGATGAGGTCACTCAACGGCTTGCCCGCGCTTACGTCGAGCTGAACCGCCAGGTCAATATCCCAGGATTTCGCCCCGGCAAGGTACCCTTGGCCTTGCTGGAAAAACGCTATGCCAAAACCGTGGAAGAGGACGTGATCCGAAGCCTCGTGCCGGACTTCTACGAGAAGGCCGTCCGTCAAGCGGGAATTGTGCCGGTCCATGTNNCTTGCGGGACTATAAGGCGCCGAGTCCGATGTCACTCAAGCCCGACAATCGCACCATCACCGACGAACAGCTCGACCGAGGGCTCGAGGTCTTGCGCGAACAACAGGCCCGCCTGGAGGCCACCCCAACCGGCCATGCCATCGTGGACGGAGACTATATCGTCCTGGATCTGCAAGGCACGCTCGATGGCACGCCGTTGGAAGGCACGAAGAAGGACGGTCAACTCCACAAGGTCGGGTCACACGCATCCGTCTTGGGATTGGAAATTGATTCGCATGTCGGGGGGAAGAAAGAGGGAGACGCGCTCGAAATTTCTCAGCCATACCCAGACAGTCATCCCGATCCTCGCGTTGCCGGCAAGACGGTTGTATTTACCCTGACGATCAAGTCCGTCAAGGAAAAGAAGCTGCCGGCCCTGGACGATGAATTTGCCAAAGATTGCGGCCCCTACAACTCGCTCCAGGAAATCAAAGACAAGCTGCGAGACGGGATGGAGCAGGCGTTGAAGCGAGAAATCGAGGACACACATAAAGATACGATCATGAAACGGCTTGTAGAGACCCATCACTTTGATCTCCCGGAAACACTGGTAGAACGTGAGCTGGAGGCCATCATCCGTCAGCATGTACAGCAGCAACAACAGAAGGGTGGCGCCCAGGAATCGCCCGCCACGGAGGATCTCACAAGCCTTCGACAGGAATATCGGGACGAAGCGGCACGCCGTGTGAAGCTCAGCCTCGTACTGGAGGAAATCGCCGAAAAAGAAGGGCTGACGGTCACGCAAGACGATTTCAATGCTGAGATCATGCGGCTGGCCTCGGACCTCAAGATGCCGGCCGCCGAGCTCGTCAAGATGATCAAAGCCGGCGGACAAGAATCTATCGAAGAATTACGTACCAGGACTTTGGTGGATAAAGCCTTGGATTTCGTCTACCGCAATGCGGTGATTCAGGGGTAGTGCCGAGCGGTGCAGGCCGCACCAAGTGAAGTAGATTGAGGTTAAGGTTGAGTGATGATCAGATTTTTCAACCTCAGCCTTAACCTTTCAGAAAACTGGCGGACTTTTTCAGCACCCTGCTAACGGAAAGGAACCACGTGCATGCTAGTTCCCATTGTTATTGAGACAACTAACCGAGGCGAACGCGCCTACGACATATATTCTCGGCTCCTGAAAGATCGGATCATCTTCCTTGGTGCTCCGATCGACGACATCTTTGCCAACCTGATCATTGCCCAGCTCTTGTTTCTTGAAGCGGAGGATCCTGAAAAAGACATCAATCTCTACGTCAACTCCCCCGGGGGAAGCGTCACGGCGGGATTGGGCATTTACGACACCATGCAGTATGTGAAGCCCCCGATCAACACCATCTGCCTGGGCCAGGCCGCCAGCATGGGAGCCTTCTTGCTCACCGCCGGAACCAAAGGGAAGCGATTCGCCCTGCCAAATGCGAGGGTCATGATTCACCAACCCATGGGCGGATTTCAGGGACAAGCCACTGAAATCGACATTCATGCCAGAGAGATCTTAAAAATCCGCGAACGACTCAATGAGATCATGGCCAAACATACCGGCCAGCCGCTTGAGAAGATAGCCCTGGACACCGAACGGGACTACTTCATGTCGGCAGAAGAAGCGAAGCGGTACGGTCTCATCGACGAAGTCATTACACGGCCACCAAAACTTCTCAAGGCCGTCGGTGGCGATGCAGAGAAAGACGCGACCAAGGACAAGTAACACGAGGAGGGCGCATGGGGAAGCCGGATAAGATGGATCGACATCTCCGTTGTTCGTTCTGTGGAAAGAGCCGCGACGAGGTCCGCAAATTGATTGCCGGGCCCACCGTCTACATCTGCGACGAGTGCGTCAACCTCTGTAACGACATCATTGCCGAGGATTGGGAAGAAGCCAAAGAAGAGATTTCGTCGAAACTCAAAAAGCCGGTGGAAATCAAACACCACTTGGACCAATACGTCGTGGGACAGGAGCGGGCTAAAAAAATTCTCTCGGTGGCCGTTCATAACCACTACAAGCGAATCTCGTCCAAGGATAAAGACGTTGATGACGTGCAACTCCAGAAGGGCAATATCCTCATGCTGGGGCCCACCGGCACAGGGAAAACACTGTTGGCCCAAACTCTTGCGAAGTACTTGGACGTCCCCTTTACGCTGGCCGATGCGACCACGCTCACCGAGGCAGGGTACNNAAGATCAGCCGCAAGAGCGACAGCCCGTCTATTACCCGCGACGTCTCGGGCGAAGGGGTCCAACAGGCGCTGCTCAAGCTCATCGAGGGAACCGTCGCCAACGTGCCGCCTCAAGGCGGACGCAAGCATCCGCACCAAGAATTTATTCAGGTCAATACGAGCAACATCCTTTTCATCTGCGGCGGAGCGTTCGTCGGGCTCGAACACATTATCGAGCAACGATTGAATCGGAAGGCGATGGGATTCGGAGCCGAAGTTCGCGGACGGAGCGAGATACGTCTTGGCGAACTGTTCGCGAGAGTTCAGCCGGAAGATTTCCTCAAGTACGGTTTGATTCCTGAGTTCGTCGGACGGCTGCCAGTCGTCGCCACTTTGGATGAGCTGGATGAACGAGCCCTCATTCGAATCCTGACCGAACCGAAAAACGCGCTCACGAAGCAGTATGAAAAACTACTCTCCTTTGAAAAAGTGAAGCTCAAGTTCACGGAAGGCGCGCTCGGGGCGATCGCACGGAAAGCGTTTCTCCAGAAAACCGGGGCGCGAGGCTTGCGCGCCATCCTCGAAGACGTGATGCTGGACGTGATGTATGATGCCCCCTCTCAGAAGCAGATTAAGGAGGTCCTCATCACCGAAGATGCCATCCTCGGCAAGCACGCTCCCATCCGGATCTTTGAACAAGACAAGGATGTGAAGACCGCCTAAGTCATTATAACTGTAGCCTTTTTACTCGTCCCACGGGCTCTCTACGCAGAATCAACCAGGCCAGGAACACCCTGGCCTGGTTGTTCCCTCACATCTTCCATTCTGGAATACTCCTTGCTCTATCTTCCTCCCAAGCCTTGACGCTCCTGATAGCTCTACGCTTTCCCTCGACAAGATGAAATGCTGCGCTATACTTGCGCTACAGATTGAACGTGGAGGACCTGTGAGATATCCCGTGTCTTCAAGCCTTCGACACAAGGGGAAGGCTCTTGACCTTGATGCAAACCGTGAATTGATCACCCTCTTGGGGATCAACGGCGAACCTATGGGCAACCTGTCCTGGGACTTCGTCATCGACCAGATTCTGGCCTACCGTAAGCCCCAGGCGAGCCGGGAAACCAGAAATGAGCCGCGCGTGACACTCACCTTCCGTGTCAAATACACAACCCCGGAAGGTCAGCAGCTTGAAAGTCGCGCAGGAGGTATCGGCGGAGGCGGGCTCTTTATCGAAAGCCTGAGCCCGCTACCGATCGGCACAACGCTCGCTCTTGAATTTTCGCTACCGGAAGAGCCGGAGAAATGGTTGCCGGCGAAGGGTCTCGTCGCGTGGGTCTGCCCTAAAGCAGACCAATATACATTTAGCCCCGGTATGGGGGTACGTTTTACGGAGATTGACCAAGAAATCCGTAACCGTGTGTTGGAACTGGTGAAATCTATCCAGACTGTTGGCCCGCCGGCCTAGTCACTATGCATCTGCCACTGGATCGTCCCACATTCAATACTACATTGAACTGAGCATGAAATTTCCTGTGATCACAACGGAAAGCCATGAAGGCAAAGTCCTTGAGATAAATGCCGACCAGGAAGTGCTCACCCTTCATAGCGCCACGGGAAAACTGCTCGGCGCCCTATCGTGGGGAGCGGTCATAGAACAAATTCTTGCCACCGACGATGACGTGCGATTCGCCCATGCGCGATCTCATCCGAGAGCCCCGCTCGCCATGAAGGTTCACTGCACGACCCCGGAAGGCAAACAGTTCGACAGCTTAACCGGCGGCATCGGTGCAGGCGGCTTGTTCATCGAAAGCAGCACCCCGCTGCCTCCTGGGACCGAACTATCCGTCGAGTTTTCACTGCCCGATCATCCTTGGGAAAAACACAAGGCTAAAGCGAAGGTCGCCTGGACCCGTAACAAGCCTGAACGGAATCTGCTCTTCCCCGGAATGGGCGTCAAGTTTACCGATATCGACGAAAAGGCCCGCATCGAGCTGGTCGAACTTGTCGATGCGTTGAATCGTTCACGCGTAACAGCTTAAGACCTCCGTTTCGCCCAGCGGCGCACCCCACTGTCCGGATCCTTCGCAGTCGTCGATTCAAGCGCAGCCCTCGCATCAGGATCGCTGAGTAATCCCAAACGATAGGCCGCTTCTGCACGTACCCCAGGCTCGGGATCTTCAGCGAGACGTTCTCTGAGCCAAGGAGAAACCGCCGACCCTCCCCATTCCCCCACTGCCGCGACAATGCCCTGACGAACCTCCGCATCGGAATCACGCCCTGCTGTGACAAGCGCGGGAATCAATTGGCTTGCATCGATTTGCAGCAATGCCTGCACCGCTGTCCTCCTAACCCTTGCATCCGAAGACCGCAATAACCCTACGACAGGCTGGAGCAATCGAGTACCTGGCTCGATCTCGCCGACCGCCACAACCGCTGCCTGCCTAACCGATTCGACAGGATCCTCCAGTGCCTGCGTCAATAGGGCAACGACTCCCTCGGTAGCTGTAGGTTTCAAGCGCCCCACGGCCAGTACCGACGCTTCGCGGACTATTGCTGCAGGATCCTGCTTGAGGGAGAGAATGGAGTCCACAGCTCGCGGGTCGCCGATCTTGCCCAGAGACTCTACAGCAACCCGCCGCACTTCCGACGCCTCATCATGGAGCAATTCCAGCATGAGAGAGAACGTGCGCTCCCTCGATGAAGGCGGAGAATCCTGGACACAACCGGCAAGCGAGAGGACTGACAGGAGAACGACAGACCCGATGGTGCGAGAGGATGCAATGCCCCAGTTCACGCTTGCTTAGGAGGTTCTTCTTGTAAGGCGGGTAGCTCTTTGACCGCTTCGATGGATTGCTGGAATTCCTTCTGGGCAGAATCCATCTCGGCTTGGATTGTCCGTATCTCAGGTTCAACCGAATTGCGGACATCGGCAACAGCGTGCTTGAACGTCCGCAACGCGTCCCCCAGTCCTTCTCCTAAACTCTGCATATCCCCTGGGGAAATGCCCGCCGGCTGTGCAGCCTTTGTCTTCATCGCCGCCTGTTGTGACTGCACACGAGCCACGGCATCCTTGTTGACAATGGCTGATGGGCGCTTCGCGACTGGTTTTGCCTGGGCGCCCGCGGGAAGAGGTGGGTACTGTGCCTTCATCATCGGCGCAGGAGCAGCGGCGCGGTCTTCCATCGTGGGAGGCTGCTGGCCCTGCCCCGTCGATTGGGCAGTTGTGAAAGTCATTGGCGAAGCCGGTTGTGGTGGAGCCGCCATTTTATACATCAAAGCGGCGGTAGTTCCGGGAGTCGCCTCCGGTCCAGGTATATAGGGGGCCGCAGGCTTCAGAGCGGCAGAGGTCTGAGCAGGCGTAACTACCGGTGCCGGTGCTGCCTGGATCGTTGATTGAGCCTGCATAGGCGCCGGTTGATTCACTTCGGGCGGTGTTGCATCCGGCGAGGGGATATCGTTGACTTCTTTCTTGAACCCTCTGAGCGCTTTACCGACACCTTCACCGATTTGCGGCAGTTTCCCCGCCCCGAAAATGATGAGGACAATGACGAGGATAATGATGAGTTCCGAGATCCCCATGGTACCGAACATGGTGTGGGTCCTTTTCCCTAGCTCCGGTCAATCACCCAGGGCCTTGCCTTACCGAGAACCGAATCAACTCTATAGGCCAGTAGGAGGCACTGTCAAGGAAGGGGCAGGGGCTAGAAAATGGAGATGATCTCATTTTGCAAGGGCAAACCAAATACCAACGCTTCGCGCTCGGCGATGTAGACGTCCAATTCACTTCTGATCCCAAATTCTCCGGGCAGGTAGATTCCCGGCTCGATGGAAAAGCAGGTTCTCGGCATCAGACGGCGGGTGTCCTGCGTCTCCAAACCATCGATGTTGGCGCCGTTGCCATGAACCTCTTCGCCGATCGAATGACCAGTGCGATGGACAAACTGATCGCCATAGCCAGCACGTTGGATGACCTGCCGGCAGGCGTCGTCGACCTCCCAGCCGAATGGGCGATGGCCGGCAGCTATTTCAGTCCGAACGAAGCCCAAGGCCGCATCCCGCCCCTGCCGGACCAAGTCAAAGATCTCGCGATGTTTCACCGGCACTGTCCGTCCGACATAACCGGTCCAGGTAATATCGGCGTAGACCGAACCGGCCTCCGCTCGTTTGGCCCAGAGATCGATTAAGAGCAACGCATCGCGGGGGACATCGGCAGACCCAATCTCTGCCGGACCATAATGGGGATCGGCACTGTGGGCATTGACGGCGGCAATCGGTGCACTCGACGTGACCATCCCGGCCTCGCCTATACGAGCCAGAATAAATTGCTGCACTCCATATTCCGTGAGGTTCCGCCCTTGCGTGACCGCCTCATGAACATGGTTGAATGTTTCGTCAACTATGCGCCGAAGCGCCGCGGCGGCAAACTGATGCGATTCGAGTTGACGATCCGTCCAACGCGCTTCAAACGTCTGAATCAAATCCGCTGAACTGACCACTTCGACGCCGTAACTTCTGATCAATTCGATCGTGCCGGCATCCACGCGCGATACATAGGGAACCGCATTCAATGGGGAATACTGCATGGCCACACGGAGCCCACCGACGAGCAGCCGTCCAAGGATCTGCCGTTGCTGCTCCCACGATACATAGTAATCAGCCTGACCCGGCAACGTATCCAATACGTGCGGCTCGATGCGATGCAACAACTTGACCGGAGCCCCCTGTGCCGGAATCCAGTAGTACCACCGCCTCGTCACATGAAGCCTCGGATCGAGCTGGAGTATGCGATAGGCGAGGGGGTCGCTCCCGCGGAAATCGTAGAAGAGCCAGCCGCCGATCTCGGCATTGCGCAATGCCTGTTGAATTTCGCTGACACGCTGATAGATGGCCGTGGTCATGGTAGAGAGCATCTTATCGTCGCACTACCAAGTCGTCAATGAGATGGCGGCTAAGATCGGGAGTCATGCTACAATGCGCACCATGGCACTTGAGCATGCCCCAGAGCCTTCCCAGTTCCGCGTGACTCTGTTTGTTGGACCACAGCCAGTGAAGGGGAAACCCTTCACTTCCTCCTGCGTATTTAACGTCAAGAAACGGAGCTGGAAGGGTGGCGTCCAGGTCGCCGTCGATATCACTCAGTGCCAGATCGATCGGCTCAGCACCGACGTTGAATTCCCCCGCTGGTCAGCCCTGGCCCTAGCCGATCTCGCAGATGCAGATCGGGTATTTCAACAGGAACGAGCCCATGAGCTATTTATCCAAGCAGTCTGTTGGTGCAAGCTGGACTTGGCGTTGCAGTCTGGCATCACTCAAGAGAACCAATGCCTCGCAGCCGATACATGGATTACTGCAGTCAGGGAGACCGTCATCAAGAGGACGAACTTCATTACATCGTACATTGCAGCTGAACTGGATCTCGCACCAAGAGACGCCACTGCCCCATAAGACATTCCAGCCTGATATGGCAGGGGGTTTGCATTCACAGTTGAATTTGTTATAACCGCACTACTACTGAATTATGGAGGAGCGCCCTGGAGTCAGCCACTGCCGCTCAGTTCGTTCTGACGAAGAAGGAGGATTACCTGTGAACATCTGCGCATCTTTACCCAACCGCCATCGTGAGGCTACCAGCTTCAAATTGGTCCTGACCTTCCTGCTCCTGGCCCTCTGCACCTTCACTATGGCACCGACGGCCTGGAGTCAAGAAAGCACGGGCTCCGCGTCAACCGTAAGCACCGAGGGAGGAGACACATCGAGCGCGGGCATGCAGGTCGCTGCCGGTGCTTCCACCCTGTTATATTTTCCGCTGAAAGCCGCATTTGCCATCAGCGGCGGCATTGTCGGAGGACTCGCCTATGTATTTTCAGGCGGGAATGAAAACGCTGCCAAGAGTATTTGGACCACGAGCCTCTACGGCACCTACATCATTACCCCCGATCATCTACAAGGCAACCGGCCCATCCGCTTCCTGGGGGTCGCTGACTCGAACGATACGCCAGCCCATGCTCCGGAGCCCATCCGCTAGTCGATGAAGCCCATCATCGGCGTCACACCAGACTTCAACGCCGGTGATCGGAAGGAATGGGGTGGACGCGAGCCCACCTACTTTTTGCGCGCACGCTATATTCGTGCTATCGAAGAACTCGGCGGCATTCCGCTGGTCCTTCCGCTCCATGCAGACCGGGGCACCAGACGACGCCTCCTGCAACAGCTCGACGGACTCCTCCTCACCGGAAGCGGGCCGGACCTTCCACCGTCGCTCTATGGTGAATGCCAGCGCTATCCCTTCAGCACCGTGAGCGAACGCCGCATGAGTTTTGAGCTGGACATCATCCGCCTGGCCAGACGGGCAGATCTCCCGCTGCTCGGCATCTGCGGAGGCATGCAAGCCATGAATGTCGCCTGCGGCGGCAGTCTGTTTCAGGATATTGCATCCCAAGTCTCGACCGTGATCCAACATCGGCAACAAAATCGCGCGACGAATCTGAGTCACACCGTCGCTGTCACACCAGGCAGCCTGCTCCGTCGCATCGTACGGTCGGTATCGATGCGGGTAAACAGCTCCCACCATCAGTCGGTCAATGCTGTCGCGCCGTCATTGGTCGTCAGTGCTCTGGCCCCCGATGGTATCGTCGAGGCAATCGAATCTCCAGCAAACCGATTTTTCCTCGGCATTCAGTGGCACCCGGAATTTCTCTTCGACCGGCATCCCCTCCACCGGCGATTGTTCGAGGCCTTTCTGCGCGCCGCCCGCGCGACAGACCGTAGCGCGTGACTCGGATGGTCTCTCTTGTTTATTTGGTCTATTTGGTTTGTTTGGTTGAACGAGACTGACCAGATGAACAAAACAAACCGGATGAACCGGATCAACGTGTACTGCCTGCCTCGCTGGATCATCCCTTGGAGCATGCCTGCTATACTTAACCCCACAGGGCTTTCGCCATCCCAGCGGCCAAAGGAGATCTGTTGATCAGCCGACTTTTCCGAACTAAGTCCATTGAACAAATCCTCGCAGACGCAGATCATCCCGATCATCGTTTAAAAAAGACCCTCACGGCCTGGGATCTGACCGCGCTCGGCATTGGCGCGATCATCGGCACCGGCATCTTCGTTCTGATCGGCACCGCCATCGTCGGCGATGCCAACCGGCCGGGGGCAGGACCTGGCATTATTCTCTCTTTCGTGCTCTCCGGCCTAACCTGCGCCTTTGCTGCGCTCTGCTATGCAGAGTTTTCCACCATGATTCCCGCTGCCGGCTCCGCCTACACCTACTCGTACGCCACGTTAGGAGAATTCCTGGCCTGGATTACCGGGTGGAACCTCATTCTCGAATACGGTGTGGCCTGTGTCGCCGTCGCCATTGGGTGGTCCGGCTATTTCAACAATCTGCTCAGGCTGGCGGGAATTGACTTACCACACTGGGCCACACATCCACCCGGAGGGCCGGACGGAGGCGTGGCGAACTTTCCCGCCGCCATTATCGTGCTGCTCGTCACCGTCATTCTTGTGATTGGGATCAAAGAAAGCGCCCGTGCAACCGGCATCGTTGTGTGCTTGAAGCTCGCCGTCATCCTTTTTTTCATCGCCGTGGGAACACCGGCCGTGAATACCGACAACTGGACGCCCTTCATGCCTCAGGGATTCGCCGGCGTCGGCGCCGCAGCGGCGATCGTATTCTTTGCCTATATTGGATTCGATGCAATCTCGACCACTGCCGAGGAAGCCAAGAACCCTCAGCGGGACTTGCCGATTGGGATCATTGCTTCACTCAGTATCTGCACTGTCCTCTACATTGCCGTGGCCGCTGTCCTGACCGGCTTGGTCCCCGTGGCGCAAATCGATATCCATGCGCCGGTGGCCGATGCGCTCAGTGTGGTGGGCTTCAAATGGGGAGCGGCCATTGTGGCGATTGGGGCTGTGGCCGGCATTACCAGCGTACTCGTCGTGATGATGCTGGGTCAGATCCGGGTATTCTTTGCCATGTCGCGCGATCACCTCTTGAGCCCTTGGTTGTCAACCGTGCATCCACGCTATGGCACGCCTCACTATGCCACCATTCTCACCGGCATCGCCGTGGCCATACTCGCTGCCCTGATTCCCATCGGCGATGCGGCGGACATGACGAACATCGGCACTCTCTTTGCTTTTGTCCTCGTCTGTATCGGTGTCGTCATCCTGCGCTATACGAAACCCAACCAGGTCCGCCCATTCCGGCTTCCCTTCATGCCACTCGTCCCCATTCTGGGCATATTGGCATGCCTCGGCCTCATGAGTTTTCTCCCGTGGGTAACCTGGATCAGATTCGCCGTCTGGACTGCCATCGGCATTGCGGTCTACATGGGATACGGCCTGAAGCACAGCAAACTGGCCGGCCCTTCACTTAAAGACCACCCTCCCAAACGCTCACTGTAGCAGCCAGTCATGTTCATTTGGTTTGTCTGGTTTGTTTTGTTGAACGAAACTAACCAGCTAAACCAAATCAACCAGATAAACAAAACAAACCAGATGAACCAGACAGAGTGGATTAGCTCGATTTGTCTGTAGGCTGAGCTGCCAAGGCTGGGGCAGGAGCTGGTGTACTATCGGCAGGAGCAGCTGGAGCGACTGCGGGCTCGGCTGGCTGGCCCGCTGGTGCTGATGCAGCAGATACTGCTGGTTTGGGAGCAGCGGGTGGCTTGGGAGGGGCAGGTTTCTCCGGCTTGATGCCTCCCTCCCACGAGGGACCGGAGTACATATCTGCCGAGAGACCATTGGCTTTCCATTTCTCTTCAAAATCCGCAGCTGCCTTATTCGGCGTCTCACCACTGCCGACGACGTCATTCCACGGATAGGCCTTCGGGCCGATCTGGCACCCGGTCTCTAACCGCTTCAAATACAAGGAAATTGGATTCCCTCGGTATGGTCCAAGATAAATATGTACGGAGCCGACATATTCAAGCAAATGTGCCATCCCTGTCTCCAAAGAGGGGCATGATGCCATAAGAGGGAACGGGAGGGCAAGGAGGCGCGGGGATGGATCAGATCGCTACGCGTTGGTGCCTCTCGGAGCGACCCTTTCGGAATTTGCCGAAGGGAATCCTTCGGAAATTCCTTCGCGGACTCAGTCAGTTTCCGCTTTCCTCTTCGGCAAATTCTCGAAGGGGCCCCGCTCCTTCGGCAAAACGCTCCGCGACCTGACCCATCCCCTGATGGGAAATAAAAGAATTCTGTGCTCGTTGGAGGCGCGCAGTCAGAAGCTAGCCTCTTCGCCCGTCACGACATCACCGATACCCCGCTGATCGTTAGATTGACAGGCTTTTCAACCGTCCCGTAGACTGCCTCGTATGCCTTCGCGATTGATCACCCCTTCTCGCCCCAGCAGCAAGAAGACCACGATCGGTTTCGTCAACCTGGGTTGTTCGAAAAATCAGGTCGATTCCGAAGTCATGCTGGGCACCTTGGTGACGGACGGGTTTGCCCTGACCGATGACCCGAAAAAAGCCGAAGTGATCATCATTAATACGTGTGGTTTCATCGAAGAGGCCAAGCAGGAGTCCATCGATACGATCATTGCGCACGGCAAACTAAAAGAAACAGGATCCTGTCGAGTGCTGATTGCCGCAGGCTGTCTGGCTCAACGGTATCAAGGAGACCTCCTCAAGCAATTGCCGGAACTCGACGGCGTGGTGGGGACCGGCGAGTTCGGAAAGATCGCAGAAATTTGCCGAGATCTGCTGGCGCCAAAGAAACGGCAGCAACGGCTCTGGATCAGCGAGCCCCCCTATCTGTACGACGCAGACGCGCCGCGCATCCGCCTCGGAAAGGCCCATAGCGCCTACGTCAAGATTGCCGAAGGTTGTAACCGCAATTGCGCCTTCTGCGCGATCCCCCTGATGCGGGGCAAACAGCGAAGCCGCTCGGTTGAATCGATCGTAGCGGAAGCCGTGCGCCTCGCCGCTGAAGGGGTGAAAGAGATCAACCTCATTTCCCAGGACACGGTCAATTATGGCGTGGACCTTGGTGTACGCCACGGCCTCGTCACGCTGCTTCGCGAGTTGGTGAAGGTGAAAGACTTGCGCTGGATCCGGCCGTTCTATCTCTACCCGCAACAGGTATCGGACGAATTGTTGGATCTCTACGCAGGCGAAGAAAAGATCACCAGGTATATCGACATGCCGCTGCAACATATCAATGATCGGATGCTCAAGCGGATGCATCGGCTAGGCGATCGGGCCGCCATCAGTTCCCTCGTCGATCGGATCAGGACACGCATTCCAGGCGTTACCTTTCGGACAGCCTTCATCGTGGGATTCCCAGGCGAGACGGAAGAAGCGTTCGACGAGCTGAGAGGCTACGTGGAAGAGGCCGAGTTCGATCGGGTGGCGGTGTTTTTGTACTCGGATGAGGAAGACACGCAGGCTCTCGGGCTTGACGATAAAGTCGAGCGATCGGTCATGGACGAACGACGGAATGAAATCTTGGCTGTGCAGGAAGAAATTGCAGCAGCACGAGGCCAGGCCCGTATCGGCTCCGTGATGGAGGTCTTGGTCGAAGGGGTCTCCGAAGAAACCGAGTTACTGCTTGAGGGACGCCATGAAGGGCTGGCTCCGGAGATCGATGGCGTCGTCTATATCAATGATGGGTCAGCTACAGCGGGGGAGCTCGTCAAGGTCGAGATCACCGATGCGGCGCTGTATGACCTTGTAGGTCACATCGTCACATAGCAGGACACTACGAAGAAGGTTGAGGTTCAGGCTAAGGTTGAGATAAAGAGAGTCCGGTCTTCGCTCAACCTCGACCTCAGCCTCAGCCTACTTCGGAACGAAGGCACACGATGGCACATCG
>CXWL01008837.1_pt1 | contig 13562 bp, 12 predicted proteins | sample 590931 | NCBI WGS metagenome assembly CXWL01 (sample SAMEA3498368, study PRJEB10139) | groundwater metagenome | biome: water well; material: biofilm material | place: Germany | collected 2015-04-27 | reverse complement strand
AGACAGGTTCAGCAGCGCGAAACTCGGGTCGACGAAGTTGTTGCGGACGGTCGGCTCGTGGGCGTAGAGCCGGTAGCGGATCGCCACCCGGCGGCCCGCCGGCGCCTCGATTCGCCAGCGGTTCTTGGCGGTCTTGACGACGGCCAAGGGGGCGCCGTCCGGTCCCTCGGCGGAGATCGTCTCGAGGTGACGGGCGAACTCCCGGACCAGGTAAGAGCCCGGCGTCCACACCGCCATCAGGAGCTCGAGCTGGCCGGTGGCAGGCACCGTGGCGCGGGCCTCGATCTCGACGAGATGGCGCTCGGGGGCCGGGAAGCGGATGACGTATTCGGTGGCAGTCTGGGCGAAAACGGGCATGGTGCTCACGGTGAGGGCGACGGTGGCGAGCCGGCGGAGAAGGCGGCGGACGGGGGGGCGCGGCATGGGGCCGCTACCTTACCGCGGGCCCGTGATCGCGGTAAACTGCCCCCGGCCCGAGACCGCGGGCACCCCCCCATCCGGAGAAATCGATCCATGCAAGACCACCTGGAACGGGCCAACGGCGTCCTGCGCGAAACCGAGCCCGCTCTGTTCGCCGCCCTGTCGCCGCTCGGCCGTCGGGCGCTCTATCCCAAGGACATTCCGTTCCAGGCCGCCGAGGCCAAGGGCAAGACCTACAACGGCACGATCGGCCAGATCACCGACGGCAAGGGTGGCGCAGTGCCCCTCGCCACGATGTCCGAGGCGCTGTCGGGCTTGCCGGCGGCGGAGCGCAACCGCGCATTCCTGTACTCGCCGATCGAGGGCTTCGCCGATCTGCGCCAGCTCTGGCGCGGCTGGCAGCGGCGCGGGGTCGCCGCGGAGGTGCCCGCCACCGTGCCCCTGGTGGTCGACGGCCTGACCCACGGCCTGGCGCTCGCAGCGGAGCTGTTCGCGGGGGAGGGACGGGTGGTGGCCGTGCCCCGGCCCTACTGGGGCAACTACGACCAGATCTTCAATCTGCGGCTGGGGGCCCGCGTGGTCTCCGCCCCTGCCTACCGGGATGGTGCCTACGATCCTCACGCGCTGGCTCAGGCCCTCGGCTACTCCGGCCTGGCGCCGGGAGAGCCGGCAGTGGCCGTCTTGAACGTGCCGTCGAACCCCGGTGGGTATTCCCCCACGGCGGCCGAGCGCGCCCGGCTGGTCGACTCGCTCCTGGCCGTCGCCGATGAACGCCCGTTGGTGGTGATCTGCGACGACGCCTACTCCGGGCTGGTGTTCGCGGACGTACCGCGGATCTCGCCGTTTTGGGACTTGGCGGGTCGCCACCCCAACCTGATCGCGGTCAAGGTCGACGGCACCACCAAGGAGCTGTCCTACTTTGGCGGCCGGGTCGGCTTCCTGAGCTTCGGCGTCCCGGCGGACTCGCCCGCGGCGGAGGTGCTCGAGAGCAAGGTCAAGTGCCTGGTACGGGCCGGCGTCGGCTCGCCCGTGGCGACCGGCCAGGTGCTCGCCATCCAGGCCCTCCGCGCCCCGGACCTCGAAGACCAGGTGGCCGCGGTCCACGCGCTCCTCGGCCGTCGCTTCCGCGCCCTCGCGGCCGCCTTCCGTTCGCTCGATCGCGACCTCCTCCGGCCCCTGCCCATGAACTCCGGCTGCTTCGGCCTCGCCGAACTCGGCCCCCGAGCCCGGAAACACGGCGTCACCGCCGAGGCCATCCGCCAGCATCTCCTCGCCCACGAGGACACCGGCGTCGTGGCCATCGGCGACGACTACGTCCGCGTCGCCTTCTGCTCCGTCGAGGAAGCGGCGCTGCCCGAGCTGGTGCGGCGATTGGAGCGGGGAGTGGCGGAGCTGGCAGGGGCCGTGAGTCCCGCTCGGGGCTGAGGCCCGGTTGCCGAATCCCGCCGAGCGGGTCGATAATGGCGTCATGCTTCTCGACCTGGCGGAATTGCGCACGATGCACCCGCGTTTGCCGGCGGAAGTCGCAGCCATCCTCGTGACCCGGGGAGCCCTGGCGCTGGTGCGCGAGGGGCACGAGTCCCCTCAGGAGCTTGACACTGAAGTCGAGCGACTGACTCAAAATGCAACTCTCTGCTGGCCCATGGCAGATTCCGGAGAGTTACCCCAGCATTCGCCGAATCACATCACTGAATATGGCGCTGAGGCGGTAGCCCTCGCGGTCGTTTCCCAGGTTCAAGGCTGGAAGGTGCTGCGCCGAATGGACGAAGAGCATGCCGATTGGCTGCTCGAGCGCGGCACTGAAACCCTCGGCCTCGAGGTCAGCGGCGTCGCCCGGGGGGCGATCGAATCCCGTCTCGCCGAGAAGCTCGTTCAGGTGTCGCGAGCGCAGGATGTCGATCTTCGGAGCGCCTGCGTCGTCGGATTCGAGCAACCCCGAGCGATTGTCCGTAGCCTCGCCGAGTGAGCCGATGGAAACCGACATCCTGAATACTTTAGTAACGAGTGCGATTTGGCGGGCTCAAGAGCTCGAGGCTCTGAAACTCCCTGCTACTGCTGCCTGGGCTCAGGTGTCGATCCTCGAGGACCGCCTTGCCAGCATCCTTCCGCTGAATTCTGCTGCAGGTCGCATCGCACGACGGGGCGCCGTGCGATCTGCCTTCAAGTCCGGAGACTACGTCCGAGCTGCCATTCAGGCCAACCGCTTCCTTGCGGAGGCGGCCGGCGACGAGGCCATGACCAAGGCCATCGAGACGATTCTCGAGAGCGGAGCAGATTCGCTGGCCCGACAGTTCGCTTTCGCCCTGAAAAGGCACTCGGCGGAGAGCGTTCTCAACGCTGCGATCTCCCAAGAGCACAGTGGGCCGTTCGGACTCGCTGCGAGCGCTGCGTGACCCATGAAGACCATTGTCTTCTACTCCTACAAGGGCGGAGTCGGGCGCTCTTTGCTGTTGGCAAACTCGGCTATGCTGCTCGCATCGTTGGGTAAGAAGGTCGTAGCCCTCGATCTCGATTTCGAAGCCCCAGGCCTCCACTACAAACTGCCGAGGAATGCGGCGGAAATCTCCGGCAGGCAAGTGCTAGGCGGTGCCGTTCCCTATTTGCTCGCCGCACTGAAAGGTCCCTCAGAGTCTCTCCTTCTCGCTGAAAACATGTACTCGGTGCCCAACGTAACGGAAACTGGCGGATGGCTGAGAGTCATGCCAGCGGGACCTTCTCCTGCACGGTCTTACTGGGTGGACCTACGAAGTCTCGTGCAGGAGCTTTCGGGGGAGCACGGAGAGGAGAAGGGGCTATTTGCTGCCCTGGATCTTCAGGCGAGAATACAAGAGCTACTAACGCCGGACTATCTCCTTGTCGACGCCCGAACGGGGGTGACACAGCTCGGGAGCATTGCGACGACGATCCTCGCCGACGACGTGGTTTGCCTCTTCGTACCCAATCATGAATCACTCGACGGAACTCTTGCGATTGCAACGGCTCTCAAGTCCGTGACGAGACTTGCCGAACAAGAACCTCTCCGCATCGTTCCGGTCATGTCTCGTGTCGTCGTGGAGAGGGCTCCCAGCAGCGATCACTTCTCGGAGACGCTCAAAGACCTACTCGACCTCTGCCACATTCCGGCTCAGTCTACGGCGCAAATGCCTTTCATCCTGCCCCACGACTCGCTGCCAAACCTGGCCGAACAGGCGGGCAGGCAAGTCCTCTTCTCGACGGATCTCCCTTACATCCGAGCGGTGATCAACCTTCTGAGGCATATCGCTCCGTCGGATTCGCCAGAGCTCGCCCGCGCACTCGACGCCTTCGAATCTCCCAAGGCCCGCAGGACCTGGTGGTTACTTCCTGCCTAGCCTGTAACTCACCCTCGTCCTCCTCACCCTTCCTCCTCCGAATACAACGGGTACGCCCACTTCCGGGTGTGGCGGAAGATCACGGAGGTCTCCATGTGGTCGACTTCGGCGCGGGTGGTGAAGGCGGAGAGCAGGATCTCGCGCAGGTGGTCGAGGTCGCGGACGGCGAGGTGGACGAGGTAATCCGCGGCGCCGGTCAGGTGGTACAGGGCGACGACCTCGGGCAGGGCGTTGGCGTGGTGTTGGAAGCTCTCGACCTCGCCGCGGGCGTGGCGGGCGAGGCGGATGGCCACCATGGCCTCGAGACCGACGCCGAGGATCTTCGGGTCGACATCGGCGTGGAACCCGCGAAAGGCCCCTTCCTCCTGCAGCCGGCGCACCCGCTCGAGGCAACTCGAGGGCGCCAGGCCGACTTTCGCCGCCAGCTCCTTGTTCGAAAGCCGCGCTTGATTCTGGAGGGCGCGGAGGATTTCGGCATCGATTCGGTCGAGGGTGCGCACGGGAACCTCCTGCCGAATTCTCTTCGGCGAGTCGAGCATCGGTGCTGCTCGGCTTCTATTGTAGGGCCATGAGAACGAAGGATCGCAGCTTGGACGCCGTCTCCACCGAAACTCTCGCCGTCCATGCCGGACGCGAGGACTTCGCCGCCCTGGGCGTCCACGCGCCGCCCCTCGATCTGTCGACCACCTACCCGCTCGGCGACCTCGATGCCGCCACCCACAGCTTCGATCGGCTCGCGGCGGGCGACGCATCGGCGCCGAACCCGGTCTACGCGCGGCTCTACAACCCCACCGTGGGCAGGTTCGAGGAGGCGCTCGCGGCACTCGAAGGGACGGAGGAGGCCGTTGCCTTCGGCAGCGGCATGGCGGCCGTCACCGCGGTGCTCCTGGCTCGCACGCGCGCGGGGCGCCACGTCGTCGCCCTGCGCCCGCTCTACGGCGGCAGCGATCACCTGCTGAGCTCCGGCCTGCTTGGCCTCGAGGTCACCTGGGCGACCGCGGATACGGTGGCCGCCGCGATCCGCCCGGACACCTGCCTGGTGGTGATCGAAACTCCGGGCAACCCCACCGTGACCTTGGTCGACATCGCGGCCGTGGTGGCCCAGGCCGGCGCGGTGCCGGTGCTGGTCGACTCGACCTTCGCTTCGCCGGTCCTCCAACGCCCGGCGGACCAGGGCGCCGCCTATGTGCTGCATTCGGCGACCAAGGTGCTGGGCGGTCACGGCGACGTCATCGCCGGCGTGGTGGCCACCTCCGAAGCGCGGGCCCGGGAGCTGCGGGAGGTGCGCATCCTGACCGGTGGCCTGCTCCATCCCCTGGGTGCCTACCTGCTCCACCGCGGCCTGCCGACGTTGCCCCTGCGGGTCGAGCGGGCGCAGGCCTCGGCTCGCGACCTGGCCCGGCGCCTGGCGGAGCACCCGGCGGTCACCCACGTCTGCTATCCCGGCTTGCCGGGAGGCGATCCCCGGGGCCTGATCGGACGGCAGATGAGCGGGCCGGGATCGAACCTGGCCTTCGAGGTGGCCGGCGGCCACGAGGGCGCCCGCCAGTTCCTCGCCGCCCTCGAGCTGATCACCCCGGCGGTGAGCCTGGGATCCACCGACACCTTGATCCAGCACCCGGCGGGCCTCACCCACCGTTTGATGGACCCGGCCACCCGCGAGGAGCTCGGGATCACCGATGGCCTGCTGCGGCTCTCGGTCGGCCTCGAGTCGCCGGACGATCTGTGGCGAGACCTCGAGCGCGGATTGTCCGCGGCGGCCGCGTCCGCCTGGTCCACGACGGCGGTCGAAGCCTGAGTCGCTCGTGGCAACAGGGCCACCGGCCCGCGCGCCGCGGATGAGGACGAGCGGCCTCGGCGGTCGTTGGTACTCTTGCCGTGTGGAACGACCTGCGATGAAACCTCCCGGTCCGCCTCCTCGGCCGGCGGGCGTGGCCGGCTGGCTCGGCGTTCGGCTCTTCCGAGCTCTGGCGCCGCGCCTGGTCCGGCTGGAACCCGTCGATCCGCCGGCTTCGCTCGAACCCTGGCAGCGGATCGCCATCGCCCGGCGGCGGGGCCGCGGCCACCTTTCGGGGCTGTGGTTTCCCGGGCCGCGCGAGCCCCGCGGGACGGTCCTGCTGCTTCATCCGTGGGTGCCCTTCGGCCAGTCCTACTTCTTCCGGCGGGGACGGATCGAGGCCCTGCGGGCGGCGGGCTACGCGGTGCTGACCGTGGATCTGCCGGGTTTTGGCGACAGCGGCCCGCCGACCGGCTTCTTCGACGCGGACGTGGAAGACGCCGTCGAGGAGCTCCTGGCTCGTGCGCGGGACCGTCCGGCCCACCTCTGGGGAGTCTCCTCCGGCGGCTATTGGGCTCATCCGGTGCTCGCCCGGCGTTCCGAGGTGACCGGTGCGGTGTTCGAGGACGTCTCCCACCACCTGCTCGAATGGAGCTGGCGCACGGCGCCGTGGGGCCGTCCCTTCTATCTCGTCTTCCGCCACCTGCTGCCCGGCTCCTACCGGTTTCTCGATCTCCGCCTCCACGCCCCGCACCTCCAGGTTCGCAAGGTCGCCTACATCGGCGGCGGAAGGGACGTTGGAGCTCGCCCCGACGACACCCGAGCCCTCGCCGCCGCGGCCGGCGGGGAGGCGCTGATCGTCGAAGACGCCGGCCACCTCGGCGCGATCAAGGTGGCCACGGAAGAGGTGATCGGACTGGCGCTGCGGGTCTTCGCACGATAGGGGCGACGCATGCGTCGCCCTGTTGGCTACGGTCGCTCCCAACTCGCATGGAACCCCGGCGGAATCGGGTTGGCCAGGGGAATCCGGGCTCGCGGGCCGGCTTCTAGGTCGAAGGCGTCGAACAGAACGAAGTCGACCTGATCGGTGGCGGTGTCGAACTGCTGGCAGAGGATCGAGCCGCCGGTCCCGGTCGGGGCGGGGAGGAAGACGGGCTCGCCGCCGAGGTAAGTGCCGGGGGGACTTGGGTAGAGGCCGCGCGGGGCATCGGGGTGGTCGAGGTGCAGGCGCACGAGCTGGTCGTAGAACTTGCGGCCGGGCCGGCCGACCTGGGACAACCCGAGCAGCCAGAAGTCGCCGGTGCGCTCCTGGGCGTGCTGGAGGTCGATGGCGGGGAAGTCGGGCGTCTGGCGGTAGGCGTGCTCGATGCGCTCGAGGACCGACCAGCTCTTGGTGTCCACCACGTAGCGGACCGGACCGCCGGGCAGCACGGTCTCGAACAGGTTCGGGAGCACCTGGTATTCGCCGTAGACCGGGGCCTCGAGCTCGACCACGTCGAGGACCAGCCGGTCGCCGTCCTCGAAGGCGTTGATCCAGTGCAGCACATAGCCGCGAGCGGGCAGCGACGCCACGAGCGCACCGTCCGCGCGCCGGGCGATGTGCAGAAGGGAGCCCAGCTCCGGCTTCCAGGCCAGGCACTCGACGACGCTCTTGCCCTCGTTCAGCACGCCCTGGACGTCGAGCAGATAGGGAGACAGGTGCCAGATGGCGAAGCTCGGCGAGAGGCCGAAGTCGTGAACCGTGGCGGGGTAGGGCAGCGGCACCCGGAAGCGCTCCGCCAGGACTCCCTCGGCGAAGCGGTAGAGCGTCACGGTTGGTTTGTCAAACGCGTAGGAGATCCCGAAGTTCCACATTTCGTGAGACTTCGGGTCGATCGAGGGATGCGCGGACAGCGGGCTCACCTCGTTCAGCCGGCCGCCGAAGCGGTACTCCTGCCGGGTCTCGAGACTCTCCGGGTCGAGCTCCCAGGGGAGGGCCTGCTCGCCGAAGGCCAGCAGCCGGCCGGCCCAAGGGTAGGCGCTCACGTTGACCGGCGACTCCAGGCCGATGCGGCGCAGGCGATCGCCGGGTAGCGCCGTGCCGAAGGTGCGGAACAGCAGGCGGCCGGCGGCTTCTTCCTCGCGGTGCTTGGTGCTGCCCACGAAGCGGTGGCTGACCGACACCGTGCCGTCGCCGGGGAAGTGGACGCGGGTGACCAGGCCGTCGCCGTCCAGCCAGTGGCGGTAGGCGACGCCGTCGCGACCCGCGGTGCCCGGGCCGTTCAGGTAGTAGGTGCCGGCGAGGCCCGCCGGCAGGGAGCCTCGGGGGATGGGTCGCGAGCTACCTTCGACGGGGGCTGCCCGCAACCAGCGTTCGATGCCGGGAGCCAGGTCGGTCATCCCACGGCCTCCAGCAAAGTGGTTTCCTCGGACGGAATGGCCGTCCGCCGGGTCGGGAATACGTCGAGGACGGTCGGATCGAAGGTCCATTCCTGGCGCCGGCTCTTGCTCGAGGCGGCCCAGCGGCGGGCGAAGTCCGCGGGATCGAAGGCCAGGCGGTCGAGGTCGATGGAATCGACGAACTCCGCATCGTTCTGCACCGCCGGCTCGTCGAGGGCCACCGCGGCGATGCGCGCCATGAGGAACCGTGCTAGCTCCTCGAGGCCCGTCAGCTGTTCGGTGAGGATCTTCCGCGCCTCCTCGGTCTCCACGCCGACGTCGAAGAAGGTGGCCCGCGCCCGGGCCAGGGTGGCCACCGAAACGAAGTCGAAGTGGATCGGCTCGGTGGGCTCCGCGATGTGATCCTTGCGCCACTGGAAATAGTCCGACAGCGTCTTCTGCAGGCCGCGGTTGAGCGGGCCCAGCCGCGCGAAAGCGCGCAGGTGCGAGGCCGCGAAGCGGCGATCGGTGAACAGGTCGTTGATGAAGGGGAAGACGTAGAACGCGAAATAGACCGCGAGCTCCCAGACGTACTTGAGCGAGAAAGCCTCGGGGTCCCCCAGGCAGTCGTAGCTCTGGGCGTAGGTCGGCAGGTAGGCGCCGTAGACCGCCCGCATGATCTGCTCGGCGAGGCGGGCCTTGGCGAGTAGCTCGTCGGGATCGCGAGTGCGGATCGCGTCCACGATCAGCGTGTTGTGGACGGCGATCAGGTCCGAACCCGGGCTGTAGAGGGGATCCGAGAAGCGGCCCGCTTCGCCAGTCAAGGCCCAGCGCCCGGCGTCGATTGTCTGGGCGCAATCGTAGGAGTAATCCTTGTAGCCGCTGAATCCGAGGACCGGTCGCTCGGCGAGGTCCGCGGCGAACAGCGGGAAGCGCTCGGAGACCCAGGCGGTGGCCTTCGCGACGGTGTTGACGTCGTTGAAGTCGATCACCCGCTGCTCATAAACCAGGCCCAGGCTGGTCTTGCCCTGGAGCGGGATCACCCAGAACCAGAAGCCCTCGCCCACGAAATGGTTGGTGGCGAGAAACATCGGCAGGTGGCCGAGCTTCCGGCGGCTCTTCGCGATGCGCCGGTCGCGCCGGGGCAGGGGCGAGAGCTTCTCGATGTCGAGCAGGCCGTCCACCCACCAGAAAAAGGTGCCGTGGCGCACGTCGTTGGCCTTGGCCAGGCCGCGCCGCTTGGCCATGTGTTTGCCGCGCCCGGTGGCGTCCACCACCCAGCGGGAGGTGACCACCCGAGTGTCTCCCGATAGCTGGTAGGTGACGGTGTGGGGCTCTTCCCCCGTGCCCAGGGCCACGTCGATGCCGGTCGCTCCGAGCGCGAGCGAAAAGCGCGGGTTCTCGAGGCACAGACGCAGGATCTCGCCCTCGAGAACGTTGCGGTCGAGCTGGTAGCTGGCGACGTTCGAAAGGTCCCGGATGTAGGCCTGGCTGAAGTCCTCGAGGCCGAGATTCGGTCGGCCCGGGGTCGGCCAATAGAAGCGGAGGTTGTACTTGAGGTAGTGGTTCCGCAGCAGGTGCTCCTCGAGCTCGAGCACGCGGGAAAGGTAGTAGCCGCCGACCTGCACGGTCGACTCGCCGACCTTTTGCTTGACCGGCGGCAGGCTCGTGCGGCGTTCGAGGAGCACCACTGTGGAATCGGTATCGAGCAGCAGGTGGCGGGCCAGGGTCAAACCGGCGAGGCCGCCGCCCAGGATCACCACGTCGGAGGTCATCGTCGTTCTCACTCGTCCATCCTCCTCAAGATCAGGGCGACGTGCAGGCCGTCCCCCGCGGCTGCGTGGACCAGGCCGATGCGGGCGTCGAGCGGACGGGTCCAGCCGTTCTCGGGGTCGATGGGCAAGCCGGCCTCGACCGCGCCGAGGCCGCGAATGCCCGGCACGGTGCCGCTCGAGAAGACGGCCAGGAGCGCCAGGGTCTGGAACGCTCCCGAGGCCCCCAGAGCCTCGCCGGTCTGGGCCTTCACGGCGAGGATCGGCAGGCGCGCCGCCCGCGTGCCGAACACCTGGCCCAGGGCCACGGCTTCGGTCCGGTCGAGCGCCGGCGAGCCGCTGGCCGCCGCGGAAAGGACATCGACGGCGCTCGGCGAAACCTCGGCGGCAGCCAGGGCCGCCGCCATGGCGTGGGCCGCGGCGCTGGCGGCGGACGCCGGGTCGGCGCCGCGGGACGGATCGAAGCGGCTGGCACTACCGAGGATCTCGGCGCGCGGTCGGGCGCCCCGGGCGCGGGCCGCGGCGGGGAGCTCGAGCATCAGGAGTGCCGCTCCCTCGCCGAGCAGGAAGCCGCGGCGGTTTGCGGTGAAGGGACGAGGCTCCTCGCCGTTCGCCAACAGGTCGCCTCGGCGCTCGAAGCCCAGGAAGGACTCGAAGCACAGCTCGTCCGCCCCGCCTGCCAGGAGCGCCTCGGCCTGGCCGCCGCGGATCAGATCCGCGGCCAGGGCGAGGGCCGCGAGGCCTGCCGCCGGACCGCCCGCGAGGGTGGCGTTGGCCCCCGGGAGGTGGTGCCAGATCGCCGCCTGACCGGCCGCGGCGTTGATCACGCTGTTGGCGAAGTCCATGGGCTTGGCGTAGATCGGGCCCTCGACCAACGCGCGCCGGTCGAACTCGGCGATCGTCTTCAGGCTACCGAACATGGTGCCGAGCACGAGGCCCAGCTCCGTTTCCGCGGCCGACTCGGCGGTCCAGCCGGCATCGTCGAGAGCTCGCCGAACGGCGGCCGTGGCGAGCAGGCCGGTGCGGTCGAGGGGCCGGAAGTTGCCCTCGCCGAGATGCTCCCCGGGGTTGAACGCGGAGATCTCGCCGCCGCGGTGGCACCGCAGAGTGGCCGTGTCGAACAGGGTGACCTCGGCGAAGCCGGGCGCGCCGGCCAGGAGCGCCGCCCCGAAGGGCTCGGCGCCGGCCCCGAGGGGTGACACGACGCCGGCACCGGTGACGACCGGGGGTGCGCTCATGACGGGTACTTCCGGAACAGCACCGAGGCGTTGTTGCCACCGAAGGCGGATGCGTTGTTGAGCGCCAGCTCGACCGTCAGCTCGCGGGCCACGTTGGGCACGCAGTCGAGGTCGCATTCCGGGTCCGGTTCCTCGAAGTGGATCGTGGGCGGTACCCGATCGGTCTGGACCGCCAGGGCGCAGACGGCGCTCTCGAAGGCCGAGGCGGCGCCCATGGTGTGGCCGATCATGGATTTGATCGAGGACACCGGAATCTGCCGGGCGCGCTCACCGAAGGCCCGTTCGAGCGCCAAGGTCTCGAGCTTGTCGTTGGTCTTGGTGCCGGTGCCGTGGGCCGAAATGTAGTCGACCTCGTCGAGATTCACTTGGGCGGATCGGAGGGCGCGGTGGATGGCCCGGGCCAGGCCGTCGCCCTCGGGGTGGGCAGCGGTCATGTGGTGAGCGTCGCAGGACAGCCCGTAGCCCGCTACCTCGGCATAGATCCGCGCGCCGCGTCGGCGGGCGCCGTCCTCCCGTTCGAGGACCAGCACCGCCGCGCCCTCCCCCGGGATCATGCCCAGGCGGTTGCGGTCGAAGGGCCGGCAGACGTCCGGCGAGACGCCGCCGAGCCGCGCGAAGCCGGTGTAGGTGATGCGCGAGAAGGCGTCGGCTCCGCCCGCCAGCATCACGTCCATCCGGCACTGAGTCAAAGCGTCGAAGGCGTACCCCACGGCATAGTTGCCGGCGGCGCAGGCGGCCGGGATCATGGCGTTTTCGCCCGCGAAGCCGAGCTCCGCGGCGACCGCGCCGGCGATGGTGTGACAGGGGTAGCGACCGATGAGCTCGGGGCCGACTTCGTCGAGGCGGCCCGCGATGAACAGGTCGTCGAAGCGCTCGATCTCGAGGGGCTCGCCGGAGGTGGTGCCCATGGCCACTCCCGCACGATCGAGGTCCGTGATCTCGAGGCCGGCGTCGGCCATGGCCATGCGCGCCGCCGCGGCGGCCATCTGGGAGGCCCGGCCACCGGTGGCGCCGGGGTTCGGCAGGTGATCCTCCGCCCGAAAATCGCGCACCTCGGCGCCGTTCTTGACTCGGAACGCCGCGGTGTCGAAGGAGGTGACGGGGGAGATCCCGCAACGCCCCTCGAGCAGCCCCGACCAAAAACGGTCGAGGCCGATCCCGAGGGGCGAGATGATTCCGAGGCCGGTGATGACGACCCGCGGCCGGCTCACGGGGCTCAGGCTCCCACGATGACGGGGGAAGCCGCCGCGGTGGGCTGTTCCACGCCCTTTTCGGCGACGAGCGACGCGACGAGGGCGACCACCTCGGGGAGCGTCCGCAGCTGGGCGAGGCGGGTTTCGAGGTCCTGGATTCCGAGCTGGAAGGCGTAATCCACGTCGACGCCGATCTCGAGCAACGACAGTGAATCGAGGGCGAGGTCGTCGCGCAGGTCGGCGTCGTCGGCAATGGAGCCGACGGGCAAGTTGGCGACGTTGCCGATGATTTCTTTGATTTTCGCGTTGATGGCGGCTGTCTTCACGTTCGTCTCCTCGGCAATGCGATAAGAAAAGGCGCCGGGCCTCTGCTTGGGAAGAACGCCGTCGCGCGTTCCCAGGGGCCAAGTGTACGCGCCAACGGATTGGCGTTTTTTAGGTGCCACAGGCATCGTAGGCTCCGGTCGAAAGAAACGATCCCGATGCCGCGATCCCTCATCCCCCTCATCCCCCTCATCCCGTACCCGCCCGGACCCCGCGGGCGCACCGCACCCACTCCCTCGGGAGCCCTGCACGTGGGCAACGCCCGCACGGCGCTGGTGGCGTGGCTGTCGGCAAGATCCCGCGGCGGCATGTTCCTGTGGCGGGTGGAGGACCTGGATGGTCCCCGGGTGGTTCCCGGCGCGGCGGAATCGGCCCTGCGGGACCTCGCCTGGCTCGGACTCGATTGGGACGAAGGTCCCGATGTCGGCGGACCCTTCGGCCCCTACTTCCAGTCGCGGCGGGGTGACCACTATCGCGCCGCGCTCGACCGGCTGGCCGTTGCCGGGCATCTGTTCCCCTGCCGGGTCTCGCGTCGGGAGCTGGCCGGGATCGCCACCGCGCCCCACGGCGACGGTGGGGAGACGCCCTACCCGCGGTCCCTGCGTCCCGTCGATTTCGCCCCGGACTGGTACGAGCGCCTGCGCTCCGGTCAGGATCCGGGCGCCGCCCTGCGGTTTCGGGTGGAAGACGGCCTCGTCGCGTTCGCCGATCGCGTGTTCGGTCCCCGGCAGGAAGACACCGCCGCGGCGGTGGGGGATTTCGTGCTCCAGCGCCGCGACGGTCTCTTCGCCTACCAGCTGGCGGTGGTGGTCGACGATCTCGCCATGGGCATCGACGAGGTCGTCCGCGGGGCCGATCTGCTCGCGTCGACGGCCCGCCAGATCCTCCTGATCCGAGCCCTCGGTGGCACCCCACCGGCCTACGCCCACGTGCCGCTCATCACCTACGCCGCGGGTGAAAAACTCTCGAAACGCGATCGAGGTCTGACCTTGGCCGAGCTGCGAGCCGCGGGAATCGCGCCGAACGTGCTGGTGGGTTACCTGGCCTGGACCCTGGGGTTGCGCGACCGACCCGACGCTGCCACTCCGGCCGAGCTGGTGGCCGAAAACGCCGGCGGACTCGACTGGCGG
>CXWL01010729.1_pt1 | contig 13565 bp, 17 predicted proteins | sample 590931 | NCBI WGS metagenome assembly CXWL01 (sample SAMEA3498368, study PRJEB10139) | groundwater metagenome | biome: water well; material: biofilm material | place: Germany | collected 2015-04-27 | reverse complement strand
AGATCCCGCGCGATTTCTTGAGTTGCTCGTTCTTCTCTTCATTCCAGCGATACGATTTCACAGGGTATGATATCGTACCGTGTGCCTTTTGTCATCACGATCCAATACAAGCACGCTGTCGGTAGATCCATCGAGAAGCTAGCTACCGTTTGGTTGCCAGGTGGCGGGCTTGAAGTAGGCCTGCGATTGGCTCTGACTCAGGGCCTGGTGAATCACATGGAAATGCGGCTGACAGGATAACGCTGTGATCTCGTCGGAATGAAAGAACCGCGCATCGGCCGTCTCAGCATGATCCGGGCAAGGCACCCCGCTGATCGGGCGCGCAGCAAAGACGGTCGACACACAAGCCATCTGGTCGCCGTTGTCGTAGGTGCCGGAAAAATGTTCTCCGGCAAAGACGCCAAGAATGCGGGTCAACTCGACAAACACTCCGGCTTCCTCCCAGGTCTCCCGCACCGCCGCATCAGCAAGCAACTCAAGCGGCTCGACGATGCCCCCCGGCGCGCCCCACAAGCCTGACCCCTTGTCCTGGATCAACAAGAGACGCCCCTTGTCGTCAGAGGCGAAAACCGCGACGGTGGAAACCTGCAGCAACTCCGTGCCGATCTTGGAACGGAGAGATTGAATGAAATCAGGGATGGGCATGCTGTGATTGTCTGATGATGGATGTTCAGGAAGAAAGAAGTGGCTGCCCTACCTCATCACCCCACGCGCCGCAACACGCGCACCCGCTCACAGCCCTCGCGACCGGGAAAGGCTACATCTGGTACATAGTCTTCGACGATCTCGTAGCCCTCCGCGAAGAGCGCCGTCAGATCAGCCACGCTGAACGGGAAGGGCGGTCCCTCATTACCAGGATCGAGCGCCGGATTGATGAACCACACCCCGATCAGCAAGCCCCCGCGCCGCAGCGTGAGATCGATGCCGCGCCGGTAGTTCGCGCGTAGCGCCGGTGGCAGCCCGCTCATGCAGGTGTGTTCCAACACCACATCAAAGGCGCCGCGCATCTCCTTCGGCGGATCGAACAAATTGCCGACTACGAAGCGCTCCGCCAGATGGGGATACTTCGCGCGGGCCTCCGCCACCCCCGTCGGCGCGATGTCCAGCCCCGTCGCATCCAGCCCGTATTCCACCGCCAGCGCCACCTCATGCCCGCGGCCGCAGCCCGGCACCAGCGTCCGCCCCCGCACCGTCTGACGCGCCAGATACTGCCTCATCGCCGGCGATGGAGCGCCCTTGTCCCAGGCCGTCTCTCCCTTTTGGTATTTCTCATCCCAGTCCATACTCAACATATTTCCTTTCGTCAGCACAGTGTCAATTACGATTCTTGCCGTAGACACCAGGTCACCGAACAGCCCACGCGAAAATGATCGCATAGGCCAGCGCATTTCCAGCCACAATGGACACACCCGCCACAAGCTCCAACTGCCGCGGCATGCCACGCGGGTACACCACGGGTCCGATGTAGTGCTGCACAAAGCCGCCCGAGTAACCGAGCTGACCGGCGCGAGTGCGCAGGGCGTTCTCAATCGGGGTCAGAGGACAGGTCCAGCTCATGAGATTCACCACCGACGACCAGAGCACCACCGGAATGTGCACCCATGCCCATGCGGACTCGTAAAACACGAGCACTCCCCCAAAGACTGCAAGCGCAGCAAAGAGAAAGTGCGAGAACAAGACCAGATCCGCACCGAGGCGATACAACATACAGATCAGCTACCTGCCGTCCAATTGGCGAGATTCACTTATATGGAGGGAATAATGGTGTCTGACACCCTTACCCCCCGCAACGTTGAAGGTCGAACTCAGCCATTGCGCAATAAAAGGAGAAATCTGGGCGTCGAGCCAGATCTTCACGCAGCGAGGATCGGGTGATTGAGTCGGCTACTGGCAAGGCGAAGGCAGGCAGAGATATCTTCCGCGACGAGATCCGGCAACTTTTCAAGCACCTGTTGCTGCGTCAGCCCAGCGGCCAGGAGATCGAGTACATCAATCACTCGAATCCGCATCCCCCGAATACAAGGCCGACCTCCGCACTGCTCAGGACTCACGGTGATACGATCGACAAGTTCAGCCATGATAGACGCCTCCCGACTAGATCTCTCGCCAGCACATCGTCCTGACCGAAGACCAACCCTTCGCCACGGCAAATCTACTGAAGAATTGGCTGTTTATCTACTACCCCGAGAAAGAAAAATGGCCTCCCCTGTGGGTTCCCTATGCAAGGACCTAGGCCCCGCTAGGCTGCCAGGTGGCGGGCTTAAAATAGGCCTATTGCTAGCCCTGGTTCGTGGCTGGAAGAATTTAAGGGGTCAGACCCCTTTGTTTCTCCCACAGACGTCGTCATTTGCTCCTGACGCCATATTCCCCCAACCAGGAACGAGACCGCCTGGAGTGGCGCATTCAGCGCGGGGCCGCAATCCGTGAAGTTTGTCTGGATTCCGAACCGCATAAATGCGCCGGATGCTCCCGGCATCCGCTTCTATTGTAAGGGCCGTAGATAGTAACTTGTCTTCCACGATCAGTACGCCAAGAGATCCATTGAAGGACTGCAATATCGTCCGGACTCGAACGCCGCGTTGCCGGTAGCGGACAAATACGGACGCAAAGAATTGTGCGACCGCTCCGGCGCCGCGCAGCACTTCAGGCAGGGCTTCGGCCTTGCCTCCCCCGTCGGAGTACGTCTCCACTTCCTCCGCCAAGAGGACAATGAGTTGTTGAACGTTGCAGTCCCGGGCCGCGGAGATGAAGCTCTCCAGCAACCTGCGGTGTTCCACCGGGCCGGCCCGGAACCTTGGACGGTCCGCCCGAATCCTGGTACGCGCCCGCACGGCAAGCTGCCTGCAATTCGCACTGCTTCGTTCCAGAATATCGCCGATCTCCCCGAAGCTCAGTTCGAACACATCATGCAGCAAGAACACCGCACGCTCCACCGGCGAGAGCTTCTCCAGTGCAACCAGGAGTGCGATCGAGACAGTGTCCTTCAACTCAGCCTGGGCGCCTGGGTCCAGGCCCGGCTCGTCAGGATACGGTTCCGGCAGCCATTCGCCGACATACGTCTCCCGGCGTTTTCGCGCCGATTGCAGCAGCGTCAGTGCGGTTCGCGTGCACACGGTCATGAGCCACGCGCGCGGATTCTCCAGCGTGGCATCGTCGATCTTGTGCCACTTGAGATACGTGTCCTGAACAACGTCCTGCGCTTCCGCGAGCGATCCCAACATCCTGTAGGCAATCCCCTCCAGGGTCCTGCGGTACAATTCAAAGATTTCCGCTTTTGCATTCTGCATATCCGCTACTCGCTCGGGTTTGACATGAGCAGTGCGAAACGCCATCCAGCGCCGGTACGGCGGAACACGTGCGTATACTTTTGGTGCCCTGCAAACACTCCGCCGCCGGCCATGTTCTCCATGACGATTTCCTGGCGGCCGACTTCAACCGCCAGGTCTCCGCTGCGCTCGACGCTAACGGGATACTTGTGAAACGCCTTGAACCTGGCGGTCGCAAACAGCGCCTGCTCCGCCTCGCGGAAAGCAGCTAGCCCACAAACCAGGTCACGCCCCGGTATAAGCAATTGAACGGTCTCCGCGCAAAGTGCGGCGTACGCGTCTGCATCCCCCGAGATAATGGCATCGGCTTGCCCTTCACGCAAACGAGTGAGGGCCCGTCTGTCCTCGTCGCTGAAATCGCCGCACCATACCCCGGGGACGGCTTTGTCGAACAACTTGTCAATATCCCGTTTGGCGCGGCCCAACGCCGACGTTGCACAATTCTCATCCAGGCTCGTCCCCTCAAGCGTAATGACTTCCAGATCACTAATTCCGACAAACTCCAGAATTCTTCGGAGATAGGCGGTCTGGAAATCATCCGCGCCGTCAGTCGTCCGCTGACCGCCCTGAGCGGTGACCACGGTCGCACATTTGCCCTCCATCAAGCCACGATATCCCCCATTCCGAAGTTCAAATGTCACGCCGGAGCGGACGACATGATCGAAATAAGCCTTTAGCGAGGACGAAAGCGTGAAGTTATACAACGGGGAACCGATGACGATATGATCCGCGGTCTTGAATTCCCCGATCAGAACATCGGACAACGCGCGGGCTCCAGAACGACTGTCCAAGCCATCAAAGGCTTCAAGTGTCACTTGCGAGAGGTGTGGGACAGGGTCCGTCGCCAAACAACGACGGATGACGTCGCCATCTGGATTGGCGCTTAGCCAGACCTGTTCATAATAGTCCGTCAGAATACGAGTGTATGACCCTGCGTGGCGGATGCTGGCATCGATTCTGAGCAATGTCTTCATAGGTGCCTCCAAGTTTGGTTGACGACACCTATAAGACAGTTCAGCCGCCAGGAGTGTGACAGGGTCTCGAGAAATAATTTAAGGGGTCTGATCCCTTTGTTTTCATTCCATATCCTCTGACAACGTTGTTCCCCCTGAACTAAGCCACACCGCCTTTATGTACTTCGTAGCGCAACTCAGCCATACCTGTCCCGATCTGACGAACAGAGACTAAGCGCAGATTCGGGCTGAGCACCCTGCGAGGGAAGAGCGGCTTCCCCTTGCCGAGGGTGACGGAGCCCATCTGGATAATGAGTTCGTCCAACAGGCCGGCATCGTAGAATTGACCGGCGAGATCACCACCTCCGACGATCCAGATATTTTTGCCGCCGACGGCCGCTCGCATGTCAGCATGAATCGGGCGCACATCGCCATTGACGAATCGGATGTTTGCACCGTCAGTCAGTGGAAGCTTGCGGCTGGAGAATATCCATACCGGTTGGGTGTACGGCCACGGCGAACCAGTCTCAGCAGCAACCTTATCTGCGTTGCGCAGCATCCATTCGTAGGTCGCCGACCCCATCGCCAACGCACCAACTTCCGAGATGAATGCCGGATAGCTGGAATCATTCAGATCACCAAGAGGGAACAGCCACTCCAGCGAGTCGTCTTCGGTTGCGATGAATCCGTCAAGGCTTGTGGCTGTGTAGTATTGAGTTTTCATGATTTTATTTTCGTGATCGCGGCAAGCCCAAGCACCATCGGTTTCCAGTGTGTTCGCCACGCGTCGTCTGTCATCGTTCCATTCTTACGTGAGCCGGCATGCCCACTACCCGCACTAGCCGTTTTTGAGCAGCCAAACATGCTCTTTCGCCGGACATTTTCCCTTTAATCCACCGGGAACGTCCGAGCTGCCGCGCAACGTGAGATCGTAACTATCGGTATAGTGGTGCCGGACTTCGTCGTGGCTCACGGAAAAGGGCGGGCCGCCTATCACGCTCTGGTCATATTCGTAGGCAATCACCAATTGCGGCGCGTTNNAGATCGCCAAGAAAAATATCGATACTCTGCGCACGGTAACGAGAGACGCGGCCGACTTCGGATATCTTCGGCTCCACGCCAAGCCCCGCAAACAACTCCTTCACCGCAATCTCGCTCAACTCCGCTCCGGCAACACGATAGCCATGAGACAGCAGCCACGCAATATCCAGGGTCTTCCCGCATAAGGGCACAAACACCCGGCTGCCTTTGGCTAACAACAGTTCTTTGAAATACTTGACCAGGAGCGGATTTGCTTCACGTTCGTGAAACGCAATCTCACCCTTCTCCCATTTAGCTTTCCAGAAATCCGCATCCATAAGAACTCCTTATAAACTCACTCGCATGTACAGATGATGTAAGGAGTCTGTTTTTTGTTTTCTCATAACGATGGATGAGACTCTTCATGCGACTCTCAGCACGAGGCGTTTGCCGCACGCTTTGACATACATACGCAGCGTGGCCACAGACGGTGAATGCTTGCCGCTTGCCAGCGCGCGCTCAAGCCTCGCGACGGCTGGCGCTTGGGTGCCCATACGTTCAGCAACTTGAGCCTGTGTGAGTCCCGCTGCTTGTCTGGCCTTGAGCAGCGCATCGAGAAGCGCAGACTCCTCACGTTCAAGGCGTTCCACCTCTGCACGAACGCCGGGACGACGCATGAGCTTCTTGATAAGCTGATTATGACTTTGCATGTTTGATCTCCTTCAAACGGCGCTCCGCAATTGTCTGCTCTCGAAGAGGTGTTTTGTCTGACTTCTTGATGAAGCTGTGCAGCATGACGATGCGCTTGCCAACAAGAGCACAAAAGAACACGCGGGCAATGCCTTCAGCCCCTTTAAGCCTCAGCTCGAACAGACCCTCACCGAAGGCTTTCGTATGAGGCTCGCCAACTAAAGAAAGGGGACAGGCTACTTTCTCTTGAGCCACAACTCCCATCTAGGTCACGAGTAGGGTTTAAGGACACCCCACCGTTAAGCGGAAGCTCGAATCCATAGTCCGCCGCCGTCCAACGGAAACAAAGTAGCCTGTCCCCTTTTCACTGTTCAAAAGTTACCCGACTTCAGATTGCGCCGGAGCTCATGGCCTGCTTCGGTGGAACCGACAATCTCGGTTACGACGCCAATAACCCGACGCGTGTCGTAGTAGCCGACACGTAAGATGGGCAACCGGAAGCTCTGAATCTGGGGATAGCCCGAGGACTCCAGGTGAGCGGCCGCGGCGTCATAGTCCGCATCGTCCAGCCAGTACGCCACGTGCTGAACGGCGTCACCATGTCGATCAAGTGACTCCTGGTACACGCTGGCCCCCGAGACAGGCTGGATCAGTTCGATCTGGGTGTCCCCTGCGTAGGCGATGTGAAGGTTGCAGACCCAGTTCCCGGGCTTCCCGAGATAAGTGCCCTCGGTGTCCTTTGCCGCGAGGTTGTCCATGTGCATGAAGCGGCTGATTCCCATCGTTTCAACGAAGAACTTCTCGGCGGCCGCAAGGTCTCGGACGACCCAGGCAACTTGGCAGAACGCTGGAGCAATCACTGGCTTTGTCATGTTTGGACTCCTGTGGTTTCTAAAATACTTTAAGGGGTCTGACCCCTTTGTTTTCCCCCTTTTGGCAGCTTCATGCGGTTGTTAGCCTGCTGCAACTCCCGTTGCTCGTATCACGATACAGGGCGAAGCCAACACTGCCAAGTCCGTCGACCACCCTGTGCGCAGTAGTGCTGCTCCAAGAAGGCTGTAGGCGCGCTCCACCGTGACGGCGCTGGCTCTATCGGGGTGCGGCAACGCGCGTTTGAAGGCCTCCACGCCCAAGGCAGCATCGCCGTGATGAGAGTCTGACTTGACTGCTCCCGTTACGAAGGCCTCCCACAAGAAAAGGTGGCCATCCTGGATCCCGGACTCAGGCCAGGTTGTGATCGGCAGGACGTTGCGGGCCACAAGCTTCCTGAGCTCCATAAGGATCCACGCAACCTCAGTGAGGCCAGTCGCCAGAGCACCGCAGCCAGCCCCAGCCGACCAGGCCCGTGTTCCTTCTCCGGTTCGGGCTGAGGTGAGCTTCCTCGGATCATCGGGCAAAGGAACGAAAAGGGGGCATTCGAATCCCAGAGCGACCTTGTGGCGGCCATCCAGGAAACTGGCAAGCCGTTGGACAAACAAGCGGATGTCCTGACCGACCTCCAAGGTCTCATCAGAACTACTCAAGGCCCATCCGAAGCGCCCAGCAGCAATGGAGCCGATGTCAGCGCACGCCACAATGGTTGTGATGATGCCTCCTCGTCAGCAGACTAACGTTATGCGGCTGAGCGGCTAACCCTCTTTTTCCGTCCGCTTGAGCCGTGGGTTTGCCGGCTGTCGGCCCGATAACGTCCGATACTACCTCGAATTACCGATACCGATTTTGTTCAGAGTCAGCTCGAAAGAATTTAAGGGGTCAGACCCTTTTTTTCCTCCTGCATGGTGGGTTAACGGCGAGATAGTACCCTATTATTCCTATCTGAACGCTTCGAGTCGGGATCTTCGATGGACTGAACAGTCTCAAGAATTCGAAGGTAATGTTCTGGCAGTCCATGTTCACGGGCGCCAGCAACAACAAAAGCCTTGTACCAGTGATATGGACGAAGTGATGAGTCTTTCTCAGTTGCGTAATACATCAAGGCTCTTACGACCCCTTGCTCGGTAACAATATCAACTTCCTTCTCAGCGTAACCGCTCCCTAACCCCCTCGGCCTCGTCAAGACCTCTCTTTTCAGATTGCTTGATCTTGCATAGAACTCCCCAAACAATGTCTGACTCAGATTTTGTGATTTCAGCATCGCACTTTCCTGAGCCATCATTGCTGCGCTTGTGCCAATGAAGCGAGTGGCGCTTGAGAAAGCCAATCGCGAATGAGTCGGCAGATGGCGCACGCAGCTTCAATCGAAAAGAACACATATTGGAGCCATAGGCAAAGCTACAAAAGTGGTAAGTGGTAATCATGGGATCAGTATGGATTTGAAACGGATTTTTGAGTTTTGCTACTCTTGAGAACTATAGCCCAACCATTCGATTCCAATCATTTACATACATTTCAATTCTCTGGAATTCTGCTGGCAGCAAATATCTGTTATGGGCAATGAAGTTTCTGGCACGCTCTAACTCGTCAAGTCGTTGCTTTAGCCAATGCTGGGTCGGCACCAGATCTGAGAAGTCATCCCAATTTTCGATGATGATGTCGGCAAGATGACCAAACTGAACAAATCCCAGGAGATCCTTGCTATATCCTTCTAGCCAAGAGTTCTCCTGCGCGTCCTTTTGACGTCCCGCGGCAAATTCACGAACTTTCTTTGGGGCTTTTTCTGTCCACCATTGATCTCCATACCGCTCCCTCAATCGTTCAGTAATCAGGGCGCGAACAGAATTTTCGAAGCAATACAAAAGAGAATATACCCGAGCCATCCTCATCGCCTCGCCCCTCAGCTCAACACCAAATGGAGCAAGAGTTTCAGCGAATAAGGCTCGCTCTGCATTCTCTGTGTCAGCGCCAACACGAATCCCCGCTGCCCTAAAGCGGTCTGCCTCAGCCTCAAACATTAACCCACGAAAAAGCCAATCGCGGAGATTTTTCGGCTCAATCATCGAGTAGGTGCTCCTTGAGTGACTTAAAAATCGCGTTATAGACCTCAACGTCTTTAGTTGCGGGCAGATGGATTTCAATGTTGTAACGGAGCCCTGAAAATGTCGGTGATTGAAACTCCGATCTATTCTTCTCGTCTTTTTCTGGTTCTTTCGCCTTTTCTAGCGGGCCTTCCTTGGACTTAGCTGGAAGCTTAGTTGGTGCAGTGATATCGGCGAGCTTGAGAAAAGAGAAAAACGTCATCGCCTGACGCTCAGCGACAGCATCCGTTGCGTTATGGACGGACTTGAAGCGCCCGATGATCGCCTGACGGTCAGCATCGGAAGGGTGCTCCTTGATGTGAAACAAATCCTCATAGGCTTCGCGCAAAGCTTCCCCCAAAACATCTCGTGATTTTGACTTGTCTCGATAGTCAAGGTAGCGCTTAGTCGGTGTTCCATCTGCTGTCAGAAACTTGAGATCTTTCAGGAGGGGAATGATCCCTTGGTCATTGCTACTCTTGAAGCCGATGCCCTTTAAGTGCGCTACAGTAAACTTATCTGGGGCTGTTCCTTCGACAAGCTTCTGCATAATCGCAGGAACGTTTTTAACGGTTGTCATGTAGCGACTGGTAAGCATCCGTGATCTCCCTTGTTCTGCAAATGACGATGACTCTGTCGTTTAACCGTTAGGCATAGCAAGGCAACCTCAGCAATCCTCTGATGGCGAGTTTACTGCAACCGGCTGCGCTTATCCACACACCGGAACTGTCAGACCATCCTTCACTGCGCGCATTGAGCGACCACCGTTTCATCGTGGGGGCTCAGCGAGCAAGAAGGATGGCTTGGCGGCTCCCCGTCTTCACTTCCGGGGCCGCGCGTTCCGCGAGCAGAAGGACGATCAGGCTGCCCGCCTCATTATTTGCGGGGATATCCCCGCATCCCTTGCTGGGCAACGCTTCCCCGCAGCGTTCTCTAATACGCTGACATCTCTAAACCCCTGAATTTTCCTCACATCTTTCTTAATTCCTTCGCACTTTCCCACCGGCACTCCGGTTGCTCAAGCATAGGACCGTCGGCGCGCGGCGCAGGCGGCCGGAAAGGGGGTGACGCAGGAACCAGGCCGTTGCAAATGCTGGATCGCCGCCGGAGCAGCCGACGAGAGACATCACAACTTTCAACAATTGAACGTACGAGGAGGAAGCCATCATGCAGAAAGGTCCATCCCAGGTTTCATCAGGCAACATCAGCCCCGCCGTCATGGGGCCGCAGAAAGACACCAAAGACGTCGTCATCCTCTCCAGCCTCGTCCTGCTCCTGGCAGGCCTCTCGGCTGTAGCCTGGATCTATACCGAAACCAAAGATCCGAAGGCCCTCACCGCTCCAACAGACAAAGTCGAGTCGGCCAATGTGTCTGAGATCCTCAAGAAGGCCAGCGGGCTCTCGCAGGCCGAGGCCTCCATCCCCTCCTCCACCCCGGTAACTGCCTCGGTAGCATCGGTGGCCGACATCATTCACAGCGACGTCTACTTCGAAACGGGCCGCAAGGGTCTGACGGATGAAGCCAAGGCGCAACTCGCCGCCCAAGGCGACCTGCTCAAGCAGAACCAGGACTATGCCGTGCTGATCCAGGGCTATACCGACCAACAGGGGTCGGCCAGCTACAACAAGAAGCTGGGGATGAAACGGGCCGAAACCGTGAAGCAGGAACTCCTGAACGCTGGGGTCGCCGAACACCAGATGAAGGTCGTGAGCCTCGGTGAGGACGGCGTGCTCTGCATCGACTACAGCGATACCTGCCGGCACCTGAATCGCCGGGTGCACCTGGACATCCGGAAGATCGGCCAGGAGCACATGGTGATCCCGGCGGTCACTACGACGACGGCCATCGATCCGGCTGATTCGACCATCGAGCAGAATGCCACGGGCCAGGATGGCTCGACCGGCAATGTCCCTCCCTCCCCGTCCGATCCGGCTATCACCACGTTCGACCCGGCATCGGGCAGCTAACATCAGGTCTGGTTCTGCTGCGCTGGGATTCTCCCCCGTGCAGCAGCCAGCCCAACACAGAAGCTGAAAAAGGTCGCCAGCTTCGTTTTCGCATCGCTCAGAGGCTCAACGTACGGAGAATATTACTTGAGGCAAAGGACCCTCTCCGCTCGCAGATGATCGAAGCGAGCGGATCAAGCGAAGCTTGGCATGTACCTCCTCGCCTCTTCGCTCACTGCGGCCTTGCCGGACAACCTTTTTGAGCATCTGTGGAAATCGAGCATAAGCACCCCCATCACACTGAATCAGACGAGGACTCTATGACCAGACATCTCTTACTTCGCGCAACGCTCGCCCTCTTCCTCTCGCTGGGCGCGGGCAGCCTGTCGCTCGCGCCGGCCTGCGGGAATGAACTGGAACAACCGAACCGGACCATCTCGTTGAACGAGGTGAAAGGCGGCCGACTGCTCTTCAAGACGGCTCAAGCCGGCCGCTTTCTTCCTGCCCCCACGCTCAAGACCGATGTCCGTATCTCCGTCACCGGGCTCATCGCTCGTGCCACCGTCTCACAGGAATTTCTAAACCCAGGTCTGGAGAAAGACGCCTGGGCCGAGGGTGTCTATGTGTTCCCCCTCCCTGAAACCGCCGCCGTCGATCATCTCCGCATGAGAGTCGGCGAACGGATCATCGAAGGCCAGATCAAGGAAAAGGCGGAAGCGAAGAAGGTCTATGAACAGGCGAAGCAGGAGGGCAAACGGACCAGTCTGGTCGAGCAGGAACGGCCGAACATCTTTACCACTTCCGTTGCCAACATCGGCCCGGGCCAGCGCATCACCGTCGAAATCGAATATCAGGAAACGATCCGCTACGACCAGGGTTCCTTCTCGCTGCGGTTTCCCATGGTCGTGGGCCCGCGCTACATACCCGGCACCGCGGTGGTGATGGAAGATCAGCCGCCCGGCAACGGCTGGTCGCTCGATACGGATCGCGTGCCGGATGCGTCACGGATTACTCCGCCGGTGCAGCATCCGGCCCACACTCTGATCAACCCGATCAATCCGGTCAGTCCGATCAATCCCGTCAGCTTGAGCATCGACCTCGCCCCGGGATTTCCTCTCGGCAAGCTTGAGTCGCCCTCTCACCAGATTCTCACGATCGCCGAGCCGGATGACCGCCGGCATATCACGCTGCGCGAAGATACAGTTCCGGCTGATCGGGACTTCGTGCTGACCTGGAAACCGGCTTCCGGGCAGGCGCCAACTGTATCGGTATTTAGCGAACAGCGCGGCAATGACCAATATGCGTTCCTGATGGCGATGCCTCCGACTGGCTCAGATCATTCGCCGGCAGCGGTGGCCCGCGAGACGATCTTCGTCATAGATACCTCCGGCTCCATGTCCGGCACCTCGATCGAGCAGGCCAAGGCTGCGCTGCTGCTCGCCTTGAATCGCCTGACCGCGCAGGATCGCTTCAACGTGATCCAATTCAACAGCGTCACCCATGTGCTGTTTTCCCAGGCGCAGCCGGTTACTCCACGGACCCTGCGCAAAGCCGTGCATTATGTCGATAACCTGAGGGCCAACGGCGGAACAGAAATTCTCCCCGCGTTGAAGATGGCCTTGAAAGGCAGCGCCCCTGCCTCTCACCTGCGCCAGGTGATCTTCCTGACGGACGGCCAGGTGGGGAACGAAGATGAGCTGTTCGAGGTCATCCATACGAATCTCGGGACGAGCCGCCTCTTTACCATCGGCATCGGTTCGGCCCCGAACAGCCACTTCATGCGCAAGGCGGCCGAGTTCGGCCGCGGGACCTTCACTCACATCGGCAGCACCAGCGAAGTGCAGGCCCAGATGGATGCGATCTTCCGCAAGCTGGAACGGCCGGTGCTGACGGATCTCCACATCGAGGGATTGGACGGACAGATCGAGATGTTTCCCGCGCGTATCCCCGATCTCTACGAGGGCGAGCCGGTCGTCGTCGTACTGAAAGGCCCTGCGCTTCCGGAGACCGTCACGATCCAGGGCATGATCGGGTCCGCTCCATGGACGACGTCGATCACGCTGAAGAACGGTGCCCCCCGTGAAGGATTGTCCGTCTTCTGGGCGCGGCAGAAAATCACTGCTCTGATGGATCAACAGCGCTATGGCCAAGATGAGGCTGCAACGAAGCAGGCAGTACTCGATGTGGCTCTGCCCCATCACCTCGTCAGCAAATATACCAGCCTGGTCGCGGTGGATGTGACGCCGGTTCGTCCGCTCGACAAGACGCTCCAGGCTCATGCGATGAAAACGAATCTACCGGACGGGCAGGACTATCAAGCCATCTTCGGCCTGCCTCAGACAGCCACAAGCGGACAACTCCAGATTTTGTTGGGACTCGCCACGCTACTGGCGGCCAGGGTGACGTGGGCTGTGCGGGCAAGCAGGAAACGCGTCGCATGAATCTGATCCGATCTACTCCCCGGATGCTGACTGGGCTAATGGTATTCCTCCTGGCCATTAGTTTGTGGCAGATCGGGGAAGGATCGTGGATTTATGCGAAGGCCGGGCTCGCGCAGCATTTGCTGCAGCGGGCCTGGTCCCGCACCCTCGCCGGAGAAACCGGCGTGAAACCCTGGCCCTGGGCCGACACCTGGCCGGTGGCGCGGCTCATCGTCCCCTCGCAGAACATCGATC
>CXWL01005363.1_pt1 | contig 13567 bp, 15 predicted proteins | sample 590931 | NCBI WGS metagenome assembly CXWL01 (sample SAMEA3498368, study PRJEB10139) | groundwater metagenome | biome: water well; material: biofilm material | place: Germany | collected 2015-04-27 | reverse complement strand
GGTGTTGATGCCAGTTTAGCGTTATCGGCTATCCCCCAGTTAATCATGCAAGCACCTAGCCGGGCACAATTTAAGAAAGCCTGATTTTTATCGCGGATATTGAGCCGAAATCCGCAAGAATCGTATATACAGACTATTATGTAAACTAATCGCGAATATTCTGCACACGGGTAGTCGCACAGAGTTAGCGTATGCAACCTAATTTTTTCTAAACATGCTTACTTATATAACGTTTAAAACCCGAATGTTGATGGGTTTTTGTTCGATACTCATATTGATTACCATTGTGCTCAATGTATTTTTGAGTCAGTTTTCCAAGATGCAGGATGAGATACTGAAGCACAATACGTTACAGCAGAATATTTTAACCGCAGAAGACATTACCCTTTCAATTCTTCAGGTCCAACAATTTTTTACGGATGCTGCCGTTACCCATGATCAGAAAAGCTTTCAACAAGCCGAAGCCGCTGCAGCACTCGTTAAGAAAAATATTTCACAATTCAATGACTATAAAAAAATAACACCAGAAGAAAGCAAAAAACTTCAAGATATAACAAAACTTTTCGATGCCTTTCATAACCAGGGCAAGCTGATGGCAACAACCTATCTGACTCAAGGTCTTGAAGCGGGAAATATCATAAAGGCTGAGCTTGAGCAAAAGTGGCTGCTTTTGGATAAACAAATTAAACAATTGGGGCTGGATACCTCCAAAGACTATATTCAGGCCGACGGTCTCAGTCTTCTTGAAAAAAAGACTATTAAAATCCTGGTAGTGCTTTCAATTGCGGTCACGCTGATTGGTTTAGGTATAGCCATTTACCTGAGCCGTTATTTAAATAACCAGCTAGGCATTGACCCTTATTTTGCAAAAGGCATCGCCAAGGAAATTGCCAAAGGCGATTTATCCCGTTCAGTCCGAGTAGATAACGGTGACACGACCAGTTTATTGTTCGCTCTGGAGAAAATGCGTCAGCAACTACTGGCAAGAAGAATTCAGGATCAGAACTCCCTAAAGGAAGTTCTACGGGTAAAGTTCGCACTGGATACGGTTAGTGTAGGTGTCATGATTACCGATGATCAGCACACCATTATCTATGCCAATAAGGAATTGAATACGATTTTTAAAAATGCAACAACTGAAATTACGCAGGTGATGCCGGATTTTTCTTTAACCACACTCGTTGGCACCGACATTAATAACCTTAGCTTTATTCCTGCTGATAGTGAATTATTTGAATCCTTGACAGACACCCAAAGAATCCCGGTTTTGTTGGGTGGGCATCACATGGTAATCGTCATTACGCCGGTTATTGATGGGAACGGCGATCGCTTGGGTTCAGTCAGTGAATGGCACGATCAAACCGAAGAAGTGCTGGTTGAAAATGAACTTGCCGCTGTTGTGGCGGCTGCCTCAATGGGTGATTTCACTCGGGCGTTCAATGTTCAGGGTAAAGATGGCGTTATGCGTCTGTTAGGTGAAGGTATCAACCAGCTGATGCATACCAACAAAGTCAGCCTCAGTGAGATTTCAAGAGTACTGGGTGCGATTACGCGAGGCGATCTGAATGAAAAAATCACAAATCCGTATTTCGGTACATTCGGGGAGCTGAAGGAAAGCACCAATGGAACCGTTGACAAACTAAAAGGCATCATCAGCCAGATTAAAGATGTGACTGATATTATTCACAACGGAGCCAGAGAAATTGCATCAGGCAATAATGATTTGTCTAACCGCACTGAAAAACAGGCAATAAGTCTGCAGGAAACAACTACCAGCATGAAAGAGTTAACGTCTGCTGTACAAGATAATGCCGAAAATGCAAAAAAAGCCAATCTTTTGGCAATCAGGGCCACCGAAGTTGCTTCCAAAGGTGGCGAAGTCATTGGCAATGTGATTGCCACGATGAAAGGCATTAACGATTCGTCACATAAAGTGGTAGACATCATTTCAGTTATCAACGGTATTGCTTTTCAGACCAATATTCTCGCGCTCAATGCGGCCGTAGAAGCCGCTCGAGCGGGTGACCAAGGCAGAGGATTTGCTGTCGTTGCCGGCGAAGTTCGTAATTTGGCCAAACTCGCCGCTGCCGCTGCGGAGGAAATAAAAAACTTGATCGGTGACTCTGTTGACAAAATCGAAAACGGCTCCAAGCTGGTCGCTCAAGCCGGTAAGACTATGGACGAAATTCTGACTTCCATTCAAATTGTTTCTGTCATTATGGGTAACATTACTACCGCTTCTGCGGAACAAAGCATTGGTATTGAACAGGTCAATAAAGCCATTACTCAAATGGATGGTGTCACACAACAAAACGCCGCCTTAGTTGAACAGGCTGCCGCAGCCTCTGAATCGGTGGAAGAACAGGCACAAAATCTCGCCAAGATTGTGGAAAGTTTTAAACTGGATTAAATTCCTGTTGCTCTACGTTCAGTCATGCTGAATATTAGCGCGGCAGAGCGCACCAATACCGCTAACCAATCGTTGTAACGCCAAAGCGGCGCGTTGCTCATCAAGCATGCCATAAGAAACTCGCAGATAACAACTGTCTTGCAAACCAAACGCGCAACCGGGAATCACGGCAACCTTGAAATCGGTAATCAATGTTTTTACAAGCGCCAAATCATTCATTTGAGTATGAATTTTCAATAGACTATAAAATGCACCGTCCGTTACTACCACATCGCACAAGTCACTTAACGATTGCAATTCTGCTGTAATTTTATTTCGTATACTCGCTATTTGTTGTAAATGACTTTTGCAATACTCCGATCCGGTCTCTAACGCACCTATCGCCGCATATTGAGTAATCAGAGGCGGACAAATTAAATTGGTATCCTGTATTTTTAGCAAAGACGGCAGCAATATTTCAGGAAATACCAAATAACCAATGCGCCAACTCGCGAAACCGTAGGCTTTGGACAGCGAATAAAGCGAGATGGTGTGTTGTTCAGCACCGGGAATGCTCGCGGGTGAAAAATGCTGCACATCCCCAAAAGTAAAGTATTCATAGGCTTCATCGCTGATATGATACAAGCCACGATCGCGGCACAGATCATTCACAGCCCGCAGCGCTGATTCCGGATACACGGCCCCACTAGGGTTATTGGGCGAGATAGTCACGATAGCCCGGGTCTTTTCGGTAATAGCGGCGCTTAAGGCTTCAATTTGCAATTGAAACTGCGCATCGGTCGACACCGAAACCGGGACACAATTGACCATGCGCACAGCCATTTCCTGATTGAAGTAATACGGTGATGGCAAAATGATTTCATCGCCAGGGTCTGCAATCGCCAGCAAGACATTTAAAAACGCCATATTGGAACCGGCGGTCACCATGACGCGATAACCGGATTCACAACTAATCTTGTTTTCAACGCGCAGCTTTTCGGTAATGCGTTCCAATAAACGGGGATGCCCGAGCGATGAGCCATACCAATGTGCTTCCGGTTTGGCACCGAAATCGCTGATTGCTTGCAGTGCGGAAGCGGGCGGCGGATAAGACACCATACCCTGCCCCAACGACAAGGTTCCCGGTGTAATACGCGTCCACTCGCCGACCACCGGAATAATCGGTGTTTGTACTGCTTCGATGGTCCGGCTAGGCCGCATATCGGCGCCGCCCATCCTGACTACGGGCCCCAATAAGGATACAAAGGGTCATTGCTCAACTCAGATTTAACTACCTTTACCTTTGATAATGAATAATTTTCAAGTGTTTCTTTGACGACATTTTCAAACCATGAACCTGATTTTGGGGAGATAACTATTTTTTTTATTAGCTTTTTAAGGTCAATCGGAACTAGGATGCCTTCTTTAGGAAAAGAATTTTTACCATCTGGAGTTCCGAACTCAGGAAATCCATTAACAATATTTTTAGAAGAAGGTATACGATAAATACTTGCTCTTATCTCACGTTCATGCTTAAAGCACTTTCGCTTATATTCAAATGCTTTAAACCAACTAAAATCGTCAATTTGATCTTTTATGTAATCTTTATACTGGATTCCAATAACGGTGGCTTCGGAGTCTTTAAGGCACACTTCTAAAGTCCTTTTATCAGTAACAATTGCTATACCATCTGCCTTTTTTAGATACATTTCCCACATGGCTTCAGATTCATCTGGGTTACTGTGCCAGCATGAAACTGCTGCATATTTTTTAAACGCTTCATATGTATAGCTAGGATTTGCTATTAATGGGTAGTTAATTATGTTTTTTTGAGGGTAAGAGCCTTCAAAAGGATCATCATCAAAATTATCGGCACGAGAAAAATGAAGTGCTTCTGATTTCAACATGGCTACAAACTTAGAGTATTCAAGATAACGCCAAAGTTTCACATCTATCCCTTAATAAACTTCATAATGTTTGGATTAAATAGCCCGCTTTAGCGGTACCGGTTGAATGAATTATTAGCTGATTTTATCAATACTGAGTGGATATTATTACTACCGGATTTTTGCTGAGATCAGTTATGCATAGTGATGAAAAGCCCTGCAAACAGCAATGAGCCTCCAAGTATAAGTTTAAAAATAACAATTACAATTGATTATGAGCACCCTTGATTAGACATCCGCAACTCTTCGTTGTCGAATTATTTCCAGTTCAATTTTCCGTTCGGAAATTTGTTGCATGATTTGCCTAGCTAAATCGCCTAAAGGGTCGCCGCCCATAGCTCTAGTTTCAGTGACGGTGATGATTAGTTCGAATAATTCACCGGCTTTCTGGGCGGCAATTTCTTGATGGGCTTCGTTTACTCGGCGGCGTAATTGGGCAATACGGCGAATCGTTTTAACCAAACGGGCAGAAATATCTTCACCGGTAATGGCTTCGGGGTCTTGGCCGAACTCAATGATCAGCTTTTCGATAGCTGCCCTGTCGCCTTTCTCATAGGCAACATTGACTTGCGCCATGATCGCGGTTCGACGGCTCCGTTCGGCATCGGTGCTGGCACGATCCGGGTGCATCAGTTTAGCCGCTTGCCGGAAGGCTTGCTTTAATTCCGGGGTTATTTCCGGCGGAGGTAGCGGTATTTTCTCCGATAAACCGGCTTCTTCGGCGGATTTTTGCGCCTGCTGTTCTGCGGCTTCGGCCTGTGCCTGTGCTTCGGCATTGTCCGGTTCTAATCCAGCTTCTGCTCGGGCGATTTGTGCAACCAGTCGATCCAGCTCCACATAAAGCCTCCCAACGGTTTGAAAATAATGATGCTGAAACTGTGCAGCTTCTAACTTGAGGGTTTCCAGGGTCAATTCGGCGTTGGCAACCTGATCTTCCAGTGTCGCTTGCTCGCTTTCCAGGCGGTTAAGTTCTTGTACTTCAGGGAGCATTATGCGTCCTTCCAGTTGATACCTAGTTTTGTAAGGCTTTCTTGCGCCCTCGCATCACCTTGTTTGGCGGCTTTGTGATACCAGAATGAAGCTTGTGCATCGTCTTGCTCTACTCCATATCCGTTTTCGTACAGCCAGCCTAAATTGTATTGTGCCTCTGCATGATCTTGTTCTGCGGCTTTAGTAAGCCAGAACGCGGATTTTTTGTAGTCTGGCGATAATACTCGAATATTTTGGTAAATTAAGCCTAACTTGAATTGTGCATCCGCTTTACCTTGTTCAGCATAAATATCATAGCGGCTATTACGGTATATGGCTTCTTCATAGTTTTGGGGTGAGCCGAAACCGCTTGTATTTCTGGACTGATCGCCCATACTCCCTAAATATTTTTTCGCATATCGTTGTTGCGCAGCCTTGCGATACCAGAACGCGGCTTGCTTATAGTCTTGATCTACTCCGAAACCTTTTTCGTACATATCTCCTAATGTATCTTGCGCAACGGCATCACCATGTTCTGCGGCAATGCGTGTCCAAAAAACAGCCTGATTAATATCTTTGTGTACTCTTGTGTAGTCATTTGGAAATTGAAATACAAGATAAAGCAAATGTCCTAAGCTTTGTTGCGCCTTTATATGACCTTGTTCAGCAGCTTTGTGATACCAATACAACGCCTGTTCATGGTCGTAATCTTTACCGCCCCATCCGTAGTTGTAGTTTTGGGCTAATCGTAATTGGCTTTCCGCATCACCCAGTTCAGCTGCTTTTTGATAATTACCTATAGTCCATAGCGCAATCATATGGCCATTTTCTGCTGCTTTGCCAAGCCAAAATGCGGATTTTTTGTGGTCTTTTTCACCATGTCCGTTTTCGTACATCACCGATAATTCAAATTGTGCTGCGGCATCACCTTGTTCTGCGGCAATAAGATACAAGCATAGGGCCTGAAATAAATGTATATCCCAATGCGATCCATGTCTGAACCTCCAAGCTAAATCTCGCCATATTTCCGGTTCATTCAATGTTTGGTTAGCTAAATACCAATCGTATGCCAAGCGACAGTAATAATCGGCTTTCCCCAAATCTTGGCTGATGCCTTGTCCACCCTCGTACATTCTAGCAAGTGGAAAATACGCTCTGCCATAACCTTGATCGGCTAATTGCTGAAATACTGCGAAACCATTTGCCAGTTGTTGAAGCATAGCAAAATAATGCTGTAATGGATTGTCATCAAACACATCAAATTGCTTGCCTCGTTTTGGCATGTCCTCGCAGTTAAACCGTCTTTCATAACTGTAATTGGTAATTCGATTATAAATATCTCGTGCCTGTCGATAGCGAGCATCCAGTTCAGTCCGAGCAATGCCAGTTTCTTTGCGCTGAATTGCGCTTAAGCCACGTCCGATCAAACTTGTTGATGGTGTTGTTGCTGTGGTATTGACTGCCCGGGTTCCGGTAATAATCGGTAGTTGATCAACCATGTCAGAGTGATGTTTGGCCTTGCATCTGCAAGATGAGTTTACCAAGTTCCTTACTGCCAATCAGTCGCACATTGGATTGTCTGGCTAGTTCGACGGCATTAGCAGTGTAGTTGCCTGTTGTGACGACCCAAGCGCTTTGGCAGCGATAGTAAGCCATGCCTGATAAGGCTTCTTGCACGGCAGCTACGCCGACACTGCCGGTATAGCATTTGGCCTGCACGGCGATGCTCTGCTGGTCTTTATGCAGGATCAGGTCTGCACCATAGTCGCCGGTTATTGGCGTTTTTTTTGCAAGATAACCTTGAGTTTTAAATAACTTGGCAAGGTAATCCTCAAATTCTGTGCCACTGAGTTTTTTGAGTTCATCAATATGCAGCGAGCCATAGTGTTGCTGCCAGCGTTCATGTTCATTCTGTTTATGACGTAACTCTTTGCGCTGTTTCTTGACAAAGTCCAAGGTGTTACGCAGATATTTGGCTTGCGGGTCTTCTTTGGTCGGTTGTGGCTTAAGTTGTGGTTCTGGTGTCTCCTGTTTGGCAGGCGCCTCATTGCCGAATATCAAATTTTTTAGCCAGCTCATTAGATGTGGTTAGTTACTGTTTCTTCAATTAAGAATAGTTGGCGTAATTAATATGATCAAGCTAGCGGAAGGGCGTATTCGTTAAGCTAATCTTGCCATAAATCGATATTGATCGGCAAAAAGCAATTTCGTATTAACTCACATGGTTATGGCTATCTCAAGAATTAGGGAATTAGCTTTAACCATCTTGGGTTCCTTGATATTTGGCAATGTCTGCCCCCTGGCAGTTGCGAAGGTCGGTTTTTGCCCAGGCCGTGTAAAAATGTTAAGTGAATCTTGGAAGTGGAATTCTACAAGTAAATTTGAATGAAATTATTAAGAGGAATGGAGCCGTTAATAAGATTCCTCTGGAAATATAAGCATTCAGTGGTGTAAATTTTCATAGGAATTCAATTTTTCAGCGTTTTGACACGGCCTGGGCCGGGTTCAGAAATTCGATTTTTTTACGGTTACTAAGATTGAATTTCAAATCAACCACGCAGTATCAATTTCAAATTTTTACAATTCATTTATTCCGCACACCAGATTCCCGGGCTTTCACTTTTTCTCATTCCCCTCCAATACCTCTAATTCGGCCATCGTATTCAAGTTGATAAACAGTTGCGGTTCGCCGCTGAAATCCGCTTTAACCATTTTTTGCTGTTCCAGCCAACTGTCCATTTTACGTTGGCCACTCGCCAAATAATGGTTTAGGCTGGTTTTTAACGTTGTTTTAACCGCTAAAAAAACCGGATGCAAGCGTTCACCGTCAAAAGCGACCGCAGCATCGGCATCATTTTCGGCCCGAACCAACAACAATTTCTTGAGATGCTCTGCTTTTATTAACGGTGAATCGCAAGGCATCACCAGCAACACACCCGTTTCGGCATAAATCATTGCCGTCAATACGCCAGCCAATGGCCCATCAAAACTATCGGTTTGATCGGCAACCACCGGCAAGCCGAATTGTTGATACAGCTCTATGTTTCGATTAGCATTAATAATTAATTGATCGGTCACAGCAGTCAATGCAGCGATGGCATAACTCACCATCGGCTTGCCTTTAAAAAGTACAAGTCCCTTATCCTGACTATTCATACGCCGGGCAAGTCCACCTGCCAAAATAACCCCGGTTACTTTTGTTTGCTTGTTCATAATGCTAAGCTTCACTCATCTATAAACATTATCAGATTTCACATCATACGATGTTTAAACGTATTGTTATTTTTGCAATCCTGTTGGCCATTATAAGCTGCGCTTCGCAACCACCCGGTGAGTTTGTACCTTATTATCAGGTAGAAACGCATAAACCCTACGACGACGTGCTATCAGAACTTGAAGTCGCCATCAGCGAAAACAATTTCAGAATAACCGGTCACAGCCGTGTCGGCAAAGTTATACGAGAGCGTGGAGCTAAGAATTTTCCCGACTATGACACGATTCAGTTTTGTAATTTGACCGAAGCCAAAACTATCCTGCTAATGTCGCCTGCCACGATTCGCCACATGCCCTGTAATATCGTGATGTATCAACATCAAGGTCTTACCATCGTCAGGACACATTTATTGCCTACCGATACCGGCAATAAGGAATTGAATGCATTTTCGGTTAAAATGAACGATGTATTAAAAAAAATTGTCGACTTTGCCATTGAAGAATAGAGAAGCCTATGTCAAATCCAGCGATTAAATCCGCCACGTATCAGGATATTCTTGATTTACCTGAAAACATGGTTGGTGAAATCATCAACGGATACCTGGAAACGCATCCACGCCCTGCGCCTAAACATGCGGTCGCTTCTTCATCTATCGGTGCCGAATTAGTCGCACCCTTTCAAAAGGGCCGAGGCGGGCCTGGCGGCTGGTGGATTATTGATGAACCTGAATGTCACTTGGGCTCGCATATTCTGGTTCCCGATCTGGCTGGTTGGCGCAGACAAAGAATGTCTAAATTACCGGAAACAGCCTGGTTTGAAATCGTCCCGGACTGGATCTGCGAAATTTTGTCGCCGTCAACCGCACGCCTGGATCGGATGATTAAAATGCCCATCTATGCGGGCTTAGGTGTAACTTACCTGTGGTTGATTGACCCTGTTCTACAAACATTGGAAGCCTACCAATTACACGACGCGCATTGGCTGCTAATCGGCTCATACACAGACGATCAGCCTGTAGCCATCGCGCCATTTGCCGAGCATACCTTTTTACTATCTAACTTATGGGAATAAGAGACTTTATAATGAAACAACCTATCATCCTCACCTTTTTAAGCTGCGCGTTAATAGCCGCCTTGACTGGCTGCACCGCCACAACGGAAAAAAAAGCGGAACAAACACCTGCAGAACCCGCAGCCTTAGCCAGCGACTATCCAACCCGTGATCGCGTGGAATATGTTTTAAATTGTGTCGCTCAACATGGCGGACTGACTTATATCACGCAATACGCCTGCGGCTGTAAAATCGATAAAATTGCCGAAAAACTCAGCTTTTCTGAATTCGAGTCGGCAAAAACATTTACCTATCTTCGTTCTACTCCGGGTGATGCCGGCGGCGTTTTCCGCGATCCTGCCCAATCCAAAGATTTAAGAAAACGGCTTAAAGAAGCTGAAGCCTACGCCGAAAAAAACTGTTTTGTAAAATAGAAAAAGCAAAGGGCGACTTTAGACAAGCCGCCCAAATCCTCTATGGGGTGATGGCGTAAGTTTCAGTATAGGTTTGGCCTGGCGTGCAGACATCCCTGGCAGTAGGACTTTCGCAGGATGTATCGGTAAACTCTGCTTTCAACACGCCCGCTTTGTCAGGAACAAAATAAAATCTGAAATTAGGATCAGAGCTGATCGCAATATCGGTTTTTGCCGTTAAGATCGGTTTGTCATTAAAAGAAACGCTGATTTTCTTTATAAAATGTGATTTTTTCAAGAACCGGCTAATCTGATCCATCTGCATGCCGGTAACATTCGGATGGCTGATCAATAACTGGACCAGCGTCGGTTCCGACGTTTTTATACCGTCATGCAGCCGAAATTTCATTTTGCCCAAACGTTTCATCGCCGCGTCCATATCTGCACCTATAGGCGCTGAACAGCCGCCGCTGGCTTTAACAAACTGCTTGGACATGTAGAGTCGCCCATCATTCATTTGAGCGATTGCGCGCACATAACTGTAGGAATTGATTCGAACCCGCATGGCTATATCGGCTTTGCCGCTATCCGGTGTAAAGTCAAATTCACCGACAAACGGAAACGGATTTTTATCAATCAAAACCAGGATTTTTTTAATATAGTGGTCTTTGGACTGCTTGATCTTGCTGGTAATCTTTAACGGAACCAAAGCGGGATCTTCAGCCCGGTAAGGTGCATCCAGTTCAATGACATCCGTAGTTTCTGCGATCGTTTTCCCGGCAAAAAACTGATCTTTCAAAACATTATTCCACTCCGCTTCATCATTAGTCTCGGCAACAGCAAAAGTAGACGTTACCAATAAAACGATTAGCCCTAGCCAATTATTTTTTAATTTCATTTTTTCTTCACCAAAAGCTTGATAAGTAAAATGCCCGGCATCATTTCTAGTCCCGAACAGACTTTGTGATTATAATGCCGAATACTGGAATTTAAGGAAATTAATATGTTCAAATTTCTAATTACATTTTTGATGCTTTTTACAATGTCCGGCTGTGGCTACAATACGCTTCAGACGGCCGATGAAAACATCAAGGCAACCTGGGCAGAGGTCTTGAACCAGTATCAACGGCGCGCTGATCTGGTGCCTAATCTGGTCAATGTCGTCAAAGGCTATGCCGCGCATGAGAAGGATGTGTTGACTGAAGTCACCGAAGCACGTGCCAGAGTCGGGGCCATTCAGGCGACACCAGACTTAGTCAATGACGAAGAAGCCTTCAAGAAATTTATTGCCGCGCAGGGTCAAATGACCGGCGCCATCTCACGTCTGTTAGGCGTAGCCGAAAATTATCCGCAGTTGAAAGCCGATGGTTTATTCCGTGATTTACAGGCGCAACTGGAAGGCACTGAAAATAGAATCACCGTCGCACGTAATCGCTATATTGATGCGGTTAAGGAATACAACATTACTGTGCGGTCCTTCCCCAGCAATCTGACAGCGATGCTATTCGGCCATAAGACCAAACCCAGCTTTACCGTCGAAAACGAAAAAGCCATAGCCGAGCCTCCAAAGGTTGACTTTAGCGCGCCTGCTCCGGTTNNGGAACGCTCAGTATTGAACAAACGTCGGCGCTGGAAAACAAACTGGCTGAATTCGAGCGCAGAAAAGGCAGCCAGATTGCGGTTCTGATGATTGCTTCAACCCAACCCGAAGATATTGCCGAATATGGCATAAAGGTGGCCGATCTGTGGCAGGTGGGCCGCAACAGTGTCGATGACGGCATTATTTTAATCATAGCCAAAGACGACCGGAAATTACGTCTGGAAGTTGGCTATGGCCTCGAAGGTGTAGTGCCGGATGCCGTCGCCAAACGCATTATTGCTGAAACCATTACACCATTTTTCAAGAAAGATGACTACGCAGGCGGAATCGATGCCGGTGTTACTCAAATTATGCAGTTAATTGAAGGAGAACCCTTACCTGCCGCTACACCTGAAACCAACCCCGAACAAGCTGATGCGTCAATTTTGATGGTCATGTTTGGCGGCATGCTGGCCGGTTTTATTTTATCCTTGATAGTGGGACGCGTCATGGGGGGCGTGCTGGCCGCTTCAGGTGGCGCAATTTTAGCAACCCTTTTATATGGCTTTAGTTTCGGCGTCATTATGATTACTTTGATGATCTTTTTCTTTGTAGTTGTTCGGAATCGCGGAGGCGGATGGACTAGCGGTGGTGGCGGTTTTGGCGGCGGAGGGTTCGGAGGCGGTAGCGGCGGCAGTTCATGGAGTGGCGGTGGCGGCGGCTTTGGCGGCGGAGGCGCATCAGGATCATGGTAAGACTTAAACGCTGGTTAATTCATACCTTTATTCCGCCTTGGCGTTGGCGCCTGGCATTTCCAACGGCTTTACTGAAAGAAATTGAAAATGCTGTCAGTCAATCCGAAAGCCTTCACCGGGGTGAACTTCGTTTAGCCATTGAAAATGCGCTTGAGCCTGCTTGGGTTTGGAAAAAACTGTCCGCACATCAACGTGCGACTGAGGTTTTTTCAAATTTGCGTGTCTGGGATACCGAAGATAATAGCGGTATATTAATCTACATACTGCTGGCTGATCGGGAAGTGCATATTATTGCCGATCGCGGTATCGCCCAGAAAGTTACTCAGCAGGAATGGGACGCCATCGCTAAAACCATGCAGACTGCATTCAGCAAAGGTGAATTTCGGCGCGGTTCACTGATAGGCATTGAGCAACTAACACAACTCCTGGCTAACCATTTCCCTCCCGGCGCGAAGAACGTAAACGAACTGCCTAACAAACCCGTGATACTTAAACAATAACGTGCAAATCCCATCATTGATCGCGTTCCGCTCTAAAACGCTTATAGTAATTCTGCACTGTAAGGACCGGTAATACGCACTTTTAGTATTCGCATTATTTTTGGAAAACAATTACCCATTCATAACAAAGGTTCATGAATAAACAAGAAAAATCATTAACAATGACCGTGCTGATGACACCGGATATGGCTAATTTTTCCGGNNGTCACAGCGGCGCTCGACCAGGTTTTTTTCAGACAACAGGTCAATGTCGGTGAACTGGTTACGTTCTTTGCCCATGTCAATCATGTTGGCCGTTCATCGATGGAAATCGGCGTTAAAGTGGTGGCCGAGAACTTAAGAACGCATGAAAAAAGACATACGACATCCTGCTACTTTACCATGGTAGCGATGGATGAGCATGGACAATCCGTAGAAGTGCCCCGCTTACAGCTGGAAACTGACCTGGAAAAAAGAATCAACGCAGCAGCAGCGATGCGAAAAAAAATGCGCCAGGAAAGTCTGGAGAAAATTCGCGCGCTGCATGTCAATTTACCAGAGGATGAGTTTTAAGTGAGCCTGCAAGAAAACTACGAGCAACTGCCATTAAAAGACTTCGCCGAGAAAGCCTACCTGGATTACTCCATGTATGTCATTCTGGATCGCGCCTTACCACATATCGCGGATGGCCTAAAACCGGTGCAACGACGTATCGTTTATGCCATGTCCGAGCTGGGCCTGACGGCACTGGCCAAATATAAAAAATCAGCGCG
>CXWL01063972.1_pt1 | contig 13569 bp, 4 predicted proteins | sample 590931 | NCBI WGS metagenome assembly CXWL01 (sample SAMEA3498368, study PRJEB10139) | groundwater metagenome | biome: water well; material: biofilm material | place: Germany | collected 2015-04-27 | reverse complement strand
GGACGGGATGTGCGCGCCCGCACCCGGCGGGCTGGTGGCCGGCATGCCCACGATGCGGCTGATGCCGGCAAAGTTGCTGGTGGCGTTGGCCGGCTGGTGGCAGCTGGCACAGGCCGTGCTGATACCGGCGTGGTTCATCAACGAGCCACTGAAACGCGCACCGCTGCCCACCGGCAGCACGGCCACCGACGAGCCTGTGCCCACGTGGCAAAGCTCACACGACGCGGTGGTGGGGATGTGGTTGGCCGGCAGCCCGACGATGGCGAAGCCGATGCGTGGGATGGCAAACGAGGCCGCCGCCGGCCCGTGGCACTGGGCGCAGTTGACACTGGTGCTGGGCGCGTTGGCGTGGATGGCGGCCAGCGTGGGCATGGCCGCGTAGTCCGGGCTGGTGTGGCAGGCATTGCACTGCGCGCTGGACGCGTAGGGGATGTGGTTGGCGGGCTTGTCCGCGCCGGTGAAGGCCGTGGTGCTGGCGTGGCATTGCGCGCAGTCGCCACTGGCTGGGTGCGCGGGGTCGGCCACGTTGTAGGTGCCGCCGGTGGCTCGGGGGCGCGTCTGGAAGCCGGTGTAGTTGGCCCCGGGCGTCAACACGCTGGGCACGATGGGGTAGGCGCCCACGCCCATCCACACCATGCTGCTGTCGTGGCAGGCGCTGCAGCCACTGCTGACGCCGCTGTGGATCATGGTGCCGCTGGGTGCGGGCGTGGCAAAGGCGGTGCCGGGCGCCGTCTTGCTGGCCGACGCGGCAATCAAGCCGCTGGGCATGCTGGCCAGGTGGCAGTTTTCGCAACTGGTGCTGGACGGAATGTGTGAGCCGGCGCCGGCCGGGCTGGTGGCGGGCATGCCCACGATGCGTGTGATGCCGATGAACGTGGTGCTGCTGCTGCCGGTGGCCGTGTGGCAGGCCACGCAGTTGGCGCTGATGCCGGCGTGGCTCATCAACGAGCCGCTGAACTTGGCGCCATTGCCCACCGGCAGCACCGCCACCGACGAGCCCGCGCCCACGTGGCAGACCTCGCAAGAGGCCGTGGTGGGAATGTGTGTGGCCGGCAGGCCCACGATGCTGAAGCCGATGGCCGGGATGGCATACGTTGCCGCCGCCGCGCCGTGGCACTGCGCACAGTTGCTGGTGGTGCTGGGGGCGTTGGCGTGGATGGCCGCCAGCGTGGGCATGGCTGCGTAGTCCTGGCTGGTGTGGCAGGCGTTGCAGGCCGTGTTGGTGGCGTAGGGGATGTGGTTGGCCGGTTTGTCCACGCCGGTGAAGGCGCTGGTGCTGCCGTGGCACTGGCTGCAGTCGCCACCGGCCGGGTGCGCTGCGTCGGCCACGTTGTAGGTGCCGCCGGCGGCGCGTGGCCGCGTCTGGAAGCCCTTGTACTGCGCACCCACTGTCATTTGGTTGGGTGATATCGGGTAGGCGCCCATGCCCATCCACACTGCGCCGCTGTCGTGGCAGGCGTTGCAGCCACTGGTCACGCCGCTGTGGATTTGCACACCCGTGGGTGCCGGCGTGGCAAAGCCGGTGCCCGGCGCGGTGAGCGTGGCCGAAGCCGGGATCTGGCCTGCGGGCACGCTGCCCAGGTGGCAAGACTCGCAGCCGGTGCTTGACGGGATGTGTGAACCCGCGCCCACCGGGCTGGTCACCGGCATGCCCACGATGCGTGCAATGCCCACAAAGTTGGTGCTGCTGCCCGCCGCCGTGTGGCAGGCCACGCAATTGCTGGTAATGCCGGCGTGGCTCATCAGCGAGCCGCTGAACCTGGCGCCGTTGCCCACCGGCAGCACGCTGACCGACGAGCCCGTGCCCACGTGGCAGACCTCGCACGACGCGGTGGTGGGGATGTGGTTGGCAGGCAGGCCGACGATGCTGAAGCCGATGGCCGGGATGGCAAACGAGGCCGCCGCCGCGCCGTGGCACAACGCGCAGTTGCCCGTGGTGCTGGGCGCGTTGGCGTGGATGTTGGCCAGCGTGGGCATGGCGGCGTAGTCGCTGCTGGTGTGGCAGGAATTGCACTGCGCGGCGGCCGCGTATGGGATGTGGTTGGCAGGCTTGTCGGTGCTGGTGAAGGCCGTGGTGCTGGCATGGCACTGCGCGCAATCACCGGCCACCGGGTGCGCCGGGTCGGCCACGTTGTAGGTGCCGCCTGCGGCGCGCGGCCGGGTCTGGAAGCCGGTGTACCGCGCCCCGTTGACCAGAGTGGACGGCGAAATCGGGTAGGCGCCCATGCCCATCCACACCGCGCCCGTGTCGTGGCAGGCGTTGCAGCCGCTGGTGACGCCGCCGTGGATCTGTGCACCGCTAGGCGCAGGCGTGGCAAACGCTGTGCCGGGTGCCGTCTTGGTGGCCGACGCGGCGATCAGGCCGCTGGGCACGCTGGCCAGGTGGCAGCTCTCACACGCCGTGCTGGACGGAATGTGCGAGCCCGCGCCCACCGGGCTGGTGGGCGGCAAACCCACGATGCGCGTGATGCCGGCAAAGACGGCCGTGGTGCTGGACGCTACATGACAGGCCACGCAGTTGCTGGTGATGCCGGCGTGGCTCATCAACGAGCCACTGAACTTGGCGCCGTTGCCCACCGGCAGCGCGGCAATCGACGAGCCCGTGCCCACGTGGCAGACCTCGCACGAAGCCGTGGTCGGGATGTGGTTGGCAGGCAGGCCGACGATGCTGAAGTTGGCGGCAGGGATGGCAAACGAGGCCGCCGCCGCGCCGTGGCACAAGGCGCAGTTGCTGCTGGTGCTGGGCGCGTTGGCGTGGATGTTGGCCAGCGTAGGCAGCACCGCGTAGTCGCTGCTGGTGTGGCAGGCGTTGCACTGCGCGGCGGCCGAATACGGAATGTGGTTGGCCGGCTTGTCGGTGCTGGTGAAGGCGGTGGTGCTGGCATGGCACTGGGCGCAGTCGCCAGCCAGCGGGTGCGCCGGGTCGGCCACGTTGTAGGCGCCCGCTGTGGCCCGGGGCCGGGTCTGGAAGCCGGTGTAGCTGGCCCCTGGCGTCAACACGCTGGGGGCAATCGGGTAGGCGCCAACGCCCATCCACACCATGCCGGTGTCGTGGCAGGCGCTGCAGCCGCTGCTGACGCCGCTGTGGATCATGGCGCCCGTGGGCGCGGGCGTGGCAAAGCCGGTGCCGGGCGCAGTTTTGCTGGCCGATGCGGCGATCAGCCCGCTGGGCACGCTGCCCAGGTGGCAGGTTTCGCAGCTCGTGCTGGACGGAATGTGTGACGTGGCCCCGGCCGGGCTGGTGGGTGGCAAACCCACGATGCGGCTGATGCCCACAAAGGCGGCCGTGGTGTTGGACGGCACATGGCAGGCCACGCAGTTGCTGGTGATGCCAGCGTGGTTCATCAGCGAAAGGCTGAACTTGGCGCCATCGCCCACCGGCAAGGCCGCCACTGACGAGCCCGGCCCCACGTGGCAGACCTCGCACGAGGCCGTGGTCGGGATGTGGTTGGCAGGCAGGCCGACGATGCTGAAGTTGATGGCGGGAATCGCAAACGACGCCGCCGCTGCCCCGTGGCACAAGGCGCAATTGGCCGTGGTGCTGGGTGCGTTGGCGTGGATGTTGGCCAGCGTGGGCAGGGCCGCGTAGTCGTTGGACGTGTGGCAGGCATTGCACTGTGCGGCGGCTGCGTACGGAATGTGGTTGGCCGGCTTTTCAATGCCGGTGAAGGCCGTGGTGCTGGCGTGGCACTGCGCGCAATCGCCGCTGGCGGGGTGGGCCGGATCGGCCACGCTGGTGGCGCTGGCCACGGCGCCGGGCCGGGTCTGGAAACCGGTGTAGCGCGCACCGTTGACCAGCGTGGTGGGCGATATCGGATAAGCGCCCATGCCCAGCCACACGGCGCCACTGTCGTGGCAGGCGCTGCAGCCGCCGGTGACACCGTTGTGGATCTGCACACCCGTGGGCGCGGGCGTGGCAAAGCCGGTGCCAGGCGCTGACTTGCTGGCCGAGGCTGTTATCAAGCCAGTGGGCATGCTGGCCAGGTGGCAGTTCTCGCAAGTGGTGCTGGACGGGATGTGCGAGCCTGGCCCCGGCGGGCTGGTGGCCGGCATGCCCACGATGCGGGTGATGCCCGCGAACGACGCCGCCGCTTTGGCCGGTGTATGGCAGGCCACGCAGTTGGCACTGATGCCGGCGTGGTTCATCAGCGAGCCGCTGAACTTGGCGCCGTCGCCCACCGGCAGCGCCGCAATGGACGAGCCCGCCCCGACGTGGCAGACCTCACACGACGCCGTGGTGGGAATGTGCCGCGCCGGCAGGCCCACGATGCTGAAGTTGGCCGCCGGAATGGCAAACGACGACGCCGCCGGGCCGTGGCACAACACGCAATTGCCGGTGGTGCTGGGCGCGTTGGCGTGGATCGCAGCCAGCGTGGGCAGGGCGGCGTAGTCGTTGCTGGTGTGGCAGGCGCTGCACTGCGCGCTGGCGGCAAACGGGATGTGGTTGGCAGGTTTGTCCACGCCCATGAAGGCCGTGGTGCTGGTGTGGCACTGCGAGCAGTCGCCCGCAGCCGGGTGCGCCGGGTCGGCCACGTTAAAGCTGCTGGCTGCGGCACGCGGCCGCGTCTGGAAGCCGGTGTAGGCCGCGCCTGGGCTCAGCGTGCCCGGCGTGATGGGATACGCGGCCATGCCCATCCACACCAAACCGCTGTCGTGGCAGGCGTTGCAGCCGCTGCTCACGCCACTGTGGATTTGCGGCCCCGTGGGCGCCGGCGTGGCAAAGGCCGTGCCGGGGGCGGTTTTGCTGGCCGAAGCCGCCACCAGCCCACCCGGCTTGCTGGCCAGGTGGCAGCTTTCGCAAACGGTGCTGGACGGGATGTGCGAACCGGCGCCCGCCGGGCTGGTGGCTGGCATGCCCACGATGCTTGAAATACCCGCAAAGCTGGCGGACTTGCCGGCGGCGGTGTGGCAGGCCACGCAGTTGCTGTGGATGCCGTCGTGGCTCATCAACGAGCCGCTGAACCTGGCGCCATTGGCCACTGGCAGCGCGGCAATGGACGAACCCGGCCCCACGTGGCACAGCTCGCAGGCTGCGGTGGTGGGGATGTGGTTGCTGGGCTGACCGACAACGCTGAAGTTGATGGCGGGAATAGCGAACGAAGCCGCTGCGCTGCCGTGGCATTGGGCGCAATTGCCCGTGCTGCTGGGGGCGTTGGCGTGGATGGCCGCCAGCGTGGGCATGATGGCGTAGTCAGTGCCCAGGTGGCAGCTGTTGCACTGCGCGCTGGCGGCGTAGGGGATGTGGTTGGCCGGTTTGTCCACGCCGGTAAAGACCGTGGTGCTGCCGTGGCACTGCGAGCAGTCGCCCGCGGCCGGGTGGGCCGGGTTGGCCACGCTGTTGGCCGTGGCCACGGCACGCGGGCGCGTCTGGAAACCGGTGTACTGGCCGTTTTTCACCAGCGTGGTGGGCGCGATGGGGTAAGCGCCCATGCCCATCCACACAGCACCGGCCTCGTGGCAGGCGCTGCAGCCACTGCTGACGCCGTTGTGGATCATGGCGCCGCTGGGCACGGGCGTGGCAAACGCGGTGCCAGGCGCGGTGGTGGTGGCCGAGGCCGGCACCGGGCCGGCCGGCACGCTGCCCAGGTGGCAGGCTTCGCAGTTGGTGCCCGACGGGATGTGCGAACCCGCACCCGCCGGGCTGGTGGGCGGCATGCCGATGAGGCGTGTGATGCCGGCAAAGGCCGTGGCGTTACCGGCGGGAAGGTGGCAGGCCACGCAGTTGCGCGTGATGCCGGCGTGGTTCATCAGCGAGTTGCTGAAGCGCGCACCGTTGCCCACCGGCGTGGCCGCGATGGATGAACCCGGCCCGACGTGGCAGACCTCGCACGAGGCTGCCGTGGGGATGTGGTTGCCCGGCAGGCCCACCACTGCAAAGTTGGCACCGGGAATGGCAAACGAGGCTGCCGCAGACCCGTGGCACTGCACGCAATTGCTGGTGGTGCTGGGCGCGTTGGCGTGGATGGCCGCCAGCGTGGGCATGGCGGCGTAATCAGTGCTGGTGTGGCAAGAACTGCACTGCGCCGTGGCGGCGTAGGGGATGTGGTTGGCCGGCTTGTCCACGCCACTGAAGGCCGTGGTGCTGCCGTGGCACTGCGCGCAGTCACCCGTGCTGGGGTGGGCCGGGTCGGCCACGCTGGTGGCCGTGGCGGTGCGGCCCGGGCGGGTCTGGAAGCCGGTGTACAGCGCACCGGCCACCAGCGTGGTGGGCGTGGCCGGGTAGGCGCCCATGCCCATCCACAGTGCGTTGGTTTCATGGCAGGCCGAGCAGCCGCTGGTCACACCGGTGTGGATCTGCGCCCCACTGGGCACGGGGGTGGCGAAGCCGGTGCCGGGCGCGCTGCGGGTGGCCGACGCGGCAATCAGGCCCACGGGCGCGCTGGCCAGGTGGCAGGTTTCGCAGTTGGTGCCTGAAGGAATGTGCGAACCCGCGCCCGGCGGGCTGGTGGCTGGCATGCCCACGATGCGTGTGATGCCGGCAAAGGTGCTGCTTATGCCGGCCGCCTGGTGGCAGGCCACGCAGTTGCTGCTGATGCCGCTGTGGCTCATCAGCGAGCCACTGAACTTGGCGCCGTTGCCTACCGGCAGTGCGGCCATCGAAGAACCCGGGCCCACGTGGCACAGCTCGCAGGCCGCGCTGGTGGGGATGTGGTTGGCCGGCTGGCCCGGGATGCTGAAGTTGGCGCCGGGGATGGCAAAACTGGCCGCCGCCGCGCCGTGGCATTGGGCGCAATTGCTGTTGCTGCTGGGCGCGTTGGCATGGATCGCCGCCCGCGTGGGCTTGACGCTGTAGTCGGTGCCCAGGTGGCAGGCACTGCACTGCGCCGTGGCGGCAAACGGGATGTGGTTGGCGGGTTTGTCGGTGGCACTGAAAGCCGTGGTGCTGCTGTGGCACTGGGCGCAGTCTCCCGTGCTGGGGTGGGCGGGGTCGGCCACGTTGGTGGGGCCGGCCACGCTGCGCGGGCGCGTCTGGAAGCCCGTGTACAGCGCACCACTGATCAGCGTCGTGGGCGCAATGGGATAGGCGCCCATGCCCATCCACATGGCATTGCTCTCGTGGCATGTCGAGCAACCCGCAGTGACCCCGGCATGGATCTGCGCGCCAGACGGTGCTGGCGTGGCAAAGCCGGTGCCGGGCGCCGTGCGCGTGGCCGAGGCGGGAATCGAGCCTTCAGGCTTGCTGGCCAGGTGGCAGGCCTCACAAGGCGCGGCGGTGGGGATGTGCGAGCCGGGCCCCATGGGTGATGTGGGTGGCAAACCCACCAGCGAGCCAATGCCCACAAAGGCGGCCGCCGCACCGGCCGGCCGGTGGCATTCGGCACAGCCCGTGTTGATGCCAGCGTGGTTTATCAATCCACCCCTGAACAAGGCCGCATTGCCCACCGGCAGGCTGGGCACGCCCGCGCCGCTGCCCACGTGGCACAGCTCGCAGGGCGCGTTGGTGGGCAGGTGGTTGCCCGGCACGCCGGTGACCACGAAGCCGATCTTCGGATTGGCAAACGTGGCCGCCGCCACGCCATGGCACTGTGCGCAGCCCGAGTGGGTGCTGGGTGCGTTGGCGTGGATGGCCGCCAGCGTGGGCCGCACGGTGAAGTCGGGGTTCTGGTGGCAGCTGCTGCAGGCCGAGCCCACGGCGGTGGGGATGTGGTTGCCGGCTTTGGTGGCACCCGGCAAGAACGAGCGTGTGACGTGGCACTGGTCACACGACGCCACGGTGGGCGGGTGGCCCAGCGGCTTGCCCGGCGCACGTTGGCCGGTGTGGCAGGTGGCGCAGGCGCCCGGCGCCACCGCCAGGTGGTTGAAGCGTGCGCCGGCAAAAGTGGTCAGCGTGTGGCAGTTGTCGCAGGACTCGGTGGTCTGCAGGTGGCGCGCAGGCATGGCCAGGGCGCCGCGTGCGTTGTTCTGTGCGTGGCAGGTGGCGCAGTCGCGTGGTGTGCCCTTGAACACACCACGCTGGTGGCAGGTCTCGCAGCGCACCTCTTCGTGTTTGCCCAGCAGCGGGTAGCTGGTGGCGCTGTGGTCAAAACTGCCACCGCCCACCTGGGCCAGGGCGGTGGGCGGCGCCACCAGCAACGCCAGGCTCAGACACAAACAGCCCAGCACCATGTGCCACCGCGCACAGACGGCACCGCAAACGCTCGCCCAAAGTGCCATGCAAGACGCCGACACGGCGCCTTCAGTCACAGCCTCCCCCCGAGATTGCCTTTGCCCACGGACCCACCCCACCCATTGCTCAAGACGGACCCGCTGCCAACTGCACACAGGTCTCGAGGGCGGCGCAACAATGGCACCACCGCTTTTGCGGCGCCAAATGTGCAGTGCGCACATGAAGCCGACCTGAATCCAGGAGGCCCCAATTGGTAACCAGCGGTGTCGTCAGCGGGCCGTTTTCGCGTCCGCCGACCCAGGGCAGTGGCCCGCGAAAAGTCGAGGACTTGCTACCCTACGGGGTATACGTTAAGATNNGTATACGTTAAGATACCCGCCATGGTATCAAAACGCACTTCCCTCATCGCCCTCGCCCGGGTGGCCACCGGCTGCACCGTAGCGGCCGCTGCCCTGGGTCTGGCGCCCTGGGCCCTGGCCGCAGAAGCCAGCCCCACCGTCACCGTGCCCACGCTCGTGGTGGGCGGCGGCAGCACCAGCGCCAGCCTGGACATCGAAGGCACGCTGCAGGCCCTGCAGCAAAGCACCGTGGCCGCCCAGGTGGGTGGCAATGTCTTGCATCTTGCGGTGAAGGCGGGTGACCGCGTCAAGGCCGGCGCGCTGCTGGCCCGCATTGACGAACGTGGCTTGCAAGCCGGCCTGGCCGGTGGCGACGCCGCCGTGGCGCAGGCCGCAGCCGCGTTGGCGCAGGCCCAGCAGAACGCCACCCGCACACGTGACTTGCGTGCCCAGGGCTTTGTGAGCCAGGCCGCCGTGGACGTGGCCGACACGCAGTTGCAAGCCGCCCAGGCCGCGCACCGCCAGGCCCAGGCCGGGCGTTCGCAGGCCGCGCTGGCGCGCAGCTTTGCCGCCGTCACCTCACCTTTTGACGCCGTGGTGCTGGCCACGCACGTGGAAGCCGGCGACTTGGCCGCGCCCGGCCGGCCCATCGCCACGCTGTACGCGCCGGGCAGGCTGCGCGCCGTGGTGCAACTGCCGCTGTCGCGCTCTGCCCTGGCACGCAGCGCACAAGCGGTGGAAGTGCTGCTGCCCGACGGCCGCCGCGTGGCGCCCACATCACGCACTGAACTGCCCGGCACCGACGCCGTGTCGCAAACTGTGGAATGGCGCTTGAACCTTCCCGCCGACGCGGGCGCCGGCCTGACCCCTGGCCAGCCCGTGCAGGTGCGTTTTGCCGCTGCGGCCGCAGAAGCTGCAGCAGCCCCCACACCGGCCACAGCCGCCAACACCCGCCTGGTGGTGCCCGCCGCCGCCGTGCTGCACCGGGGTGAGCTGACCGCCGTCTACGCCGCGCAAGGGGGCCGTTTTGTGCTCAAGGCCGTGCGCCTGGGCAGCCGCCAGGGCGAGGGCTTGCAAGTGCTGGCCGGTGTCAAGGCCGGTGAACGCATCGCCGCCGACGCCGTGCGCGCCGGCCTGGCCGGCGCCACGCCGGCTGCGCGCTGAAAGCCGCCGCCATGAGCGAAAAAGCCGTGCCGGCCCTGGGCGACAAAGCCGCACCGGCCCTGGGTGTCTCCGGCCGCCTGGCTGCCGCCTTCCAGAACAACGCGATGACCCCGCTGCTGGCCCTGGTGGCCTTGCTGCTGGGCCTGTTTGCCGTGCTCGTGACACCGCGTGAAGAAGAGCCGCAGATCAACGTCACCATGGCCAACGTGCTGTTCCCCTTCCCGGGGGCCAGCAGTGCCGATGTGCAAGCCATGGTGGCGCGCCCGGCCGAGCAGGTGCTCAACCAGATCGCAGGCATCGAACACACCTATTCGGTGGCACGCCCCGGCATGGCCGTGCTCACCGTGCAGTTCAAGGTGGGCGTGCCACGCACCGAGGCGCTGGTGCGGCTGTATGACGTGCTCAACGCCAACCAGGAATGGGCCCCACGCAACCTTGGCACGCTCAGCCCCATCGTCAAGCCCAAGGGCATTGACGACGTGCCCGTGCTGGCCGTGACACTGTGGAGCAAGGACGACAGCAGCGCCGCCGAGCTGGAAGCCGTGGCCCACACCATGGAAGCCGAACTCAAGGCCGTGCCCGGCACGCGTGAAGTGGCCACCATAGGCGGCCCCGGCCGCGTGGTGCAGGTGGCCCTGCAGCCGCAGCGCCTGCGCGAACGTGGTGTGGACGTGTTGCGCCTGCAGCAGACGCTGGCGGCCGCCAGCCAGGGCATGCCTTCGGGCAGCGTGATGGACACCCAGCGCCCGGGCACACTGGCCGTGCAGACCGGCGAATTCCTGCGCTCGGCCGACGACGTGGGTGACCTGGTGGTGGGCGTGCACAACGGCAAGCCGGTGTACCTGCGTGAGGTGGCCGATGTCACGGCCGGCGCGGCGCAGCCCAGCCGCTACGTCTGGTACACCCCTGGCGGCGGGGCCGGCAGTGGCGGCCATCCGGCCGTGACCATCACCGTCACCAAAAAACCCGGCCAGAACGCGGTGGACGTGGCCAGTGCGGCACGTGCCCGTGTGGAGCAGATGCGCAACACCGTGGTGCCCGCCACCATGGAAGCCACCATCGTGCGTGACTACGGCGCCACGGCGGCCGAGAAGGCCAACAAGCTGATCCAGAAGCTGGCCTTTGCCACCGCGTCGGTGATCTTGCTGGTGGGCCTGGCGCTGGGCCGGCGTGAGGCGGTGATCGTGGGCGGTGCCGTCATCCTGACGCTCACGGCCACGCTGTTTGCGAGCTGGGCCTGGGGCTTCACGCTCAACCGCGTGAGCCTCTTTGCGCTGATCTTTTCCATCGGCATCCTGGTGGACGACGCCATCGTGGTGGTGGAAAACATCCACCGCCACCGCCTGCTCGACCCGGCACGCCCGCTGCGCGAAATCATCCCCGTGGCGGTGGACGAAGTGGGCGGCCCCACCATTCTGGCCACGCTCACGGTGATTGCCGCGCTGCTGCCCATGGCCTTTGTCAGCGGCCTGATGGGCCCCTACATGAGCCCCATCCCCATCAACAGCAGCCTGGGCATGGCAATTTCACTGGTGATTGCCTTCACGGTGACACCGTGGCTGGCGCTCAAGCTGATGAAGCCACACGACTGCCTGGGTGAGCACCCCCACGGTGCCAATTCACCCAGCCGCGTGACGCTGGCCATGGCCAAGGGATTCCGCAGCGCGCTGCTGCCCTTCTTGGAAAGCGCACGCAAGCGCTGGCTGCTGCTGGCCGGCATATTGGCGGCGCTGGCTTTGTCGGTGGGCCTGGCCGGCATCCAGTGGGTGGTGCTGAAGATGCTGCCCTTTGACAACAAGAGCGAATTCCAGCTTGTGGTGGACATGCCCGCCGGCACACCGGTGGAAGACACGGCCGCCGCGCTGCATGAAATGAGCAGCTTTTTGGCCAAGCAGCCCGAGGTGCTGGACATGCAGGGCTACGCCGGCACGGCCAGCCCCATCACCTTCAACGGCCTGGTGCGGCAGTACTACTTCCGCGCTGATGCCGAGCAGGGTGACCTGCAGATCAACCTGGTGGACAAACAGCACCGCCACGAACAAAGCCATGCCATTGCGCAGCGCCTGCGGCCCGATCTGGAGAAGATCGCCGCCCGCCACGGCGCCAAGCTCAAGGTGGTGGAAGTACCGCCCGGCCCGCCGGTGATGAGCCCGCTCGTGGCCGAGATTTATGGCCCCGACGAAGCCGGCCGCCAGCAACTGGCCGCGCGGGTGGCCCAGGCCTTCGCCGCCACACCCGACATCACCTCCATCGACACCAGTCTGCGTGAAGACGCACCGCGTGCTTTCTTGCGTGTGCAGCGCCAGCGGGCTGAAACGCTTGGCATCCCGGTAGCCAGCATTGCCGCCACGGTGCAGGGCGCCCTCTCGGGTCTGGACACCACCTATTTGCATGACGGCCACAGCAAGTACCCCGTGCCGGTGCGCCTGCAATTGCCGCGTGAAGCGCAGGTGGGGCTGGACGCACTGCTGGCACTGCCCTTGCGTGCCGGCAACGGCCAACTGGTACCGCTGAGCGAGTTGGTGCGTGTGGAGCGTGGTGTCATCGACAAGCCGCTCTTCACCAAAGACTTGCAGCACGTGAGCTACGTGTTTGCCGACGTGGGCGCAGGCGGCAGCACGCCTGACAGCCCCTTGTACGGCCTCTTCAACATCCGCCCCAAGCTGCAGGCCGCTGCACTGCCGGGCACCGGCATCTTGGGTGAATATTGGATCAACCAGCCGGCCGACGCCTACCGCGAATACGCCATCAAGTGGGACGGTGAATCGCAGATCACCTTTGAGACCTTCCGCGACATGGGTGCGGCCTACGGCGTGGGCCTGGTGCTGATTTACCTGCTGGTGGTGGCGCAGTTCAAGAGCTACGTCACGCCGCTCATCATCATGGCGCCGATACCGCTGACCATCATCGGCGTGATGCCGGGGCATGCGCTCTTTGGCGCCAATTTCACTGCCACCAGCATGATCGGCATGATTGCGCTGGCCGGCATCATCGTGCGCAACTCCATCCTGCTGGTGGACTTCATTGACCTGCAGGTCTCGCACGGCATGGCCTTCAAGGAAGCCGTGCTCAGCAGCGCCGCCGTGCGTGCGCAGCCCATTGCGCTGACCGGCCTGGCGGCCATGACGGGTGCGCTGTTCATTCTGGACGACCCCATCTTCAACGGCCTGGCCATCAGCCTGCTGTTTGGCATCTTCGTGTCCACGCTGCTCACGCTCGTGGTGATCCCGGTGCTTTATTACGCGGTGAACCGGCGCCGCCTTGAATCTTCTGGAGTGAACCCATGACCGTTGACCGACTCATCCGCATCTTTGCCGGCAGCTTCATCCTGCTGTCGCTGGCCCTGGGCGTGCAAGGCAGCCCGATATACGTGTCGAGCTGGTGGCTGGCCTTTACAGCGTTTGTGGGCGCCAACCTGCTGCAGTTTGGTTTTACCAATGTGTGCCCTTTGGGTTTGATCCTGCGCAAGCTGGGCGTGCCCGAAGACCGGGCGGTGTGCTCCCGCTAAGTGCAAAGCTGAGAAAGGCGGGTCAAAATGGAAGCGCTCCAAAACAAAATCAGGGAGAAATGCACCATGTCAGACCTTGCCGATGCGAAATCGCGCACCGATCTGCTGAACCGGCTGAAGCGCGCAGAAGGTCAACTGCGCGGCATTCAGCGAATGATCGAAGAAGGCCAGCCGTGCATGGACATCGCCACCCAAATGGCTGCCGTGCGCAAAGCGCTGGACAGCACCTACGTGCGCATGACCGTGTGTTTTATGCAGCAAGAACTGCAGCACCGCCTGGGTGACAAGGTGGGTGACGAGACGCAGATTGGCGCCGTGCTCGACGACGTGCAAGAGCTGCTGGCCAAGATCCGCTAGCGCGGGCCGCGCCCGGCAGCCGGGCCCGCCTTGCCACGCCGGGCCCGGGCATGCGAAGTGGCTGATCCCGGCCCGCGCACCCCTTTGTTCTGGGC
>CXWL01018368.1_pt1 | contig 13570 bp, 22 predicted proteins | sample 590931 | NCBI WGS metagenome assembly CXWL01 (sample SAMEA3498368, study PRJEB10139) | groundwater metagenome | biome: water well; material: biofilm material | place: Germany | collected 2015-04-27 | reverse complement strand
TACCAGCACTTCTCATCGTAGCCATGCAATGCTTACAGGGTTTGCTATCGCCATGATCACCGTTTCGTTTAAATCTAAAAACGTGTATATCGGCTCCAGAAGCATCCCTTGTCTGGTTTAAGGCACTAAACTCCGCGTGTATTCCTTTATCAAACTCTCCATTGAAATATGCGGGGTGGCCACGCGACATATTATTCAAACCTATTGAAAGTATGCGTCCGCCACGTTCAATAATAGCCACAAGGTTATACTGCTGTTTATTAAAATCAATTTCTTTATAAGCAGACTTGGCCAAGCGTGTTTTTTTACACATATGTTATTATCTCGAAAGCTGTTTGTCGGTATAATCTGTTAGGTTAGCCCAGTTAAAGTCAAATATCTCGTCGGCAAACCCATATTCTACTGTTTCTTTGGCTGTTAGGTACACATCTTCTTTTTTATCCATTTGATCCCGCAACCATTTTTTTATCTGCGCGTCTGTCTTACCCTTAAATTTTTCTGATTCCCTCACAGACGTTAGGTATATGTTTGACATGGTTTCGGTTGACAACTTATAAAAATCCACTGTGGAGTTTACGGATTTAACAGTGCCCCCGATTTCGAAAGTCCCGTCATGAAACATGAAAGAACTGTTTGGCATCATTACTCGTTTATTAGCAGCTTGGAATATAATCGATGACATTGATCTAGCATGTGTGTAATTCAATATAGTTATTGGCATTGGACAAGATTTTATAATGTCGTATATGGCCATGCCCTCTTCCCAATCACCCCCACACGTTTTCATATGCACTAAAATCGATTTATCATGATTTACTCGCATACATAAATTTAGATTTCTAATAAAACGGTTTGCTATTGTAAAATCAATACCCGGTTCACTTATAGGGTCTTCCGCCCCAAAAGAATAGAATTCTGTACTCATTAGGTAAATGTGGTTTGACTGTAAGTCTACGTCAAACTCATGGAGAGTCCTAACAATATCTTCTGTTTTTTTTGCTCGTATTTTCTGGTCTAGCTTATAGTTTTTATTTTCCATACCATGAGTATAGCTGTTTATATGCTATCTCCACTTTGCAGGGCCTTTACTACCATCTATTTTTCTAATAAACCCCTCAACCCAGTCATTATTTTCTATAGTTATTTTACCACGTTTCTCGATTAAGTCAAGCCCGCTATTTTCTGATTTTTCTGCTATTTTATGTACGACGTTCTTAAAGTTCGATACTATCTCTTTCCGCTCGTTTTCTAACAGTGTTTTTGGTAACCTAATATATTTTTTATCTCCAACCTTTGCCCAACCATTTTTCTCATCTAACATTTGGACCGTGTCTTTATATTGTTTGATGTAGTAGTACATGACTAATATTAGTGTATACAAAGTCCTCATTTAAAAGCTAACTCAATATATTTTACACACAAGGCAGCATAATAAAAAAGAATTGGTAAAAAAATATCGTAAACTATTCCAGAACTTATTGACACTTCGGCGTTATCCTCACGCACAACTAAAACTAGTTGCTTAATTGACAATATTTGAAAAATTAATCCAATACCTGCCCCCTGCATGATTGTTATACCCGGAAGGGTTGTATTAGAAAAAAACATTCCCCATACTTGGGATATAAAAAACCCCAAGTATAGGGAATAGCAGGTTACATAAGCTAGGACTAGGGTCGAACCTAATACTATGTTAAATATCGCAAATAAATGAGTTGCCGTTTTTTCTTTCACTCAGAAATGAATGAAGAAATCAGGTTTGGCAACTCTGCGTCAAATCCAACAATATCTAACATACCAGGATCATTTGGGTCAGCAATTGTACTACCGGAGGCAGTAACGGCTGCTGTAACCAACTTAGCGTTGATTCCAGTTTCCTTGCGGTAACGCTTCAGAGCTTCATGTGGATGAATTTGTCCAATATAAGTCTCGTTATCCGTGTAGATACAAAAAGCGTCAAACTTCTTAACTCTGTCCGAAACCTTTTTATAACCATTGTTATAAGAGTATCCACCCCTATTTACAGAATTTAGACCAAGCGCCCATAACATTGGTAATGCACAGTCAGTTGCTCCAAATGGAATATTTGAGATAGCTTCCACAGCGTCGTTTAAACGTTGACGTGGGGATATTTCCAAAGGAATAAGCTCATGTGAGAACCCGACAATTTCATAGTCTTGTTCAACGTTAGCTGTAACCAATGCCATAGCAGCAGCGGCCTCTCTTGCTTTTAATACTGTACCAGCAGCGGACGAACCCATAGATCCAGACACGTCAAGGCTCAACAACAGACTTTTTCCTGTAGGCGTAACATTTCCGTAAGCCTTGTAAAAAGCTGCATCCAAAACGTCGATAACCCTTGTTACTGGCTTCCAACTCAAACTACCTTTTTCTCCATGGCCACGAGCATACATTCGCAATGCTACCAAGATAGCCATTGGGTGTAGACGAGATTGCTTGATATAGTCTTGGTCAGATAATTTGCTAACAACGAGCTTAGCAGCATCAGAACCAGGCTCGATCAAACCAATTGAGGTCATTTTAGCCAAGTTACGTGTCAAAGCTGTTAGTGGCATGTCTTGTAACAAAACATCCCAAACTTTAATGCTGTTTAAAAATTCCGTAGGAACAGCTTCTCGTGGCAACTTGTAGTCGCGGATTAACTTAACTATTTCAGAATCTTTTGAAGCCTTCTTAGCTTTTTCAAAACCAACAATTAATTCAGGCAGATCTTTATCTCTGCGAGGAATTTCTTGTGTGATTTGTTTTCCAGAACGGCGGTCTTTAAATGTACGTTCTGTTGCCTTACATCCTTCCATTCCGGATATAATCCAACGGATAACGGCGTCTTTTGCTGGATCGTCTGTTTTTGGGTGTGCCAACTTAATAACGTCTTTTTGAGACCATCCATCACGAGATTGGTACTTAACTACTTGATAGGCCAAACTGTCAGCTTTCTTTGATGTATACCAATCAGCAATTGCTTGTGATAGAGAACGTCCCCAACCACGAAAACCTTCTACGTAGTCAACAAAATGTAGTAAATGTGTTCCAGTACGGGCAATTTTTGGCAATGCGCTTAGTGCGGCTTTCTTAACTTCCTTGTTATCAGAAGATGCACAGAACGCTAATGCAAATAATGCAGGATCGTTCTTTAAAGCACGACCAGAATCTGAAATTTCGACAATACGGTTTACAACACGAACGCCATCTTCTTTAACACAAGAAGCAAGGTTATCAACATTTTGTGTTGTCAGAGCCTTCTTACCAATGTAGTAAGTAGGGGCATCAGATCCTATGATCAGAAAACGGTCTAAACGTTGCCAATTACTTGTAACGAATGTGTATCCACCAGCAGCATTTTTCTTCTGCTTTGGGCTAGCTTTCTTTGATTGCGGTGTCGCAGTCTTTATAGACTTACGAGAGTTGGAATACTGACTGTATGTACTATTTGCCATGATGTTTCTCCTTTTCTTATGAGCAAAATGGCTCGATTAAAAAATCAAATAATGTAAAAAAGATTATAGCAGTTTTTTTATCTCTTGTCAAGGAGCTAAAAAATAGGGCAAAAAAACGAGTAGGATATTGTTCTGGTGTTCTACCACTGAACTAAGCAATCCGAAGACTACTGTTGGATTTGAACCAACGACACCCAGATTTGATAGATAAACCTATCTCTCCGGCCCTAAACTAAAATCAAATAGAGCAAAAGCTGAACTGGACTGTTCCAGGACCACTCCCACCGACCGAAGTCGGGCTTGGACTCGAACCAAGTTCGCCATATTCCATATAAGATAACCCAATTCAAACGGCTCTAAAATTAAATGGGCAAATGTGAAAGTGGATGTTTTAGGTGCTCTACCACTGAGCTAAATGTTCCATAGTTGGGGAACACTGTTGGATTTGAACCAACGACAACCCGCTTCATATGCGATAACCCACGTATCTCCGGCCCAAAACTTTAAAAACTAAAATAGAGCAAAAAAATTGTTCAGGACTTTTACCTTAAAATGATAACCCTAAACATCCGGCTCTAAACATATAGACAGATTATAGCAGGTTATTTTTTAGTTGTCAAGTGGTTTAAGAGTTCTTAGACTCGTCGCCGGGGTCTCTATCTTCTAAATAGATTGGATCTTCGCTATCCAAATCAGACAAATATTTGCATTTCCTACACGTATCCGCGTTGGCCTGTTTGTTATATACCATGTCCTCATCCAAAACATCTTTTTTACATATAGGACATTTTTCTTTACTCATTCAAAATCATCCTCGTCACTCTTAAATCCCAACGAACGTTTTTTCTCTTTAAAATCCCGCTTAATAGAGTCTTTTCTATCTTGCATTCTTTTAATAACGATTTCTAAAGAATCTTCCGTTATCTTATGTTGAAGGCAGATTTCTTTTAGATATGCAATGCTCATGCCATCTGTCATTTTAATCACGTCGTCTGTGACAGTTGTTTTTAGTACTGTATCAAGATACTTTCTTCTATCGTTTTCATCAGGCAAGCCAACTTCTAACATCAGATCAAACCTGCCGGGACGATCTACAATGTTTTTCTCCAACTCTTCTGGATAATTTGTTGTTGCAATTGTATACGAGCAATCCCAACTCATTTCACCATCTAAAAAACTAAGGTAAGATTCGGTATCTGTTTTTAATTTTTCAGTCAACTCCTCGACAATAAAGATAATGTTTCTGTTCATAAAAACGGGTAGAAAATCTACTAGGAAATCAATTCCGTGTAGGTTCTCTGTTAGTATGAATACAATACAATCTTTTTTGTCTATAACATTTTCAACAGATTTTATTATAGAGAATGTTTTACCGCAGCCTGGAGGTCCATAAATTAGTGCCCCACGTCGATAACGCATGCCCAATGATTCATAGATGTGCTTATTATCCAAGAATTTTGATATATCAGATTCGATGTTCTGGATAGAGTTTGTCAAGTCAACTTTTTTGTCAGAAGACATGGCTGGCAACCTGAAAATGTAGTAATCACCGTCTACGATATCAAATTTATAGACTCCGTTTGGCAATGTATCCCCAGACATAGACTCGTCTATCTCATTTAAATTAAAAATGTGTAGACCCTCTGACGATCCGTAATTAACACTATGTAGATCATGGTTGAATGTTGGGAAAATCTTTTCATAATTTCCCTGTATAAAGTTTTCGTATGTCTTTTTTAACTCGTCTACCTCTAACCTATCAACAGCAAGGAATAGTTTTGTTTCAACACATTTGCTATTATATCCTACATACCACCCACTTGTTTTATGGCTAAACTGCAAAAGTTTTTGTTTTTTAGCTGCTATACCAGACCCGTGTCTTGTTCTTGGTATTTGGTTGGGCATTGATATTCTCTCGTTCATGGCTAATATTAATCTTTCCACGTTACTCGGTTTCATACTTACATTCAGCAAGAGGCTTGTCGTCTCTAAACCTAACTAACTGAGCCATTATGAAGCAATGTTGACCGTCAGGGTTTACAGGGTGCCTACCAAAGTGTCTTATTTCTGCAACTAACCAATCCTCTTTTTTCAACTCTGCAACTCCAATCTCATATCCTTTACCTACAAACTCATCGGTAAACTCAGCTATAGTTTTTTTGGTTAATTTGCCGGTACCAGCCCACCCACAATCAACCAGCCTATCCCCATCGTATTGATACAGATTAAATCTAGCAAACTTGGTTTCGTATTTTCCTTTATAACCTCGGTCTATTATTTTTACAATACAATCCTCTGTTTCAATGAATTTATATTTATAAGACCCTGTTCTTTCCGGATCTCCATTTAATGTAAAACATATAGTTGAGTCTTCTGTTCTCAATATAAACCCTTCCCAGCCATCTTCGGAAGCCTTTTTAATTATATCGTCAGTTAAGCTAAAAAGATCTCGTTTACCAAATATACTCTCCTCGATAGCAAGCCGTTCTTTAAAAGTTTTTGAGGTTACATCCTCTCCCAGATAGAAATAAATGTCGTACACACGGTACTCAAAAACGTACCCCTCTGAAACATATTCAGCATATTTGGCGGACGCTTTTTCGGTTGTAGACTTATCGGCAGTAACGCTTTTTAGCACCGATGTATCTTCTTTACCGTCGCTATCATAAGCGACTAGTTCTCCAACCACTAAAGATTTAGCAGGTAGTTTCGTGAGTTTTTTTCTAACATCATCTACGCAACCAACAACATGAGTTATCTCATTAATACGGCGAGAGTAAACAATAGTCTCTTCCCCAGTGTTGTGCATGATCAAACACTCGCCATTAAACTTACGCTCAGCCAGATATTTTTTATCTTTTGGGTCGGAACCTTTTGGCATAGTTTTTAGGGGCTTACACGGAGCAAAAGATTTTGGTAACCGTTGTGTTATATCTACAACGTTCTTTTTAGCCAAAGCGTCTTCTAGAGACTCTAGGTAGCCCTCATCGATTTTCTCTTTTACTTTTCTATCGAACTCAAGGATACACTGTTCTGAATCAGAGGTCTCGTTTGCTTTACCTTTGTTTACGCCAACGACAGTTTCTTCTGCCCGTTGTATTTTTCCAGGTTTTCCATCTTTAGAAGAGAACCACTCTGTGATAATTTTATTATCATCAGCAACTATCTCTATTTGGTTCACACGCCCACTTTTAGCTTTCTGATATAGCATTATCTTTTTCAATTGTATTTCCTTAATGTAAAATCGTTTGTGTTGTTGCCAGGATTTTTAAAAAACGGCCCGTCAATACATACGCTGATTTTTGTAGATACCTCAGTACATTTTAACTTCGTTTCTTTAGACTCCATATTTGCTACAGCGAAAATTGTAAAAATAGAGATAAAAATACCTAGTAGTAGGATCGCTATGCCAGGGATCTCTGTTTGATGTGTAATATCGCCACTGTCTAGTTCCCCATTACCCATAGTTTACTTTATATACCCCAATATTTCTTTTTGCCGCCAGTGTATTAGCTCTGATGCTTCAGTATAGTTGAAAAACTCTCCGTTGTCAACCTCATCGATTTGTAGGTCATCTTTACTCAGTTTTTGATCTTTTAAACCTATATCCGATAACTTGCCTACTTGACAAACGAAGTAAAACACTTTTTTATAAGCATTTGTACTATCTTTTCTGGTGTAGTTAATAGTGCCACTTTCTGATAGCATGTCTCTTGTAACACGTATAGAAGTCTCTTCAAAAGTTTCTCTAATAGCTGCGTCTATAATATCCTCACCATCTTCTATGCCGCCTTTTGGAATAGACCATGTGCCTTTCCAAGGGTTGTTTGATGGGTGAACTAGAAGCAGTTTTTTATTATAAATTAGTGCAATGCCAGCAGATGTTTTCATACTATAGTCGATGATCGTCGTTTTCTTTACCATCTGGGACTATCATGCAGTTGTACAACCTATCGTATAAAACAACGGTCATTAAGTCACCCAGTTTTTCATCACTAACGTTCGCTAGTTTATCCATCAGATATTGTAGGGCTGTTTTTCTCGTTATACATAATGTGCTATGAACTCCCACTTTTAATCTCCAGTTTTACAGATCTTACCTTTTGTTTCTTTACAAATCTTCATACGCCTGTCGTACTCTTTACGAAGATTATCTTTCTCAGCATCAAGATTCTTTTGGTATTGTTCTGATACTATTGTTATAACAGACTTAACACTTTCTTGCAACTCGTTTTCCTTATAAACTGACCCACCATAGAGACTCCCGCCGTTTGTCAACAATATAGCGAGGTATGGTAAAGCTTTCTTTACCAACTCTGCATCTATAAAAAACCCTTGCTGTTTCTGTAACTTACTCATGCTCTAATTCGTTAGGTATTACTTGCTGGCGCTTCCAATTGTGGCTTGTGGTAACGTGCCCGCTCCTTACATATTTTGCGGCCACTTTTCTAAACTCGCCATACTCAAAGCTTCTAGCAACCCTAACTACATACCCCTCCATCTCGTTATCTCCATATTTATCTTTATAGAGACTACGAATTAGCTTCTCGTCCCACACACCTCTGTAGAGAACTGGGACATGCTTTAAACCAAATAGACCACACCACTCAATCGTTTCGTCCCAGGATAAGCAGGCATTTTTATCGTTCCATATAGAGAACACATAAAAATAGGTTTCTAGGTTATGATAATGTATACTGTGTTTTGCATATACGTTTTCACCACATATTCTCCACCCATCCGGAATCTCATGGGCGTGTTTACCGTGCATAGCTTTTACATAATTTCTCGATGGATGTGGGTCGTATTCCAAGCTTCTAGCATGCAAGTAGTCTCTATACCATGTACAATTCTCGCCGTCAAGCTTCAAAGTAACAATCACCTCTACGCCCTCTAAATGGCTTAAATCTTCGATAACTCTATCATCTTTAGTCATGCCGGGGGACCAGGGTAAATGATAAGTTCTAGGGTATTTTACATACTTAGTAAACAGGTCTAAAACTGGCTTGATAATTTTTTGTACAGATAGGTCGAAAAATAACTCTCCACGTAGTCTTTGACCATTGGCTAGTACAGGATTACCCCACTTATCATACTTATGGTCTTTATATAGATGTGGAGGCAAGATAACGTGTTTAATACCAGCAGCCTCTCTGATTTTATCACATGAAATAACCGTTTCTTCGGCAGCGATGTGACATGGGCCACATAGAGATGCTCCATTGTCTAGATAATACCCACCGTCAGGGAATAAACGCCTCTCTATAATATGATGGGCATCCTGAGCTTTTTCCTTACATACCACACACTTATGGGAATCTCTAGAAAATACAGATTCCCTAAAGGTGTCTCTAGTCAATAATGTGGGGATGGTGTTCATAGTCTCTATTATAACATAGAGACTGCACTTTAATCAAGTGTGATATTTTGATAAGGCTGTTTCCAGTTTCAATAACCTCTAATTATCGAACCAGAACACGATTCTAACGTTTTTAGAGTTTTTATCTAACTTCTCTAGTTTTGGGATTGTTTCTTTAATAAAATCTCCAGCACAATCTCTGTATGACATTTTCCATGCTAGCTTAGTAAAAACTTTATTATCCCACCCAGTATCTTGTAACCCATTTTTAATAAGATTCTCCATTTCATCTTCGGACACGTATTCTATATCCTTGCCCCACACACCAGAACTATATTCTGTTGGATAACCTTTTTCTTTATATTCTTTATATCCATTAGGGCCAACAACGCCATACTCGACGGTGGTTTGATTCCAATCATAATCTAATAGTTCCTTTAGGGTTAGATAGCTGTGACTGTGCCCATCCTCTCCATAAATGTCTGACCAAATTTTCACTTTTTTAGATACATTTTTAGGAAGACCACGAGGCATAGCTATAGGTACAAAACCTAGTCCGGTTGGTATTCCGGCAAACCCAACCCCGTTACGAACGTTTGCTAAAATTGCAAACAAATCGTAATTTCTGCCGCTGTAGAAAGAATCTTTGTAACCTAATCTATATTTTGGTATCTCGCTGTCGAGGTATTCCTTATATTCCTCTATGTCTTTTTTAGTTAGGGGAGTCCACTTATCAACGGAAACCCAGCGACCTTTTACTCTTCGCTCTACATAAAAGTGTATATCACAACCCATTTCTAATTCTCCTTAATTTCTTTTTTCTGATTGGCGACTATCTCTCTACAGGCAACAACGACCTCTCGCTCAAAGTCCCTCATAACATTATAAACGTGCCGCGCAGTTTTTGCCCACTCTTTCACTGCTTCTTCTGAAAGTTCTATTGTGTGCATTCTAATCTCCTTTTTAGCCCTTACAAGGGGTGTCTTGGCGTTCTTCCCAATGTCTACCATCATATAAATTAAGTCCTACATAATACCCAAATGGTGAACAAAAGTCAAGGCTGACTCCAGAGTGATCACTCATCCACCTGATATCTAGTGATAACCCAAGCAAACACACATGAAAACTGTGTGTGGAGACGCTAAACACAAAAAAATGGAACCACGAGCCTTCAAACCTGTCCATTTGAAACTCTAAATTTTTATTCTTAGTTATGGTCCAACATTTATACATTAATTGATCATCTCTGGGGGTATTTTAAAATCTTTTTGCTGAACTACGGTATACTTTGATTCAACATCGTTTTCAACCACGCTAATAGTTTTTTTAGCTGCTTCTCCGAGAAGTATGGTGGAGTCTATAACAGAAGTTATTTTTGATGCTAACTCAGCGTCTGTTTTATGTAGCTCTGTTATTAAACGGACAAATGCTCCAGAATCATGTTCGTACATTCGCATTAAACTACCAGCCACCCCTTGTACATACGTTCCCAACATACCAGCTATGGTAATATAATTCAAATCAGACTCGCTGATAACACCTCCAGAAACTGAGGATATAATAACTCTAACTTTTTCAAATATAGAGTCTATTTTTTGGGACTTGTCTGACACTAGAGTGCCGCCTCCTTTAATTTTCTATAGTTTGTTGCCATTTGGAAGTGTTGCTCCCATATATATCTAGACACCTCAACATCTTGATCTAAGAAGCCTTCATACCATATGCTCAGTCCTGACGGCATGTGGTATCTGGGGTCATTTTCAACAATGTGCCCGTGCAAAACTAGTAGAAAATCTATATAGCAATTGATATCCTCAATATTCATCGATTCTAGGGTTTTTTGGTCTAAAAATTCTTTTCCATTTTGTATAACCTGGTGTATGTTTTCGTCTTGGTGTAGTAATTGGATCATTTTATTTTACCTCTTGAAATCTACGTTCATGATACCATACGAGTTAAACTGAGGTTTTTCGTGGTCTTTTTCTATAGGTTCTGGGGCCAGCATTACAAAAGAATTTTTTATATCCCGAACATTACCAGTAGCTATGAATTCCCCTACTAAAAGACATGTCTGAGGATCTACGGCCCCCACACAGGTAGTTTGTAGTGTTTTACAGCCGCCAAATAAAAACATGGTTAATAATATTAGTGCTACCCTCATTTCTGCTTTACCTTTTTTTGAGAAAACCCGTTTACACCATTGGTAATTAAAAATTTGATAAAATCTACCGCCACTTTTGCGTGTAGGCTACAAACATCTTCGTAAGTGTTGCCCTTTAAAAAAGACTCTGACCATTGCTCGGAAAAAGGTTTTGGCCAATCATCTTTTGGAGACCCCGTAAAAAGGATATCTCCCTGCTTTTGATTTATACCAAGTAATTTCTCAGCAATTTGTTTTGCATCAACAGATTGTTTTTTTATTTCTCCAGATTTTGTTTTAAAATTTGGATCAACAAATCCCAGCATTAGCGGAGATGTGTCAAGACAATATCCTTGTTCACTTAGTAAAACTGTCCAGCCCCCAATACAATGTTTGGTATGTTTACCGTACCGCGTCCAATCCGCTTGAATAAAAGTGTGTGGATTGGCTTCGATGTGATCAACAACTTTTTGTAGTAGCTCTGTGTTCATATTACTCTTTATAGACAAGATGACAATAGAAAGTTTTAACCGGATGTTTGCCGCGCTTTGGTTGATCTACGACCACAAAATTTGACACAGATATAATAACTAAGTTATTTTTGTTTGCAACAAATTTCTCAAATGATTCTGACAATTCTTGTAGTGCTGTTGCGTCATCACTATTAGAGCGCTTAAAGTACACAGACCTAAGCCCAGGAGTCTCTAATATTTTAGAATCTTTTTGTATTGGCACCACTTTGCTACTAAGCTGGCGGATCGGAACTGCCCCGATAACCGGCATATTATCTGTTTTCATTGTTTTTTCTCACAGTCATGGTTTACCATGTAACACGCCAAACCATCGTTTGCATTATAGCATGTTTTGTTAGTTGTTTTTTTACAAAAGGTAGAACACCCTAGTATTGACATAATTAACATAAAACTAATAGCCGTCGTTTTCATACTTTTCTCCGAATAAGCCTATGATAGCCACCGATATTAAAATATACACCAGTCTAAGAATTAACGCCACCTTTTAGGTTCCTTAGTTGACTTGTAGCCCTTACTATTGTGTTTGTAAGTTGCTATAACACTGTAAATTACAGTGACTACGAAAAAACTAGCGCAAACAAATAAAATAAATCTATCCATTTTCAGATCCAGGCTCCCCATGGTGGTCAACCACTTTTACCTCTCGTTTAGAAAGAATTTCGTAAACTTCTTCTATAGCAAAAGGCTCGTAACGCCCTAATATTCTGTTGGCAGGGTCAACACCAACGTCCATAGAACGACCCCAAGGCTCTTTTTCAAGAGTATCATGCGAGTGTCCATATAGGTGGAAAGTTCCATGATGGGATTTGTTCCAAACTCTTTGTGCATAGTGGGATAACACGTACATTAAACGTTTGTTTGTTGGGTCAGGTTTCAAGTCATACCTGTCATATACAGGAGCAAGCTCTTGCAATGAGTGGCGTTTATCGTGGTTTCCAATAGTAAACAATATTTTACCATTCAATTTGTTGAAATACTCCCTCGGCTCTTTTCCTTTGAACGAAAAGTCGCCAAGATGCCAAACCGTGTCGTTTGGTTTAACCTTAGCATTCCAGTATTGGATTAGCATTTCATCCATTTCTTCGACAGAAGAAAATGGTCTCTTACAGTATTTAATTATGTTGAGGTGCCCCCAGTGGGTGTCTCCAGTCACTAGTATGTTACCCATTATTTTTTATGTCTCCCATCAAACTCTTGTAGGCGTCGGTCTCAACCACACCCAATTTTACTAAAGCTTTCGTTACCTCATAGTGAATAAAAAAAGTATCTATAATTTCTTCGTTGTTTTTACTCGTGTAAATGGAGGGGGCATCGCTTATAGATGAAGTTGAGAAGCAGATAGACGATGTTAAAACTACTTTAGTATCTTTAAAATCTTTTAATGCAATATCCACTGTTGCACCAGTTGTTGGACCAAAAGTGGTAGAAAAAGATACAGAGTGTACCCCATCGCACGAGTCCACACAAACATCGGCTTCGGGGAAATATTTAGCAACTGTATCTAACATTTCTCCGAAACACCTAATCTCATATCTTTTCTGACTTATAAACATTACTTTTTAAATTCCTCAAGTTCTATTATAACATCAAGTCGGTGTTCGCACAAATCATACCCACATATGACTATGTTTGTCAACCCGTCTAGTGTTTTTCTAATCTTAAATTTATCTGATCCACAATAAGGGCAGGTCCGTCCCACTAAAGCTGTTTTTATTAGCTTGTCTCCACCATTAATGATAGAGTATACTGTCTCATTACCCCTCGCCATTTTTCTTGGTAGGAGTATTTTTATTGGCCATTTTTGGTTTGACATATTTTTTAATGTTATTTCTGANNTTCCTTGATAACAATCGGTTTTTCTGAGTAAATATCAAATTCTGTTGCAGCTTCAACAGCCAATCTAAGAGCTTCTCTAGCTTTCTGTTTTAACTTTAAGGCTGTTTTTGCCGCCGCAAGCGCAAATTTTCTACCACTTCCTATAACCGCAATATTATCGTTAGTATAGTGGTAGCTAAAATTGTTCCCAATGCTATAGAGACAAGGCTCATCTTCAAATTTAAAAGCTATAATGAAATTGGCA
>CXWL01113251.1_pt1 | contig 13572 bp, 14 predicted proteins | sample 590931 | NCBI WGS metagenome assembly CXWL01 (sample SAMEA3498368, study PRJEB10139) | groundwater metagenome | biome: water well; material: biofilm material | place: Germany | collected 2015-04-27 | reverse complement strand
CCAATGGCAATGACCGAAGCGCGCGTTTTGCCTTCCAATCTTAAATTCAGGCTCACCGGCGTCGTCATCGTGCTGGTGCTGGCTGCCACGGTATTGGTCACGATGGTGGCGCTGTCGATGGCCGAGCGCGACATGAAGGGCGTCGTCGGCACCCAGCAGTTTGCCATCGTCTCGAGCGCCGCGGCGTTCATCGACGACCGCCTCGACGCCAAGAAGCAGCTGATGGCGGCCCTGGCGAAAGGCGTGCCGCCCGCCGCGCGCAGCGATCCGAAACTGCTGCAGGCCTATCTCGAGTCGCGCGCCGGCCTGCGCACCGAATTTCTCAACCTGACCGGGTTCGGCGCCGACGGGCGCCTGGCCGCCAGCCTGTTGGCGCCGAATGCCGCGCCGATCAGCGGCGCCGGCAAAGCGTGGTTCGACGAGACCATCGCCAGGAAGAAGGGCATCGTCTCGGCGCCGTTGACGAGCGAGCTGTCGGGCGCCCCGGTGGTGCTGGTCACGGCGCCGTTGCTGGACGCGGACGGCAATGTCGAGATAATCCTGGCCGGCGCGATCGAGCTGCAGCGCAGCGCGTTCCTGCGCCAGATCGATATGCTCAAGCCGGGCAAGACCGGCTTCGTGTTCATCATGACCGGCGCGGGCATCCTGGTCGATCATCCGGACCGGACGCGCCTGATGCAGCACATCCACCAGCGCCCCGGCATCAACAACGCCACCGAGATGGCGCTGTCGGGTTACGAGGGGTGGATCGAGGCGGCCAACAAGGACGGCACCGACGGCATCTACAGCTACAAGCGGCTGAAGGCGGCCGACTGGATCGTCGGCGCGCGTTACCCGACAGCCGAGGCGTTCGCGCCGATGATCAACATGCGCCAGCGCGCGCTGCTGGCCGGCGCACTGGTCGCACTGGTCGCCGGCCTGCTTGCGTGGCTGCTGATTTACCGCATGCTGGCGCCACTGGAGACGCTGCGCCGCAACGTCTCGGCGATCCGCCGCAAGCACGCCGACATCGGCCTGCTGCAAGGTGGGCGCGACGACGAAATCGGTGAACTCGGCACCGCCTTCTACGAACTGATGGCGGAGCGCGAAGCGGCGCAGGAGCGCAGCCGCGGCATCGAAAAGCGTGCGCGCATCATCGCCGACAGCGTGCCGGCCCTGATCAGTTACGTCGACAGCGACCAGCGCTACGAATTCGCCAACGCGCATTACCTGGACATGCTCGGCATCGACCCGAAGACGATGATCGGCCGTACCGTGCGCGACGTGCTCGGCGAGTCCAATTACGCGCATATCGCGGCGCGCTTGGCGGCGGCACTGCGCGGCGAACGGATGCACTTCGAGCAGCAGTTCCAGTCCATCGGCAAGACGACGCACTACATGATCAACTACATCCCGGATGTCGCCGACGACGGCCGCACGGTCGGCGCGTACGTCCTGGTGACCGACATCAGCGAACGCAAGAACGCCGAGCTGATCCAGGGCACGAGTGAAAAGCGCCTCAAGCTGATCACCGATAACCTGCCGGTGCTGATCTCCTACATCGACCGCGCGCACAAATTCAGGTTCGGTAATGCGACGTTCGAGAAGTGGTTCGGCGTGGAGCCGAGCAGCCTGCCCGGGCGCCATCTGGAGGAAGTGCTTGGCGAGGACGTCTACCAGCATGCCAGGCTGCATCTCGAGAACGCCTTCGGCGGCTGGGCGGTGACGTTCGAGATGAAGACCGCGGCCGGCGGCAAGCTGCGCATCCTCGAAACGACCTACATTCCCGACGTGCAGGGCGATGGCAGCGTGGCCGGCGTGTATGCGCTGACGCACGACATGACGCGCATGAAGGATGTCGAGGAGAGGCTGATCCAGCTGGCGCGCGTCGACAGCCTGACCGGCATCGCCAACCGCCGCATGTTCGTCGAGGCGCTGCACCTGGCGATCGAGCGTTCGCGCCGCAGCGGCGCCGCGATGGCGCTCGCCTACCTCGACATCGACCATTTCAAGAAGATCAACGACACCCACGGCCATGCGGTCGGCGACGAAGTGCTCAAGGAGTTCGCGCGGCGCCTGCTCGCCAACGTGCGCGCCACCGACACCGTGGCGCGCTTGTCGGGCGACGAATTCGTCATCATCCTCGAGCACCTCAACACCGAGCAGGAAGTGCTGGCGGTAGCGGCCAAGGTCGCCACCGCGGTGCGCGCGCCGTTCCAGGTCGGCGGCGTGCAGCTTGCGGTCACCACCAGCGTGGGAATCGCGCGCTTCAGCGGCGGCGGCCAGAACCACGAGGAGCTGCTGGCCAACGCCGACAGCGCGCTGTACGGCGCCAAGCGCAACGGCCGCGACGGCGTCATCGTCCACGGCTGGTAAGCCCCGCTACCCTCAAAACCGTCATTTCTGCCANNCGCGCAGGCGGGGAATCCAATGTCGTGGCTCAGCGACGAAATTGGGTCCCCGCGTTCGCGCGGACGACGGCGTAGTGGCTACAGGCCGACCGGGTAGGTTTCCGGCGCTTCGCCGGTGTCCCAGTGGCTGGTCGGCTCGAGCGGCCTGACCGCGTCGGTGCTGTCGATGTGGATCACGGCGTCGAACTGCCGCGGCAGCTGGGCCGCGAAGTAGTGGCTCTGGCGCTCGGTGCGCGGCAGGTACAGCACGCCGATGGCGCGCGACAGGCGCCGCGCGAGCAGGGCCTCGCGCGCGGCGCTGGCGGGCCGCAGCGGCAGCACGAAGTTGCCCAGCCCGGTACGGTGGAAGACGTCCTCGTAGCTGCCCGGCAGCGCCGGCCGCACCATCTTGCGCTCGGCCGGGCCGTCCCAGTCGGACGCCGCCGTGACCCAGCCGTCGTAGGTGGAAAAGCCGACCAGGCAGGCGGCGTCGCCATAGCGCTCGCGCGACAGTTGGCCGACGTTCCATTCGCCGAGCGCGCCGATTTCGGTGGCGCGCGCGTCGCCCACATGCGAGTTATGCTCCCACACGACGACCTTGACCGGTTTGCCGCGCGTGGCCGACAGGTGCACGGCCAGCGCGTCGAGCGTTTCGGACATGTGGCGGTCGCGCAGGTTCCACGACGAGACGCGGCCGCGGAACATGGTGCGGTAGTATTCCTCGGCGTTCTTGACCAGCCGCGCGTTCTGCTGGGCGTAGAAAAAGGCGTCGCTGGCGGCGATGCCGTCGTGCTGCATGTACTCGACGGCGCGCTGCTGCATGTCCTGCAACTGGGCGATGACTTCGCGCTGGCATGACTCGGAGCTGCCGAGGCCCACGCCGTAGGCATACTGCTGGCTGTCGTCGCCGTAATGGTCGAAGCACGCGTAGCGCTGGCGCGCCTCGCCGGCGGCGTCGGGATCGACGTTGTCGAGGTAGCGCAGCACTTCTGCCATCGAGGTGAACAGGCTGTACAGGTCAAGCCCGTAAAATCCGGCGCGCGCGCCGGCCGGCCGGGCGTCGTTGTGGGCGCGCAGCCAGTCGACGAAGTTGACGACGTCGGCGTTGCGCCACATCCAGCTGGGGAAGCGCCGGAAGCCGGACAGCGCGCCGGCGGCGTCGCGGTCGTCGCCTTCGGCGCGGACGTAGCGGTTGACGCGGTAGGCGTCCGGCCAGTCCGCTTCGACGGCGACGGCGGTGAAGCTTTTTTCGGCGATCAGGCGTTGCGTGATGAGGGCGCGCTGTTCGTAGAATTCGTGGCTGCCGTGGGTCGCTTCGCCCAGCAGCACGAAGCGGGCGTCGCCGATCAGGTCGAGCAGGCCGTCGTAGTCGCCGGCGGCGCCGCGCAGGCGCTGGGCGCTGGCAACGATGGCGTCAGTGATGGGGCTCATCGCGCTTTGCCTGGTTGCCGGCGGCTTGCTCGCGCCAGGCGACGGCGAGCAGGTCCTGCACTTCTTCGTCGCTGGTCTGGTCGAAATGGCGGTACCACTGGCTGACGGCGTGGAACTGGAACGGCGTCGCCAGGCACACCATTTCGTCGACCTCCGGCGCCAGTGCCTCGACGCTTTCGGGCGCGCCGACCGGGACGGCGACGACCAGCCGCGCGACCTTGCTCTGGCGCGCCACCTCAATGGCGGCGCGCAAGGTGGCGCCGGTGGCGATGCCGTCGTCGACCAGGATCACGCAACGGCCGGTGAGGTTCGGGGCAGGGCGGCCGGCGCGGTAGAGCCGGTCGCGCCGTTCGATCTCGCCCAGTTCGCGCTCGGTGGCTTCTTCGATGGCCTCGACGGTGACCAGCCCCGCTTCAATCAGGCCGGACTGGATGACGCGGACGCCGCCGGCGCCGACGGCGCCCATCGCGTATTCTTCATGGCCAGGCATGCCGAGTTTGCGCACCAGCATGACGTCGAGTTCGACGCCGAGCGCCTGCGCCACCGCGAAGCCGACCGGCACGCCGCCGCGCGGCAGCGCCAGCACCAGCACTTCGGGTTTGTGGGCGTAAGCCGACAGGCGCTGGGCCAGCAGCTTGCCGGCATGCGCGCGGTCTTTGAATCGTTCGGGAATCTCCATTCGAGCACCCTTCATCGCGTCTACGAGTTTGACAAGGAATGGACGGATCGGTTGCATGGAATCTGGCGAAATTTGCCGCGCCCGCGGGGGCGCGGCAGCCGGCCGCGATCACTGGACCGTCAGCCGTTTCGCCGAGCTGCCTTGTTTCTTCGGCAGGGTCAGCGTCAGGACGCCGTCTTCGAGCTTGGCGTCGGCCGACGAATCGTCGACGTCGGTGGGCAACAGGAAGCTGCGCATGAATTTGCGTGCGGTGCGCTCGGCATAGACGACGCTTTCGCCTTCGCGCTGCTCTTCCTCGTGGCGCGTTTCAGCTTCGATCGTCACCCGTTGGTTGTCGATGGCGACCTTGACGTCTTCTTTTTTCACGCCGGGCATTTCGGCTTGCACCATGAACGACTTGTCGTTCTCGGTGATGTTCAGTCGCGGGCTGGTGATGCCTTCCTCAGGCCAGCGCGACAGGGCAGCGGCTTGCGCCGCCGGGGCGAAGAAATCCTCGAACATGCTTTCGACCATCCGCCCGAACTGGTCCTCGATCGTGCTGGGACGGTAGCGAGCCAGCGGCGATCCAGTCCTTCTGATGAGATTCACGATAACCCCCTCATTTAAAATTGCCTTCACCAGGCGCTTCGTGCCTGTAGTGTATTTATATGACAAGCGCAGGGCGATTTCAAGAGGGGGAGAGGGGCGTCAGCCGAGGTTTTCGCGGTGGAAGCGCAGGTGGTCTTCCATAAATGTCGAGATGAAATAATAGCCGTGGTCGTAGCCGGCGTGGCGGCGGATTTCGAGGCGCTGGCCGGCCTGGGCGCAGGCGCTTTCGAACACGTCGGGCCGCAGTTGCGTGGCGAGGAATTTGTCGCCCAATCCCTGGTCGATCAGGATGCCGTTCGGGAAGGGCGCTTGCATCGTGCGCATCAGTTCGCTCGCATCGTAGCGCTGCCACGCGGCATGGTCAGCGCCGAGGTAGCCGGTGAAGGCCTTCTCGCCCCACGGGCAGAGCGACGGCGCGGCGATCGGCGCGAACGCCGACACCGAGCGGAACAGGTCAGGATTGCGCAGCGCCATCACCAGCGCGCCGTGGCCGCCCATCGAGTGGCCGAAGATGCCGATCCGTTCGCCGTCGGCGGGCAGTTCGGCGATGACCAGTTCGCGCAGTTCGAGCAGGTAGCTGTACATGCGGTAATGCTTGCTCCACGGCTCGGTGATGGCGTCGAGGTAGAAGCCGGCGCCGGCGCCGAAATCCCAGTCGTCGGTTTCGCCCGGCACGCCGGCACCGCGCGGGCTGGTGTCGGGCGCGACCAGGATCATGCCCTCGCGCGCGGCGTAACGCTGGGCGCCGGCTTTCGTCATGAAGGTTTCTTCGTTGCAGGTCAGGCCGGCCAAATAAAACATGGCGGGCATGCGCACGCCGGTGGCGGCGCGCGGCAGGAAGACCGAGAAGCGCATCGGCAGGCCGATTTCGGCCGAGTCGTGGCGGTAAAAACGCTGCAGCCCGCCGAAGCAGGCGTGCTCGCTGATGAGTTCAAGCATACGGAATCCGGATCATGTTAACTGCCGCAGTATGCCTTGCCGCGGCAATCTTTGCCAACGCGCTGGTTGGGCGGCGGCGATCCGAGATGGCGGTCGACGGTGGCGCGCACGGCGTCGAAGCTGTCGCCGGTCAGCAGCAGTTCGCTGGCCAGCAAGGTGTATTTGGCGCGCACCTCCAGTTCGCTCGGGGTCTGCTGGCCGGGCAGGCGCGCCAGCGGCATGCAGAACGGCAGCAGGTCGCCGGCCATGTCGCGCGTCAGGGTCGCCCAGCTGCCGAGGCGCACGCCGGCGTAGAACAGCTTGCTTTCGAGCGGCGTGCAGCCGCCGGCCAGGCAAGCGAAGTAGAACATGTTGTCGGCGTCGATGCGCAGGATGGCGGGGTCCTGCAGCGCGCTGTCGTGCAGGATCGAGGCGAGCCGGTAGCTGCCGGTAAACGGGCTGCCGACCGACGACCAGAGCGTGCGCGGAATGGTGGCGCCGTCGGTGACGCTGCCGGCAGGCGCTTCCCAGCGCCTGCCCTGCGGGTCGAGGTACCAGAATGTTTCGATCAGGCGCATGGTGCGGCCGTTATTGTCGCTGAGCCACTCTGTCTTGGGATTGCCGGAAAAACTGCCATTGGCCATGATGGGTCACCTCCTGCTTGCCAGTACAGCACGACGCGGGCTCGGCCGCGCTGGGCTGGCGCAAGGGAGGTGTGCGTCAGACCAGTTGCAGCGCGCCCGCCAGNNCAGGCCGCTGACCACGGCGAGCAGCCACAGCGGCCCGTCGTGGGCGGGGTTGCCGCCGGCGGCGCCGAGGATGAAGCTGGTCGACAGCAACAGCGCGATGACGATCGGCGCCATGCCCTGCTTGAAGGCGCGCACGGCGCGCAGTTCGCGGTTGCGGTGGCCCCACTGGGCCAGCACGTAGGTGATGACGGTCGACGGGATCATGATGCCGAGCATCGTCACCGCCACGCCGAGGAAGGCGGCGGCCACGCTGCCGGCGTTGAGGCCGACGTTCCAGCCCATCAGGGCGACGAACAGCACGTTCGGCCCCGGCGCGGCCTGCGCCAGGGCAATCGATTCGTTGAACTGGGCCTGGGTCAGCCAGTGGTGCTGCTCGACCAGGTAGCGGTGCATTTCCGGCGTGGTGGAGATGGCGCCGCCGACCGACATCAGCGACAGCAGCAGGTAGTGGCCGAACAGGCTGAGCCAGTCGGCGGCGGTCAGCACCAGGTGCAGCGGCGGGCTCATGGGCGCAACCTGGCGTAGGTCAGCACGCAGCCGAGGCCGCCGAGGCCGAGCAGCACGTAGCTGAGCGGGAAGTGCAGCAGCGCCACCAGCACGAAGCCGGCCGCGCTGATCGCCACGCACCAGGCCAGCGGCATCGGGTTGCGGGTCAGCGCCACCGACAGCTTCAGGCCGGCCGCGCCGATCAGGCCGGCCGACACCGCCGCCATCCCGCGCAGGGCGCCGGCGACGTGCGGGTTGCCGGCGAATTCGGCATGCAGCAGCGCCAGCAGCAGGATCAGCACCAGCGGCAGCGCCAGCATGCCGGCCAGGGCCGCCATCGCGCCGGGCAGGCCGAAATAGCGCCCGCCGATCATCATCGACAGGTTCACCACGTTGGGGCCGGGCATGATCTGGGCGACTGCCCAGTCTTCGATGAATTCGTCCTGCGTCAGCCAGCCCTTGCGCTCGACCAGTTCGCGCTGGACGACGGCGAGCACGCCGCCGAAACCTTGCAAGGCAAGCAATGTAAACGAAACGAACAGGTCGGTCAGCGATTGCGGCTGGGGCCGCAGGGAGGGTGGCGCGGGGTTCATCGCCCCATTATCGCGTGCGCTTCCGCTCCTGTCCATGCCCACAGGCATCGTCAATACGGGGCGTGGCGTGCCGAACGGCGCCCGAATTCGGATGGTGATAGTGTGCACCTGTTGCCGGTTGAGGCTGCTGAAAATATTGCAATTTCGATGGAAGCTTGACATTGACTTTGCAGTGCATTGACGGATACTCCCTAGGCCACACGCGCCCCCCTCTTCACTTCTGCAAGGAACCGCGATGAATCCACTGCGCAACGATGCCGGCGACGATGTCGCGATCGACGAACCGAACTACGAACGGCGCGACGTTCGTTGCCGCGACATCGTCGACCACGCGATTGCTGTCCAGGAATCGAGAAATACCATGTCCGCCGTCGAATACCTCAAGTCCCACGATATCGACGCCGACGTCATCGAGCGCGTGCTGCTCGATCCCGAGCGCCGGCGCACCAACTCCGAACACTGATTTTCCTCCCCGCCAGAGCGGCGCGGCCACCGCGTCCGAGGGACTGCGCGCGACCACATCAATACAAAAATGATATCGAATTTCAGGCGGCTGAGTCCGCCTGCAGCGCGTGGTTATTCACAAAAAAGTCCTGTGAGAATCATCCAAACTTTTTTTCGCCGATTCGTCATTGACTTTGCAAGTCGTTGATTTTGCTCATGAAATTTATTGCCTTCCGAACGGGCATTTTGTTGAAACCCGCATCGGGTAAGGCTTGCGGGGTGTCAAGGGGGCGTTATCCACAAAGTTATGCACAATGACTGTGGATATCTAAAAAAGTGCTTTAAATACGGCCACTTAGNNNNTCGCGCCCCTTGCTGGTGATCGCCGGCGCCGGCTCGGGCAAGACCAACACCCTGGCGCACCGGGTGGCGCGGCTGATCCAGAGCGGCGCCGATCCGCAGCGCATCCTGCTGCTGACGTTTTCGCGCCGCGCCGCCAGCGAAATGACGCACCGCGCCGGCAGCGTGCTGCAGCGGGTGATGGGCTTGCGCAGCAGCCAGGCGCCGACCAGCCTGCCGTGGGCCGGCACCTTCCACAGCATCGGCGCGCGATTGCTGCGCGAGTACGCGGGGCGCATCGGGCTCGACGAATCGTTCACCATCCACGACCGCGGCGATTCCGAGGACCTGATGGGGATGGTGCGGCACGAGATCGGCCTGACCCAGACCNNTACGTCGACGCCAAGCAGGAGCAGAACGTGCTCGACTACGACGACCTGCTGCTGTTCTGGTCCGAGATGGCGGCCGATCCGGAACTGGGGCCGGAGCTGGGGGGCCTGTTCGACCATGTGCTGGTCGACGAGTACCAGGACACCAACCGGTTGCAGGCGGCGATCATCACCGGCATGAAGCCGGACGGGCGCGGCGTGATGGTGGTGGGCGACGACGCCCAGTCGATCTACTCGTTCCGCGGCGCCACGGTGCGCAACATCCTCGATTTCCCGAAGCAGTTTTCGCAGCCGGCGCAGATGATCACGCTCGACCGCAATTACCGCTCGACCCAGCCGATCCTCGATGCGTCGAACGCCGTGATTGCCGGTGCGCTGGAGCGGCACGCCAAGACGCTGTGGACCGACAAGGTGTCGACCGTGCTGCCGCAACTGGTGCTGATCCCGGACGAGGCGGAGCAGGCGCGCTGGGTCTGCAACCGCATTCTCGAACATCGCGAGGCCGGCATCGCGCTGACCGCGCAGGCGGTGCTGTTTCGCGCCGCCAGCCACAGCGCCGCGCTGGAACTCGAACTGATGCGGCGGAATATCCCGTTCGTCAAATTCGGCGGCTTGAAGTTCCTCGAGGCGTCGCACATCAAGGACGTGCTGGCGGTGTTGCGCTTCGCCCAGAATCCGAGCGGGCGCATGGCCGGCTTCCGCGTGGCGCAGCTGATCCCCGGCATCGGCGCGGCCACCGCCACCAAGCTGCTCGACGCGGTCGGCGAATCGGCCGAGCCGACGCTGGCGGTGGAGCAGTTCGCGGCGCCGCCCAAGAGCGCCGGCGACTGGCAGGAATTCGTCGCGCTGTACCGGGCGCTGCGCACGCCGGGTTTGCGCTGGCCCGCCGACTTCGAGCTGGTCAAGAACTGGTACCTGCCGCACCTCGAACGCATGCATGACGACGCGCAGGTGCGCGCGGCCGACGTCGAGCAGCTGGCGCAGCTGGCCGGCGGCTACGGCTCGCGCGAGACTTTCCTGGCCGAGATCACGCTCGATCCGCCGGAGGCGACCAGCGACCGCGCCGGGCCACCCTTGCTCGACGAGGATTACGTGATCCTGTCGACCATCCATTCGTCCAAGGGGCAGGAGTGGAAGTCGGTGCANNTTCATCAAGCAGCAGGCGCAGATGGGCGACCGCCACGTCTACGCGGCGCGCAGCCGCTTCATCAGCCCGGCCATGCTGAAGCATTTCGAGGAGTGCGTGTGGATTACCGCCGACTCGCAAAAGAGCAAGAAGCCGATGCCCGACAGCGTGCGCATGATGGTGAGGGACCGCGCGCGCAGCGCGTGGAAGTGAACGTCAGGCGATCGGCGTGGCGACGGCGACGTACTGTTGCACTGCGCCGTCGGCGCCCTTGAAGGCCAGCACCGAGCAGCGCAAGTGGCTGTCGCCGGCGGCCAGCGTGGTGTGCAGTTCGCCTTCCCAGGCGCCGTCGCGCGACAGGGCAGTCGCGATGGCGGCCGCAAGGTCGGCGGCGAACGGTTCGCGGTGGACCGCGTGCAGGTCGCGCCCGCGCAGCTGTTCCGGCTTCATGCCGACCATCTCGCAGAAGCGCGCGTTGGGTTCGACGATGCGGCCGTCGCGGTCGAGCGTGAGCACCAGCGCGTGGCGGTCGACCGCGGCCATCACCTGCTGCGCGCGTTCGAGCTGGGCATTGGCGGCGTCGCGCGCCTTGGCAGCGGAGGCGAGGGTGGCATACGCCCGCAGCGACGCGATGACGGTGGTGAACAGTTTGCGGGTGGTGAGGTCGGTCTTGCTCCAGAAGTCGTTGACGTCGTAGTCGACGATGATGCTGTGCTCGAGCGCCTGGCCGGGCTGGCCGGTGCGCAGCACGATGCGCACCAGTTCGTTGTGCAGCTCGTCGCGCACCTGGCGCGCGAAGCGCAGGCCGGCGTCGTCCGTTTCCATCATCACGTCGAGCAGGACGAGGGCGATGTCGGGCGTGTCGCGCAGCTTGCCGAGCGCTTCCTTGGCCGAGTAGGCGTGGAAGAAGCTGAGCCGGCGGCCCTGGAAGTTGGTGTTGCTGAGGGCGAATTTGGTGACGACGTGGACGTCGACATCGTCATCGACGATCAGGATGCGCCAGGGCGGTTGATCGTCCGCAGAGATGCCGCCCGAGGCCGACGCTTCTTCATCGTCGAGGAACAGGTCCGGGTCATCTTCGGTGACATGATCGGTCGCTTGCATGGGTCCACACTATGACAGTGCAGGCACTTTGTCAAAGCAAATCAGGATGCATAAATCGATTGCAGAATCGCGCGATTCGTGACTTATCCCCTGTTGTAGGAATTTGTAGGAATATGCCTCATTGCGGTGTGTAGGACAAAACGCCATTGCTTGCAAGTGATTGATTTTGCTATGTTTTATTTTTGCCTTCAAAGTGGGCATTTTAATGAAAACCGCATGAGTACGGGGCTGGCGGGGCGCCTGGAAGCCCTTATCCACAATGTTATCCACAGTTCATGTGGATATCTGGAAAAGATGAATGAAATCCGTGGGTTAGTCGATTGAAGATATTGAACAGGCGTTTGCGAGTCTGCGNNCGCACCGAATGGATGGACAGTTCGAGCCTGGCGCTTGGCCGGCCCGGCAGGGCTTCGGTCAGTTCGTGATGATAGAGGGTGTCGAAAGCGCCAAGGCAGCCCTGAAATGCCATTAGCTGGAGGGCCAGCAAATGGGTGTTCACGGCGTCACCTCGCGAAATACGCCCACCTGTGTGAACATTGTCCCGAACAGCGCGTGCCGTATTTCGATCCGGATGTCAAACTGGTTGGCGTGGTTGTTGCGATGGCAGAGGAAGGTCTTGCCGGGTGTGATCAAACCGGGCAGCGGGATGCGCACCCCAAACACCTCCCAGAAATACCCGTCGCTTTCGAAGTGCAAGTTGCCGTCTCGGACGTCGAGCACTAGCTTCATGCCCAAGCCCATGCCGACGTACTCGAGTACTTCGCCCTTGCTGCTCTCGGCCATGAAGGAAGTGAACATGACGGGCTTGCGGACGTTGAGCCGGTAGATGCGCTGCTTGAATATCGAGGCGCAGTCCGGCTTCGAATAGACCTGGATATCGACCGGAAAATCGGCATCGTTGTACGGCATCAGCGCGCCCTTGATCAACGGCATTGTCAGGTATCGTTCAAACGCACGTCCTGCGATGTCCTTCGCCAACGAAGATCGAAATTCCCATAGGAACGGCAACGCGTTATCAGACCAATTCTCTGTCGTGTTACGCATGCCCACCTTGGATTAATCAAGATGGAGTCGCGCCGCTGTTGTTTCGCAAGCGACAGCAAGGGCTCAATAAATCCGTCGATTGCTTCTGACACCATGCGATGCAAGTTCTTCAAATATTCTAGGGACGCGAAGTGGGACAGCATCGCAGCCTGCTTTCTCTGCCATGCGCTAAGCGGCTTAGATGATGGAACGATTGGCATATTCTTGCCTCAATTGTAGGCTGCGCTGGGATTTTAGATTCCCATGCGATCGGATGTGACCGGCTCGAGCGCGCGTGCAGGTGGGCTCAATCCTGAGACGGATCCCATTGCCAGATAGTTTTTCCATACTGGGAGGGGTGTTCGGGCGCGATCTCGCCCTTCTTGAAGTGGCGGCGCAGTCCAGCCACGGCTGGCGTGAAATAAAATCCCGGCTTTTCGCAGACGCTGCCACCGGAAATTCGCTCTACGAAAGCTTGCGGCTGTTCGACTTCGATCTGCTCAAGAATTTCGAACTGATCGTTGAGCATCTCGACGAAATACCACTTTGAAGGCGTGTTGATGAAGGCTTCTTCTGCTACGGCGCCCGACGCAAAAGTCCGATGTTCTTTCCCTAACATGTAAATCGTAGGGCGGAACAATTCGCTTTGAGGACTCTGCATTGCGAACTCAAACATTTTTTCGTCATCAAGCCATAAATCTTTCCTGCCGACTTTTTGCAGGGCCGCGATTCCTAATTCGTTAAACGTGTTCGCCAGTCGCAACTTTCCGCCGCCGTTTCCCGTCCATGCAAACTGCAGGCTCGCATACGGATCATCCTGCGCAACGTAAACACCAGTTCGGATAGGAACTTTTCCACTCTCGGCCGTCACATCTGCGCGGACTCGAAACTGAGGGATTCGTGCATTCTCAGCGGAAAATTTTTGATATTCAATCGCGAATTCGTAATCGGTCCATCTGCTAAAGTGGAAGTCGTTGAAGGTTTGGTCAATTAAGATCGCGTACTCGCTCACAACTCGGATAGCTGCGTTGAATTTCTCATCTTCATCGGCTGTTGCCCACTGCAGAGAATATTCACTCATTCCCCGAAAGCACTCATTTGATGCCGTGACTCCGTACCGCTCGCTTGCTCGCGCTGCTATATCCTTAGCCAACGAAAACTGGAGATCTTTCAAGAATGGCCACGCATTGTTCGTCCAGTTCTCAGTGGTATTTCGTGTGCCCCAGCGCGTATCTATAAGGACAGAATCGCGATTTTGGCTCTTCGAAAGCGCAAGAATTGGTTCCAGTACACCATCGATCAGATCGGAAACCATTCGATGAAGTCCTTTAAGA
>CXWL01010423.1_pt1 | contig 13573 bp, 12 predicted proteins | sample 590931 | NCBI WGS metagenome assembly CXWL01 (sample SAMEA3498368, study PRJEB10139) | groundwater metagenome | biome: water well; material: biofilm material | place: Germany | collected 2015-04-27 | reverse complement strand
GTTCAGCGCAGGCCCTTCGGCGCGCGCCATGCCACGCGCCGCGGCCACGCACCACGGCAGCGCGAGCCACGCCAGCAGCGCGCCGCTGCGCTGCGGCCCGGCGCTGGCCAGCGCCAGTGGCGCCGCCAAGGGCGCCAGCATCAGCACCGCGTGCAACCGGCGGGCGCGGCCCGCGCCGAGCACGCCGGCCAGCGTGCGGCGGCCGGCCGCGCCATCGGACGCCAGGTCGCGCAGGTTGTTGACCAGCAGCACGGCGGCCCCCAGCGCACCGACGGCGGCACCGGCCAGCCCGGCCGCGAGCGTGATCCGCCCGCTTTGCAGCCAGTGGCTGCCGGCCACCGCAAGCAGGCCGAAGAAGACGAAGACCATCAGCTCGCCGCCGGCGCCGTGCGACATCGGCCGCGCGCCGCCCGAGTAGCTCCAGCCGGCGCCCAGCGAGGCCAGCCCGATGACGAGAATGGGCCAGCCGCCGACGCTGACCAGATAGCTGCCGACGGCCAGCGCCAGCGCGAACACCGCCATCGCCACCGCACGCACCTGCCCCGGCCGGGCCCAACCGGCGGCGGTGATGCGCAGCGGGCCGACACGCCCCGGGCCATCGACGCCGCGCTCGCAGTCGGCAGCGTCGTTGTGCAGGTTGGTGGCGGCCTGGATCAGCAGCGCGCACAGCAGTGCGGCCAGCGCCGGTGCCCAGGCCACGGCAGCGCCCTCGGACCACGCCAGCGCGGTGCCCACCAGCACCGGGGTGGCGGCAATGCTCAGCGTGCGCGGCCGGGCCGCCAGCCACCACAGCCGTGCGCCACGGGGCCGGCCCGGCAGGGCGGGCAGGGGCTCAGGGTGCATCGCGCCGGCCATGGTGCAGGGCAGCGATGCCGAACGACAGGTTTTCCCAGTGCACGTCGGCAAATCCGCACTGCTGCAGCAAGGCGGCGAAGCCGCGTTGGTCCGGAAAGCGGCGGATCGACTCGATCAAGTAGCGATAGGCCAGCGGCTCGCGCGCCACGGCTGCACCCAGGCGCGGGATGACCAGCCACGAATACAGGTCATAGAACGGCGCAAGCCAGAACTGCGGGCGCGAGAATTCCAGGCACACCATGCGTCCGCCGGGCTTGAGCACGCGCCGCATCTCGGCCAGCGCGGCCGCCAGCCGCGTCGTATTGCGCAGCCCGAATGCCACTGTGAGCAGATCGACGCTGGCATCGGCAAAGGGCAGCGCCTCGGCCTCGCCGGCGACCCACTCGATGGCGCCGTGCGCCCCGGCACGCCGCCGGCCGTGGCCCATCATCTCCAGGCTCGGGTCGCACACCACCACGCGCCGGCCGGGCCCGGCGAGCCGGAAGGCCACGTCACCGGTGCCGCCGGCCAGGTCGACGAGCACGCCCTGCGCACTGCGGCAGCGGCGCACCAGGGTGCGCTTCCACAGCCGGTGGATGCCCAGGCTCATGAGGTCGTTCATCAGGTCGTAGCGCGGCGCCACGGCGGCAAAGACGCGGCGGATGCGCAGCCGGCGCTCTTCAGCATCCACCTGCTCGCGGCCAAAGGTATGGTCGATGCCTTCCCCAGTCATGGCGTTGCCGGCCCCAGCGCCGACTCGAAGGCGGTGCGCACGTCGGCGGGCCGCATCAGGCCGAGCTTGCGGTAGGTGACCTTGCCATGTTTGTCCAGCGCCAGGGTGTAGGGCAGGCCGGCCTTGGCGTTGCCCAGCGCCTGCATCAGCGCAATGCCCTGGTCGCGCGCCAGCAGCAGCGGGTAGTCGATGTCATAGGCGCGCGCATAGTCGCGCACGGGCTCGGCCTTGTCCTCCAGGGCGATGCCGATGGCCTCGACCCCTTGCGACTTGAACTGCGCACGCGCCGCCACCAGGTGCGGGATCTCCTGGCGGCATGGCGCGCACCAGCGGGCCCAGAAATTGACCACCAGGGGGCGCCCGCGGTAAGCCGCCAGCGCCACCGGCGCATCGTCCAGGCCCCACAGGCGGGCCGCGAACAAAGGCTCGGCGGCAGGCAACTCGCTGCCGCCCGGTGCGGCCGCAGTGGCACCCGCGGCAAGCACCAGCAGCAGGGTCAGTGCGGCGCGTCTCATCGCAGATTCAAGGCAAGTCGCTGCGGCGAAAGAAGAAGTAGCCCAGCGCCGCACTGCCCAGGCCGACCAGGCTCGGGTAGGCAAGCGCGAAGACGCGGTAGCCATCGACGCCAAAGGTATCGAGGATGAGGTAGGCCGAGGGGCCAAGCACGATCAGCTGGGGGTCGAAGAGGGCCAGCGCCGCGGTGCGAAAGACCTGCAGCGGATTGGCCAGCGCCAGCGCCACCGCCATCTCGGGTGCCAGTCTGCCCTGGATCATTGCGCCGAGCAGGATCAAGTCGAGGAACAGCAGCAGGGTCAACCAGACCAGGAAGGCCGCGCCCTGCGCCAGGTCGGTGCTGCGCGCGACGGCCGAGATCAGCATGCCCAGGCCGAGAAAGCACAAGGCCATCGCAGCCAGCAGCGCGGTGTAGTAGCCGAACAGGCCCCAGGGCACTTCGATGCCCTTGACCAGGGCGATCATCACGGCGCCCAGCATGGCCCCGAACACCGGCAGGAAGATGACCAGATAGCGCCCGACCACCTTGCCCCAGAACCAGGCCGCCAGCGAGACCGGCAGCGACAGCAGATATTCATAGACGCCAGCTTCGCGGTCGCCGGCCACCGAGCGCACGGTGGTGATGAGGACGAAGATCGGCAGGATGGCCATGGTCAATTGAATATAGGTGACCAGCAGCCTCGAGAGGCCGATGAAGCCGAGCACGCGCGACTCGGTCAGGCCAAAGACGAACAGCAGCGCCACGATGCCGCCGAAGACCAGCGCATAGATCGCAAACCAGCGCGCACGCAGCGACTCGGCGATATCGAGCCGGGCGGTGAGCCAGAGCGGGCTCATCGTGCCCCGTGCCGCGCTCATGATTGACCGAGCACGCGCTGGCGCATGGTTTCGAAGTCGACACTGCCAGGCTGCGCGCTGCCTGAGGCGGCCTGGTTGTAGGCCATCGGCGAGGTTCGCCCGCCAAGGTAGTGGGCATCGGGCGCCGGCAACCATTTCTCGCCTGGCGAGCCGATATCGGCCACCCACAGCCGGCTGGCGGGCTCGCTCATCCAGGGGTGCTCCCTGGCCTTGTCGCGCAGCCAGGAGACGGCGCAGCCGATATCGTCGAAGTTGAAGACCGTAGCCCTGGGCCCGCCGCGCATCTGGGCGGCGAAGCGGCGGTCCGAGATGACCATGCGGCAGCGTGTGCAGGTGTCTCGGTCCCACTTGATCGGCACCATGCCATCGGGCCAGGCCGGGTCGCGTGCGCAGGCCGCCAGCAGCGCCGCTGCCAGGGGTGCCAGGCCCAGGCCCGCGGCCAGCAAGGCGCGGCGGTTCATCAGGCAACCTCGGTGTGGCGGGCCAGCGCCGCGCTGCGTGCGAAGCTGTCGACGACATGTTCGTCGAGCGCCAGGCGGCCCTGGTCCAGTTCGATGACCCGGTTGACAAGTGCCGAGACCTCGTTCAGGCGGTGGCTGGAGATGAGCATGGTGGCGCCGTGGGTGCGCTCGGCCAGCAATTCGAAAAAGGTCCTGCGCGCCGGCGGGTCCAGGTTGGCCGCCGGCTCGTCCATCACCAGCACGCGTGCATCGCGGCCCAGCGCGATGGCGATCAACAGCTTTTGCTTCATCCCGCCCGACAGCTTGACGAAGGGGCGCGCCAGGATCGGCGCCACGTCCAGGCCGAGCCGCGCGGCGAGGTCGTGGATGCGCTGCACATCGGTGCCGCACAGTGCGGCGGCAAAGCCGGTGAGCTGGCCGACGGGCATCTTCAGCGGCGGCGGCAGTTGCGGCACGAAGCCGATCATCCCGAGCACCGCCGTGCGCTGCAGGCGCGGGTCGAAACCGGCGACGCTGACCGTGCCCTCGCAGGTGTACTGGCCGAGCAGGCAACGCATCAGCGTGGTCTTGCCGGCACCGTTGGAGCCGATCAGGGCGACGCGCTCGCCGACGCCGATCGCAAGGTCGATGCCATCGAGCACGCGGCTGCGGCGGAAGACCTTGGAGACATGCTGGAAGCGAATCATGGTGCCCGGACCATAGCCGACATGCCCGTCGCGGGCCTTGATTTAGAGCAGCTTGGACAGGCCCTTGATATCGAACTTGAGCGAGCCCGAGGGGCAGGCATCGACGCACAGGCCGCAGCGCGTGCAGTCGGGGCCGAGCGGCACTTCGGTATCGAAGGCGCGGCCCTTGATGACGGTATCCAGCACGTGCGGCACCAGGCAGACCTTGCGGCAGTCGCCTTCGTGCAGGCAGTTGGCGAGCCGGTACTTGACGCGCACCGGCGAGACGATGCCGACCACGCCGTAGGTCAGCCCGATCGGGCAGGCATAGCGGCACCAGGCGCGGCGCGAGAAGAAGACCTCGAAGCCCAGCATCGCCAGTACCCACAGCAGCGCCAGGCTGGGGCCGTAGATCAGCGCGCGCGAGACGATGCCGGTGGGCGAGATGGCTTCGAAGACGGTGTAGCCGGTGGCCAGCGCGAGCAGCGCAAAGACCACCCAGAAGACGCTGCGCAAGCGGCGGTCGATGGTCTGGTCGTTGACCAGCTTCATCTTCACCAGCCGCAGGTGGATCATCTCGGCCCACTCGGCGAGCAGGTGGTACGGGCAGACCCAGGAGCAGAACGTGCGCCCGCCGAGCAGGATCCACAGCACCAGGACCGTGGCCGTGCCGATCACCAGATTCACGATGATGTGCTTGTGCGCCAGCATCACCTGCAGCGCCGAATTCAGGTCGATGAGGTGGAAGCCGACAAAGCGCGAGGCGGTGAGTGCGCCTTCGAGGATCTGGATATCGAAGAAGAAGGACACCGTGAACAGCAGGTTGGCGGCGATCAGCACGGCCCAGCGCCGGTTGCGCCAGCGGTGCGTGGGCGGCTGCTGGCGGGCCAGCGCGATGGCCGCCTTGCGCACGCCCCGGTCGCCCAGGTGCTTGAGTTGGTGGACCTGGACCGCGCGCTCGGTGATCTCGGCCGGCCGCGTCGGCTCGCGCCCGAACATGATGGCGATCTGCTCGCGCAGGCGCCGCCACAGCACCGCGTTCATATCTTCCATACCTCACGCGACTCGACGACGATGCAGCTCGGCTCCACCGGGCAGACCATCTCGCACACGCCGCAGCCGACGCAGGGTTCGTGCACCACGGGCTGGCGGCGCCGGCTGCCGTCGGGCATGAAGACAGTCTCGATGCTGATCGCGCCCTTTACCGGGCATTCGCGCACGCAGAGGTCGCACTCGGGCAGGTCGTAGGGGTGCGCGCTGATGCGGATCGGCCGCCAGCGGTCCACCTCCATGTAGCGCATGCGGCCTTTGAAGCCCGGCCCGCGCGTGGCGCCCTTGAAGCCCTTGCCCTGGGTGGCCAGGCAGGCCTCGGGGCGCGCCAGCCGCGCCACGCCCATGCGCTCGTTCAGGTTGAGCGTGGGTTCGGCGTCCTTCTCCTTGGCGCGCAGGATCGGCTTGGCGGCCAGCGCGGCACCGGTGCGCAGCGGCAGGAAGGCTGGCCTGCTGTAGACCAGCGAGCCGGTCGGGCAGGCCAGGATGCATTGCACGGCGTCGCAGGAAAAATCGCAGGCCTGGCTGCGTGGGTCGATGTAGGGGACGCCGACGCCAAAGCCGTCCACCAGGTCAGCGAGCTTGATCGCCTGCACGGGGCAGACCTGCACGCACTGGCCGCACTTGATGCACGACGAAAGCATGTCGTGCTCGTCCAGCGCGCCGGGCGGGCGCAGGCGCGGCTTGCGGCCATAGGCCAGCGGCAGGTAGCCCGACAGTGCCGCCCCCAGCACGCCGCCGGTGAGCAGCACCGAGCGCAGCACCTGGCGCCGGCTGGCCACGCGCCGGCGCTTGTTCGGCGGCTTGTTCGGTGGCTTGGGCGTGGGCTCGCTCATCCCCGCACCACGGGCGCCCTGGTGTAGCGCGGGCGGCTGTCGCGCAGGGTCAGTTCGGGTGATGAAAAGGGCGCCAGGCGCTCCAGGAAATTGAGCAGTTCAAGTACCGGCGCGGTCATGAAGAAGCGCGCCGCCGGCAGCTCGATCCAGATCTGGTCGGCGTAGGCATACAGCTCGTAGGGCGTATCGCCGACGCCGTCGTGGTTGCGGTCGAAGCCCTGGTAGTCATCGAAATAGTTGCCGCGCCACTCGTTGCGCGCGATATCGAGGCCGCGCCCCGATTGCGCCACGTTGGTCAGGTTGCCTTCGAAGACGTTGTCGGTGAGGATATTGCCGCCCATCTCGCTGGTGAACTGGATGGCGATGCCGTTGTAGGCGAAGCGGTTGTTGTGGACCCAGATCTTGCTGTCGGGCTGGAACGGCGACAAGTCCGAGCCGATGCCGATGGCGCAGTAGATGAACTGGTTGCCCTCGAGCCGCGTATTGCTGGCTTCCTTGAAACCGATGGCCATGCCAGAGGCGCCGCTGGCGTGCGAGACCACGTTGTTGCGCGCCACGCCGCCCTCGGTGTACATGAAGTAGATGCCCACCGCGTTGTCGTAGTAGCGGTTGCCCTCGACCAGGTTGTGGTGGGCGAACATGAAGTGGATCGAGTAGCGGCTGCGGCGGCCGAGGTTGTCGCGAAAGACGTTGTCGTTGGAATACCAGGCGACGACGTCGCGGGTGTCGGTGATGGTGTTGGCCTGGATCAGGTTGCGGTGGCTGTACCACAGGCGCAGCCCGTCACCGCGCAGGCCCAGCGCCAGCGGCTTGGAGCGCACCTGGTTGCGGCGCACGATATTGTCGTTGGACTGCTTGAGGTCGATGCCGAACAGGCAGTCGTCGATCACCAGGTCCTCGATCAGGTTGCGGTGCCCGCGCACGTCGAGGCACGAATCGTCGGTATCGTGCGAGTCGCCCGAGCCGCTGAGGTGCAGGCCGCGCAGCACCGCGCCGCTGGCCTGCAGCGAGAACACGGTGCCGCGGCCGCCGGCGTCGATGTGCACCTGGCCACCGCCGTCGATGGTCAAGGCCTTGGTCAGCACCACCGGCCCGGCGTAGCGGCCCGGCGGCGGCTTGAGGGTGGAGCCTGCCGGCGCGGCGTCGACCAACTCCTGGAGCGGCCGCAGCCCGTGCACGCGGGGGTCGCGCTGGTACAGCGCATAGAGCGGCTTGGGGCGATCGACATCGACACGCGGCGCGGTCGAGAGGTCGGCATTGGCGCCCAGGCGTGGCGGCTCGCCGGCGTCGCCAGTGCGACCTTGGGTGGGCTCGGCGCTGCGCGCCAGCAGCAGCGACGACAACCCCAGCAGCAGGCCCGCCAACCAGTACCGTGGCATGGTCGATGCGCTCAGGTTTCAGCGGCCTGGCGCATCTGCTTGCGCCGCAGCAAGAGCGCAAGCATCAGGCAGACGAAGACCAGCAGCAGCAGGCCGTAGCCCCAATGCGGGTAGGAATAGGTCGAGAACTGCGCCACCTTGCCCTCGCCGAAAACGGTCGGCATGAAGGGCTTGACGGTGAAGGCGCCCCAGGGGTGCATGTTGTGCCCGAAGAACCACAACCAGCCGGCGTAGGTGATCACGAAGTACAGCGGCAGCAGGGCCGGCACCAACGCCAGCAGCAGCACGAAAGAACGCCAGCGGGCCACCCCGGCCATGACCACGGCCATGGCCACAATGAGGCCGGCGATGGCGACATGGCTGACGCGGCGCACGTTGTCGCCCCAGATCGCGATCTTGTCGGGTTCCTTGAAAAAGGTGCCGGCTTCGCGCATATACGCCTGGACGTGCGCCTCCAGGGCGCCGAGCACGTATTGATCTGCCAGCATCCACGCCGCCACGGCAGCAAAACCCGTGGCCAGGACGGTCAGTCGCAGCCGGTTTGTCGCCATCGCGAAGGCCAGCAGCATGGTCGCGAAGAAGCCGAAGAAGAACTTGGCCAGCGGCTTTTCCACCGGTGCGCCAGTGGCTATCGGGAACATGCCGACATAGTGGTTGATGGTATTCATCTCGTGCACGCAATCCAGGCCGTGCGCACCCTTGTTGACGTTCTTGCCCTTGTCGGTGATCGGGTTGTAGCGGTCTTCAGAGCCCTCGATGTCGTGCTGCAAGACCTCATCGGCCATGCGCGTGCCGGCGGCCGCCGCCCTGCAGCCGTTGTAGACGCCGTCGAAGTGAAAGTGGATGCGGATGCCGTCGGGGAAGGCATCCTTGGGGTAGTTGGGTGCCGTCAGCGAGACCCACCAGATGGGTGCGAAAAAAGCCAGGATCATGGCCGCCAGCGCCACCGCGGTCAGCGCGGCAATCTGTGCATCCAGCCGTGTCCCCAGCATCGTTCTTGGGTGCATCTGCGGCTATTTCTTCTTGGCCGCGCCGGCCTTGCACATCGAACCGGGCATCGACAGGCTGGACTGGTAGGCCGAGATCGCGACGAGCTGCGGGCCGGTATAGGGCTTGATGACCTTGACCATGTCCGGGTTGGCGTTGCGGCGATGGCCGTCGCGGATTTCGGTCATCTGGCGCAGCAGGTATTTGTAGTGCTGGCCGGCGATCACGGGATAGAACTTGGCCTTGTCGCCCTCGCCGTTCTTGCCGTGGCACTCGAGGCATTGCTTCTCGTAGAGCCCCTTGCCCTCGGCGATCTGCTTGGCCGCATCGGGCCCTTCGTACCTGCCATGATCGACGGGGATGCACAGGCTCTCGATATAGGCCGAGGCGTTGGCCAGCGCCTGCGGGTCGGTCAGCTCCTTGGCGAAGGGGTACATCGTCGGGTTGTCGCGCAGGCCGGCGCGGATATCGGCCATCTGCTTGATCAGCACCGTGCTGTGCTGGCCGGCCAGTTGCGGAAAGGTGCCGTCGGGCCGGCCCGCGCCAGAAGGCAGGTGGCAGGCGCCGCAGACTTCATAGTCTTCCTTGCCCTGCTTGATATTGCCCTTGAGCTTGAGGGCCTCCATCTTTTCGCCGACCTGGGCATTCCACTTGTATTCCTTGCCTTCGATGCCCTCCTGCTTGGGGGCAGGCGGGCCGGCCAGCGCCAGTGCAGGCAAGAGGGCCAGGGTGAGTGCGAGTGTCAGTGCCTTGCGCATGGCGGGGCTTCCTTGTGGGTGGGTGGCGAGCTTGCGTTTAGCATACGGTGACGTGTATCTACATGCCTTGAAATAGATCAAGGGCTGGATCGCGATGCGACGCCTACTTCAGCTTCGACAGATAGTCGGCCAGTTGCTTGATCTCGGCGTCAGAAACGAGGTGCATCACGCCCTTCATCGCCGCACTGTTGCCGTTGGCGCGCGCGCCGCTCTTGATGTCCTTCATCTGCCGCTCGGCATAGGCCGCGTTCTGGCCGGCCAGCCGGGGGTATTCTGGCGTCAGTGGCTTCTTGGCGTCCTTGCCGTGGCAGGCGATGCAGGTCTTTTCGGCATACAGCGCGGCGCCGTCGGCCAGGGCTGGCGTGGCCAGCGTCGCGGCGGCCAGCGCCGCCAAAATCAATCCGGTCTTCATGGCTATTCCTTGTTCAATGAAACCGGGGGGCGGAATCGCTCCGCCCCCCGCAAGACGCATCGTTTCGAATCAGGTCACTTGACCTTCTTGGCGCCGTTCTGCTCCAGGAAAGTCTTGGCGCGCAGGCCCAGGTCGGCGGTCTTGACCTGGTATTGCCAGATCTGCTCGGCCCACAGGTTGGCATTCTCCCAGTCCTTCTTGGCCGCTGCGGCTTCGTGCTTGGGCTTGATGTCCTTGGTCTTGCCGAGCTGGTCGAACGCGTCTTCGACCATCGCCACCACTTCCGGGAAGTCCTTGTAGTTGACGCTGGTGATATAGGCCACCACGGAGTCGATCACGACCTGCGTATCGGCCACCTTCTTCAGCGTCGCCTTGTAGTCCGCTTCGGTGTAGCTGCCGGCGGCCAGCGTCGTCTTGGTCGGCTTCCAGCCCTTCGGCTTGACCAGCAGGTAGCCCTGCATTTCCAGGTGCAGCGCCGAGCAGAACTCGGTGCAGTAGTAGGGATAGACGCCTTCCTTGTCGGCCTTGAACTTGACCGAGACGGTCTTGCCCGGCTCGATCGAGGCATGCACGTTGTAGGTGCTCACCGCGAAGCCGTGGGTCTCGTCCTGGGCGCGCTCCAGGTTGGTCAGGTTGATCGTGACCTCGTCGCCGACCTCGACCTCGATCGTCTCCGGCGTGATGTGCGAGCGGATCAGGGTGGCGAAGACCTCGACCTTGTTGCCCTTCTTGACGACCCTTTCCTCGCCGGCGCGGGCCGCGCCGGGATGTGCCTGGTCGGTGCGGCTGTTGGTGCCGACCTTGTAGCGCACCGCCGGTTTGAGCTTCTTGGCATCGATGGCCACCGCGTAGTGCGGTTCGCCCAGTGGCAGCGGCATGTCGTAGAGCAGATGCATCTTGTCATTGCTGATATCGATCAACTGGTGGCTCTGCGGGTGCAGCGGCCCGACCGGATTGAAGCGATCGATGGAGAGCTTGTTCAACGCCACCAGGTATTTGCCCGCCGGCTTGCCCGAGTCGCCTTCCATCGTCATCAGGTGGCCGATGTTGTAGTGCACGCTCAGCTTGTCGAGCACCTTGCCTTCGCAGTAGTCCCACTTGGCGACTTGCGAATCGACATACAGCGAGGTGTAGGCCACGCAGGGCTTGCTGTCGTACTGCGTGTGCAGGGGCCCCAGGCCCAGCGAGACCTGCGTGTGCAGCGTTTCCTTCAGTGCGACCACGGGGATGCCGTAGGGGTCCTTGCCTTCGAACTTGCCGGCCTTGATGGCGGCCATGATCTTTTCGAAGGAATAGACCGAAACGTGGGTGTCGAGCTTGCCGGCGACGATGATCAGCTTGCCGTCGGGCGTGACATCCACGCCGTGGGGCGACTTCGGCTCGGGGACCAGGAACAGCACGCCTTCCTTGACGGCGGTGTCCATCATCAGCACGTCGTGGCCGTTGATCTTGCGCGCCTTGCCGGCGGCCACCAGCTCGGCGGCCTTCTTCCAGTTGATGACGTGCATGTAGTCGGTGTCCTTGGCGGAACAACCGGCTTCATACGGCGGGCGGCCCTTTTCGATGCCGCCGACATAGCGCTCGGTGCAGAAGGAATTGGTGAACGACCAGCCTTCGGACGGGCCTTTGCCCAGGTCCGAGAGGTCCTGCGAGTACGGCGGCAGTTCGATCGAGAAGGACCGCTTCGGGTCGATGCGGCCTTCCTTGCGGTCGAACTTCCAGTAGGTCACGCCACCACGATATTTCTCGTTGAAATCCTCGAGCGGGTAGAACTTCCTGGCCTCCAGGGGTGCCGCGTACTGGGCGGCCTCCATCACATATTCGGTGTTGCTGGTGACGAAGGCGCCGCCATGCTCGGACTTGAAGACCGGGTTGACGACGATCTGCTTGGTCTCGAAGTCACGCAGGTCGATCACCGCCAGGCGTGGATTGGCCTTGTCGTTGATGAACAGGAACTGGCCGTCGTACTCGCCGTTGGTCTCGGACACCGCCGGGTGGTGGGTGTCGCCCCAGGTGATGTCCTTGCCGTCGATGCGGCCGCCGGCGAGCACCTTCTTCGACTCCTCGTCGTAGCCGTAGCCTTGCCAGGGTTCGGGCGTGAAGACGCCGATGTACTTGAGAATGCGCATCGAGGGGATGCCATAGACGATGACCTGGCCGCTCTGCCCGCCCGAGCTGAAGGTGATGAATTCGTCGCGCTTGCCGGTGGGCACATAGGTCTTGGCTGCGGCCAGCAGGTCCTGCTGGCTCAGGCCGCGGCGCTTGAGCACGTCGGGCAGGCTCTCGGGTGAGGACCACGCCGCCCCTGCCGCGGCACAAAGCGCCGCCGCCGCCCACGCTGAAATACTTCGCCTTGCGAACTCGCCCATGTTCGATGCTCCTGGTTGGTATGGATGGTGTTTGGCCCGATCACAGGGCGTCCAGGGCATGCTAGGCGTGCACGCTGCGGCACGTCCTTGAACTGCTTCAAGAACGGCTGAAAGGTTGCTGCTTGTGGTGCTGCAGGATCAGCCGGCGCCGGGCCGGTTCGCTGCGCTCACATCCCCGCGTGCCTCACGCGGCGCCGGGCCTGTTCGCTGCCCTCACATCCCCGCGTAGTTCGGCCCGCCGCCGCCCTCGGGCGCGACCCAGACGATATTCTGGGTCGGGTCCTTGATATCGCAGGTCTTGCAGTGCACGCAGTTCTGCGCGTTGATCTGCAGGCGGTCGGTATCGTCTGCGTTCTTGACGAACTCGTACACGCCAGCCGGGCAATAGCGGCTCTCGGGGCCGGCCCAGCGCGCCAGGTTGACGGCCACTGGCACCGAGGTGTCCTTGAGCGTGAGGTGCGCGGGCTGGTTTTCCTCGTGGTTGGTATTGCTGATGAAGACCGACGACAGGCGGTCGAAGGTGAGCTTGCCGTCGGGCTTGGGGTAGCGGATCGGTGCCACCTGCGAGGCGGCGTGCATGCGGGCATGGTCGCCGGCATGGCGGTGGATGGTCCACGGCGGCGCCTTCACGCCGAGCTTGGGCAGCAGCCATTGTTCGATGCCCGTCATCAGCGTGCCGACCGCATTGCCCTGCTTGAACCACTGCTTGAAGTTGCGGCTCTGGTGCAGTTCTGCGTACAGCCAGCTGCGCTCGAACGCCTGCGCGTAGGCACTGAGCTCGTCGTGGCTGCGGCCGTCTTGCAGCGCCGCTGCGGCGGCCTCGGCCGCTAGCATGCCGGTCTTGATCGCGGCGTGGCTGCCTTTGATGCGCGCCGCGTTCAGGGTGCCGGCCTCGCAGCCCACCAGCGCCCCCCCGGGAAAGACGAGCTTCGGTAGCGAGAGCAGACCGCCGGCGGTGATGGCGCGCGCGCCGTAGCCGATGCGCTTGCCGCCTTGCAGGTGCGCACTGACGGCCGGGTGCGTCTTCCAGCGCTGCATTTCCTCAAACGGGCTGAGCCACGGGTTCTGGTAGTCCAGACCGGTGATATAGCCCAGCGCCACGCGCCCGCCTTCGAGGTGGTAGAGGAAGCCGCCGCCGTAGGTGTGTTCGTCCATCGGCCAGCCGGCGGTGTGCACCACCAGGCCCGGCCGCGCCAGCGCAGGTGCCACTTCCCACAGCTCCTTGATGCCCAGGGCGTAGCTTTGCGGGTCGCGGCCTGCGTCGAGCCCGAAGCGCGCGATCAACTGCTTGCCCAGGTGGCCGCGCGCACCTTCGGCGAAGACGGTGTACTTGCCCAGCAATTCCATGCCGATCTGGAAGCCGCCGTGCGGCTCGCCGTCCTTGCCGATGCCCAGGTTGCCGGTGGCCACGCCGCGCACCTGGCCCTGCTCGCCGTACAGCACCTCGGCCGCCGCGAAACCGGGAAAGATCTCGACGCCCAGCGCCTCGGCCTGCGCGCCCATCCACTGGGTCAGGGCGCCCAGGCTGATGACGTAGTTGCCGTCGTTGTGCAGGCAGGCGGGGATCAGCCACTGCGGCGTCGCGTGGGCGCTGGCCGGGTTCAGGAACAGCATCGCGTCGCTGGTCACGGGCTGGTGCAGCGGTGCGCCGCGCGCCTTCCAGTCGGGGAACAGTTCCTGGATGGCGCGCGGGTCCATCACCGCGCCCGAGAGGATGT
>CXWL01006358.1_pt1 | contig 13578 bp, 11 predicted proteins | sample 590931 | NCBI WGS metagenome assembly CXWL01 (sample SAMEA3498368, study PRJEB10139) | groundwater metagenome | biome: water well; material: biofilm material | place: Germany | collected 2015-04-27 | reverse complement strand
GGTAGTTGTAGGGGCATGCTGCGGCATGCCCGAACTGCTCAGCAGCCGCTGTAGGTCCGGTGGCCCGCCTCACCCCTTCTCCGCCAACCTCACCGCCGTCTCTGCCACCACCCGCACCCGCTCTACCAGCTTCTCATTCGGCGCGCCATCGACAAACTGCTCGTCCGTCGCGTACACCCCCGCGATCCCCACCCCGTCGAGGCTCGCGAACAGCGGCCGAAACCCATACTCGATCGCCAGGAAGTGCGCCGCCGAAGCCCCCGTCTGGATCGGCACGCAGATCTTCCCCGCCAGGTGGTACGGCGGCATCAGATCGAATAGGCACTTCATCGCCCCCGTGTACAGCGCCCGGTACGTCGGCGTCGCCGCGATCACGATCTGCGCCGCTCCCACCGCCGCGTTCGCCGCCTCGATCTCCGCCGAAGGCCCGCGCGCCAGCAACGCCTCCGCCGGCAGCTCCGCCACATCGATCATGCTCGTCGAACATCCCGCGTCCGCCAGCACCCGCAGCATCAACTCCGCCAGCGTCTTCGACTTCGACGGCGCCCGCGGACTCCCCGAAATCGCCACCGCACGGATCCGCGTCGCCAGTTCAGTCATAAGTCGTCATTGCCCTTGCCTTTTGCCGTCTGCCTTGAAAATGGGTTCGACAAGTACGGGCCGAGACCGCCAGTAGCGGCGCTCTGCCCTGCGAACAGCACGGGGCGCTTCGGCTTCCGCCCGGCTCGCTCTCGCCTCGCCCGCGCCGAAGGCCTGACGAATCGGCCAACGAACTACCAACCACGAACTACGAACTAAGAGCTAACCAGCTAACCAGCTAACGCGCTGACAAGCTGACTGGCTGACGCGCTGAAGTGCGGCATCACGTACTTCCCGAAGTTCTGCGACTCCTCCAGATGCGGGTACCCCGAGAAGATGAACGTATCGATGCCCTCATCCACATACTCCTGGATCCGCGCCGCCACGTTCTCGCCCGACCCCACCAGCGCCAGCCCCACACCCAGCCGCGCCCGACCGATCCCCGTCCACAAGTTCGGACCCAGCCACTCCCCCTGATCGCGCAGCATCCGCTGCCGCTTCTCGCCCTCGCTGTCGGCCCTGCTCTGATGCTTCTGCATCATCCCTTCAAAGTTGTCCGGCACCTCCGCCACCATCGCCGTCGCCGCCGCCTTCGCCTCTTCTTCCGTCTCCCGCGAGATCACCAGCAGCCGGATCCCGAACCGCAGCGTCCGCCCCAGCGCCGCCGCCCGCTCCCGCATGTCGGCGATCCGCTCCCGTACCATCGGGATCGTCTCCCCCCACAGCAGGTACACGTCCGACTCTTCCGCCCCCACCCGCTTCGCCTCGTCCGACGCGCCCCCGAAGTACCACGGGGGCCGCGGCTGCTGGTACGGCTTCGGGAAGACGTTGCCCTTCTCCACCTTGTAGTACTTGCCCTCGTGGCTCCAGGCTTTCGGCTCCAGCCAGGCCTTGTTCACCACCTGCATGAACTCTTGCGTCCGCACGTAGCGCTCGTCGTGCTCCGTAAAATCGCCGTCCGCCGCCAACTCGTGCGGAAAGCCCCCCGTCACCACGTTGATGATCACCCGCCCTCGCGAAAGCTGGTCCAGCGTGTTCGACATCTTCGCCGCCACCGTTGGCGCGATGAACCCCGGCCGCATCGCCACCAGGAACTTCATCTTCTCCGTCCGCGCCGCCACCGCCGTCGCCGCCAGCCAGGCGTCCTCGCACGTCGTCCCCACCGGCACCAGCATGAACACGAACCCCGCGTCCTCCGCCGCCTTCGCGCACGTCGTCAGGTAGTCCATCGACGCCTCGCGCGTCGGCGGCCCCACGATCTCCGTATCGCCCATCGTCGGCAAGAACCACCCAAAATCAATCGTCATAGCGCGCTCCATTCCCCGTCTCAGGTAGCTCGGAGTATATGCCCCGAACCCCGTAAGGACAGGCCCTTCAGGCTCGTTGTCGTGTCTGGCGGCGGCGGCCCCGTCCGTAAGGACAGGTCTTTAGACCTGTCCGTGCCCCGAACTGCGCACAAACCAACTTCAACCAGTGCTTCAGGCTCGCTGTCGTGTCTGGCGGCGGCCCCGTCCGTAGGGACAGGTCTTTAGACCTGTCCGTGCCCCGAGCAGACCAACTTCAACCAGTGCTCCGCCACCTCGCACATCCGCCACGCCCCGCCGCCGCCTCCACCGCCCCAGTAGGGACGAAGCTTCAGCTCCGTCCCATCAATCTCCGCACCGCGCCCGCCCACGTCAAATCAGGGCCAACCCTGTCACAAGCCCGTAACACGCCCCCGCTATACTCCCCCTGAAACGTTGTCTGTTGTCTGTCGTCCGCAGGACGTAGCCCGCAGGCCGGAGGCCCTCATGCAGAGCGTGCTGTTCGTCGACGCTGCCGAAGAACTCCGCCCCCTCGCCGCCGCCATCGAGGAGGACGGCTTCACCGTCGCCTACGCCGCCCTCGACCGTGCCCTCGAAGGCGCCCGCAACCAGGCCCCCGCCGCCATCATCTTCAGCCTCCTCGGCCGCCCCGACAGCCCCTTCATCCGCAGCCTCCTCCGCTCCTCCGACATGCCCGCCGGCGTCGCCTCCATCGCCGTCGTCCGCAGCGACTACCTCCCCAACTTCGACTTCACCGTCGGCTTCGACGACTTCGTCATCCACCCCGCCCTTACCGAAGAGATGCTCACCCGCGTCAAGCGCGCCATCTGGCTCCGTAGCGGCGTCGAAGGCGACAACGTCCTCCGCACCGGCGACCTCCACATCGACCTCGGCAACTACAAGGTGTTTGTGAACGGCCGCCCCGTCGACCTTACCTACAAGGAGTACGAACTCCTCCGCTTCCTCGCCACCAACAAAGACAAAGTCTTCACCCGCGAAGCCCTCCTCAACCGCGTCTGGGGCTACGACTTCTACGGCGGCGCCCGCACCGTCGACGTCCACATCCGCCGCCTCCGCAGCAAGATCGAGGACCGCACCCACACCTTCATCGAAACCGTCCGGAACGTCGGCTACCGCTTCCACATCGACTAGCCGATAAAAGAACTGCCCCGCCAGTCCCACGATGCCCGTGACCACCACAACCGCAGTCGTAGGGGCGGTCTCCCCGGCCCCAGCAGGGCCGCTAGCCGCGCCCTCCCCGCCCATCACCGCCGTCGGATGCGCCAGCGCCGCCAGCGCCAGTAGCGGCGGAGCTTCGCCTGCGGTGACAGCTCCGCACGGTCTTCGCACCAGACGGCGGCCCCGCGATAGCCCCGCCCCGCCCGCACAAAGACCAAGCTCTTCGCACCGTCGCCCAAAGAGACAAGTCGTTCAGTCGTTCAGTTGTCTGCCCTTTGCTGTTTGCCGTCTGATCGTCCCCACCCCCCAGATCACTCCACCGCCTCGATCGCCCCCACCAACGCCCGCATCCCCATCTCCGAGTTCCACTCCGTAGCCCCCGGCGCTGATATCCGCACCACCGCCCCCGCCGTCCGCACCAGCGCGTAATACCGGTCGACCCTCCCCGTTGGACAGCCTCCTTCATCACCGGCGGCGCCATACGTCGCATAAATCGTCGCCTCACCCCGCTCGCCGATGTCGACCTCGATCAGCCTCACGCAGCGCCCTTCCTCCCGCTGCAGCAGCCCATTCGTCGCCAGGAAGTCCCACTCGTCCCGCCGCCACTCCTGCAGCTCCACCAGCGTGTCGCTGAACTCATCCGCCTCCGCCCGGTACTTCAGCACCGCCCGATAGCGCAGCGCCGGCCGCTCCGTCGTGTCGGCGATGAATGTGTCGCGCAGCACCAACCGTGGCAGCCCTTGCCGGTCAACGTCCGCGCCCAGCCAGTAGTACGTGAAGTCCGGACTCGGTTTCAGCAGTGGCGTCACCGGATCCGTCTCGGCGTAGCCAATATCCGTCGGGTCGAACACCTCCGCCGCCACCGAGTCAATGTCCACGAATCCATGCACGTACGTCGTGAACTGCCCGCTCCGAACCTCCACCCCTGCCGCTCCTGGATGCGGCCGCAGCGTCCCGCCGCTCTGCGCCGCGATCGGAAGATACGTCGCCGCATCAACAAACAGCGTGTCCGTATACGATGCCGCCTCCTGCGCCCCCACCACCTGCGCGAACGTCACCAGCGCCACTGCCGGCCTTCCCCCGAACGTCTGATCCTCTACCGGCACCGTCAGGTTGCGTTCGTCCCGCGTGTGGCACCCCAGCATCAGCGACAGCGTCACGCTCGCCGCGTCACGGCACGCCGTCGCCTCCCGCAACAGCGTCTCCCCAAACTCGACCGTCTGATACCAGCGCTCTCCATCAAGAACGACCTCTATCGACTTCGAGTTCGTTGGCGAAAACTGCGCAACCGTATTCGCCCGCGCCCGCCCGCCCGCCGTATCGATCCACAGCTCCGTTGTCGTCGTGATCGTAAGAGAGCCCTGTGACGCTACCGAAGTGATCACCGGATGATAGATCTCCCCCTCGCGCGTCATCGCCGCTGTCATCCGCTCGTGAATAGACGAAAGCCGCGACCCCTGTCCGACGTCGTTGGTGCCGTCCGACCCGCCCCGCGCCGTCGCGCACCCACTAACACCGCCGCTGATCAGCGCTCCCGCCGCCAACACTAACAATACGCGCCTGATCCGGCACACCCTCATCATGAAGATCAGCCTACTCCCCCAAGATCACCCAACACCAGTACCCACGGTTGGCGCGCCCGCGCGCACACCGTCAGTAGCGGCGGAGCTTCAGCTCCGCTCGGTCGTCGCGACCACACCACAAACTTCTCGCCAGCCACCGAAGGGCGTGCGTAAGGACAGGTCTTTAGACCTGTCCTTAATCCCCACCGACCACGATCGTCGTATTGGCCGGACGCAGAACCACAAAACCACATGCGACAGCGCCCACAGAACCCCTCTCGCCCCTCTGTGCCTCTGCGCTTGCCCGCACTGGCGCTGGCCAGTACGCGGTGTTTAACCTAAAGCCCCCGCGACAACTTCTCGATGATCCCCTCCAGCTCCTCATCACTGTGAAACCGGATCAAGATACTCCCCGCGTGCCCGCGCCTCCGCAACGTCACCGCCGTCCCCAACGCATGCCGCAGATCATCCTCCAACGCCTGCACATCTGGATCACGGAGGCGAAGTCGGAGTTCCCGCACCGCGGGATGAGCGCCCGTCTCCGCCCCCGCCCGCACCGCCTTCGCAAACTCCTCCGCCTGCCGCACCGTCAGCTCATCCGAGACGATCTTCCGCCACACGTCCAGCCGCAAGTGCAGCGTCTCGATGCTCAGCAGCGCCCGCGCATGACCCTCCGTGATCTGCCCGCTCCGCAGACTGTCCTGGATCTCCTTCGCCAGCCCCAACAGCCGCAGCGTGTTCGCCACCGATGTCCGGCTCCGTCCGATCCGCCCCCCGATATCCTCCTGCGTCAGCCGAAACTCATCCGTCAGCCGGTGGAACGCTGCCGCCTCCTCCAGCGGATTCAGATCCTCCCGCAACAGATTCTCCACCAGCGCGATCTCCAGCAGCGCCGCCCCCGTCGCCTCCCGGATCACCACCGGCATGCGGGTCATACCCGCCATCCGCGCCGCCTGCAACCGCCGCTCCCCCGCGATCAGCTGATACGTCATCGGCCTCGAAGATCCGCCGGGGCGGACGAGTTCTGACGGTACCTCCGTTACCACCACCGGCTGCAACACCCCGTGCTCCCGGATGCTCGCCGCCAGCTGTTCCAGCGCCTCCTGATTGAACGTCGCCCGCGGCTGCTCCGGGTTCGGCGTGATCAGATCTATATCAACCGTATCGATCCCACCACCACCCGCCGCCGTCCGCGGAATCAACGCCGAAAGCCCCCGTCCCAATGCCGGCCTCCCCGTACTCACATCTCACCTCCTTGCTCTTGGTACCGAGCAACATCGCGCTCGGAACACAGATCCCCACTCGCACCAGTAGCCGCGGAGCTTTAGCTCCGCCGAATCTCCGTATGCGTTAACCCGTCCGTTCGTCGACTCCAGATCCCGCGTTCTGTCATTCTGAGCGAAGCGAAGAATCTTGCTGCTTCCACCTCAATGCTGCTCGTCGAACCAACAGATCCCCACTCGCACCAGTAGCCGCGGAGCTTAGTCTCCGCCGAATCTCCGTATGCGTTACCGCGTCCGTTCGTCGATTCCAGATCCCGCATTCTGTCATTCTGAACGAAGTGAAGAACCTCGCTGCATCCACCTCAATGCTGCTCGTCTAACCAACAGATCTCAAATAACCCCAGTAACAGCCCAGCTGCAGTTGCCCCGAAATCTCCGCCTCCGCCTTCTGTCTGTCGTACGCCGTCCGATCAACACATGTCATTCTGAACGAAGTGAAGAATCTAGCCGCTTCCACACCTCAATGCCGCTCGCTAACCACAGATCTACATCCTCTGCGCGCCAGCGCCACCAAAAAGCTCTGCGGCGATCCCCAAACCCTTCGTGTCCTTCGCGCTCTTCTGCCTGCCCGGAGCGCGGATCCGTGGTGGATCAACCGTCTGTTGTCTGTTGTCTGTTGTCTGCGCCTCCAAGCACCTCCAATGCCAACGCGTCGTAACAAGCCGCCGCCCGCGATCCGCCGTCGTACTGAAAAATCGAAAGCCCGTAGCTCGGCGCCTCGCTCAACCGCACACTCCGCGGGATCACCGTCTTGAACGTCTCCGGAAAATGCGACCGCACCTCATCCGCCACCTGCTGCGAAAGATTCGTCCGCCCATCGAACATCGTCAGCAACAACCCACGCAATTTCAATGACGGATTCAAGTTGCGCCGCACCAACTCCAGCGTTGACGTCAGCTGCGACAGTCCCTCCAATGCCAGGTACTCACATTGCACCGGGACGATCACCTCATCCGCCGCGCTCAGCGCATTCACCGTCAGCAACCCCAGCGACGGCGGGCAGTCGATCAGGATGTAGTCGTACGCCGCGCGCAGCGGCTCCAACGCCCGGCGCAGCCGGAACTCACGCGCCATCATCGGCACCAGTTCCACCTCCGCTCCTGCCAGTGACGGCGTCGCCGGCAAGAGGAACAGATTCTCGGTAGTTGTCGCGACAACAGCATCAGGCGCATGCGCACCACCAACGACGACATCGTACGTCGTCAGCCCCTCCGTCCGCACCCCCAGCCCCGCGCTCGAGTTCGCCTGCGGGTCAAAATCAAAGATCAGCACCCGCTTTTCGTGTCGCGCCAACCCCGCCCCAAGATTAATGGCGGTCGTCGTCTTCCCGACGCCCCCCTTTTGATTGGCCAGCGCGATCACCGTCAAAGAAACCCCCGCACCAGGTATGTTTCACATGAAACACAGCCATCACACCGACGCAGCAGGCTGCGCCTGAACTCCTGTGCTGTGTCCACGGCCGCTATGGAAGCACGTACAGATCCGCTGCCCTGTCATTCTGAGCTTGCGAAGAATCTTGCCGCAAACCAGTGCAAAGCCGCTTCTCGTCGCCCAGCTGGTGCCCCACGGCCACCAGCCGCAGACTACCACTTGCCCGGCGGTATCCCGCGCTCCGCGCATGTTCGCCCTAAACTGCTGCCAACCTACACAATATGTTTCACGTGAAACATATTGATAACGCACACAGCATTTGTAGGGACGTGCCGCCGCAGGCTCTCCTGCGAACAGCATGGACGCCCGACTGCGTCCAAGGCCGGGAGAAGCGCCAAAAGCAGTCCAAGGCCAGTAGCCGCGGAGCTTCAGCTCCGCACGGTGTCCGTCTACGAAGGCGCTCCGTCACCGACCGGCCGACCGACCGACGCCCCGGCCCGTTTGTAGGGGCGAGGCACTGCCTCGCCCACTGCGTCCCTCCCCGAAAGGGCCATCCGACCCACCCCTTTGGATCACCCAACTCCGCGATCTGCATATACAATATGTTTCACGTGAAACATATTGATAAGGCACTCAGCCGATATCCAACAGAGCCTCACCTAGGATCCCGCGAAACCTCTGTGCCTCTGTGTTAAGCCCGTCGAACTACCGCAGCGAGATCTCCGGATACTGCCGCATCCGCACCTCGATCGCCGCTCGATCCCCCATCGCCTCCACCCCAACGCCCCGCACCGAGAGGCTCGCCGCTGCCGCCCCAAATCGCGCCGCTTCGTTCGCGTCGCCCGTCTCCTGGTAGCGGATGAGGAACCCCGTCGCGAAGGTGTCTCCCGCCCCCGTCGCATCTACCTCCACCTCCGGATAGGCCCCCATCTCCCGCCACCGCCCCTCCGCGAACACCCGCGCCCCCCGTGTGGACCGGGTCACCGCTACGATCGGCGCCTGCTCCGTCCATCGCGACAACTCGTCCTCGTCCCCCGCCAGATCCTCATCCGAAGCAAAGACGACGCTGGCGCCGGCCCAGAACGGCTCTCCGCGCCACGGCGCGTGGTACACCCGCCCCTCAGCCGTCACCTCGCGAAGCCATCCCTGCGCCGAGACCCCCACCAGCGACCCCGTCGCAAACTCCCGGGCGAAACCGGCCGGCACCTCGTGGAACACTGGCCCCAGAAGGACGACCGGCGCGGCCAGCCATGCCACAGGTACGGACGAAGGGTCGATGGGGTCGGCCTTCGCCAGCAGGCGCTGACTGCGTCCGGTCGGCGCATACACGTTTTCGAAGGACGTCGACATGGCCGAGGGTGTGTTGGCGATGGCGGCATAGTCGAAGGCTTCGCCGGGCCGCAGGTCGGCCCCCGTCCGGGTGACAATGCCCACGGACAGCCCCAGCCGGTGCGCCTGCGCCGCCGCAAACGTCACCGACCCCCCCAGTCGAAACCCCTCCGCCACGACATCCCGCACCACATGCCCCACGACGACGAAGTCAGGAGTGCCTGGTCGCATGGGTGCCTGTCCTCGATCACTCGGCCGTCGATTGTTGGGATGGGTGGCTGACGTCTGACAGTAGCAGCGGAGCTTCAGCTCCGCTCGGTTCCCGACTCACCACGGGTGTTAGAAAGCGCATCCCCGGCCTCATGTTTCACGTGAAACGTTGGCCGATGGTAACCCACCGAACCTCATCCAGGATCCCGTCGAAGCCTCTGTGCCTCTGCGGTTGCCCGCACTGGCGCTGGCCAGTACGTGGTGTTGAACCCGAAGCTGCGGTGGTCTACTCGCGGAAGCTCTCTCGCTTTGGTGAGATCGAGACCTTGCGGTCCTCACCCTCGCCCAGGCTGTCTGTCTCCACGTATCGGTCCTCCGAGAGCGTCAGGTGGATGATCCGGCGCTCGTTCGGCGGCATCGGCTCCAGCGTCACCGGGCGCTTCGTGCGCTTCACCACTTCTGCCGTGCGCTGCGCCAGCGTTCGCAGCTGATCCTCGCGCCGTCGGCGATAGCCCTCAATGTCCACCGTGAAGTAGTTGCCTTCGCCCTTCTGGCGGGTGACCATCAGATTCAGCAGGTACTGCAGAGCGGTCAGGGTCTCGCCCCGGCGACCGATGAGCACGCCGAGATCCTCGCCTTCGACCTCGAGGACGGCCTTGGCCATGCCCAGCCCATCACCCGGCGTCTCGGCGTCCCGGATGGAGACGTCGGCTTCGATCCCCATCAGCCCCAGGAGCTGGTCGAGCATCCCGGCGGCGAACTCGGCCTGGTCCTCGCCCTCGGCTTCGTCGCTGTCCGAAGGATCCGCCGCCGTGTCGTCTTCATCGCCGATGAGCCAGACGCGGACGCGCGCCTGGTGCCCGCCGACGCCCAGGATGCCGCCCTTGGGCTCCGTCAGCACTTCGCATTCGACTTCGTCCCGCTGTGCGCCCAGCTCCTCGAGGGCGTTGGCGATCGCGTCTTCGACAGTCTTACCGTTTGCCTCTACGGCGGCCATGTTTGTTCCTTCGCTCACTCTGCGGTCGTGGCAGCGCCACCTCCCCGCTCTCACTGACGGTGACATCGGCTCCGTGGCCGGGCAACTCGGGCATGGGTTCTGGCTCTGATGGCGCCTTGGAGGCGGAAGCAGGCTGGTGGCCCTTTATGGCCGGTGCGGGGGCGGGCGGGCCGAACTGGAGCATCTGCCGCCAGTTCACCCGGCGGCCCATGTAGAAGTACTGAAGGATGATGCCCGCGAGATTCGAAATGCCCCAGTACAGGGCGAGTCCGGCGGGCACGCTGAGGCTCCAGAAGCCGAACATCAGCGGCATCATCCAGGTCATCATCTGCATGGTCTGCTGCTGCTGGAGCTGCTGGGGCGTGGCGGCGGCGCTGGGCACCGGCGTGATCAGCTTCTGCTGCACGTACATCGTCACCGCCACGAGGATGGGCAGGATGAGGGTGGAGTCAGGCTTGCCCAGATTCCAGAACAGCAGGCCGTTGTCGAGGGGCACCGCCTCGTGGATGAAGGGGATCGGGTACAGCTTCTGGGAGAGGCCGACGAAGCTCTCGGGCGTCTCGCCCAGTGTGAGGTTGATCACCTGGTAGAGGGCGATCCAGATGGGGAACTGGACGAGCATCGGGAACACGCAGCCGAGGGGGTTGACGCCGGCCTCCTTGTAGAGGCCCATGGTCTCTTGTTGGAGCTTCTTTGGATCCTTGCCCTTGTACTTCTTCTGCAGCTCCTGCAGCTTCGGCTGGAGCTCCTGCATCTTCTTGCTCTGCTTGTACTGGCTGGCGGTCAGCGGCCAGGTGATGAACTTCATCACGAGCGTGAAGATAATGATGGAGATGCCGAAGTTGCCGCCGAAGAGGCGGGCGAGGGCGACGAGGACGTTGGTCATCGGGTCGACCAGTGCCACGTGAAACAGTTGGAAGATCAGGTCCATCGGAGGTCCTTAGTTCGGCAAGGGGAAGCCGCCTATCGACCGCAGGGCCGTGGTAGCTTCGAATACGTATAGGATGCGGCCGCGGGGGACGACGTACACGCGGCCTCCCTCGCCAACGGCCAGATCGGCCTCGACGGTGCTCTCTTCTCCGACCAAAACCGGGCTGCCATCGGTCGCGGCACCCGTCTTCAGATTCAGCTTGTGGAGCCTGGCGTTCCGGGCGGCGACGACCAGGCCACCCCCGACGAGTACCGGACTGGAGCGGATGGGCGACCCGGTATCGAAGGGTTCATCCCAAGCGCTCGTGCCGTCCTCAGCGCGGACAGCGTACACCTTCCCATCGAGGCTCGCCGCGTAGACGATGCCGTCGCTGACCAGCGGCTTGGCCCAGAACCAGTTGTCGGATTCGAAGCTCCAGCGCATGGCGCCGTCGGCAGCGTCGAGGGCGTAGAGCTTGTTGTCGAAGGCGCCGACATAGAGGGCGCCGTCGGCCACGGTGACCTGGCCGGCGATGCCCGACCGGGCGTCGTCGAAGGTCCAGAGTTCGTCTCCGGAGGAGGCGTCCAGAGCGTAGACCGTGCCATCGAGGGAGGTGAAGTAGATGCCGTCACCTTCGATCGTGGGGGTGGACCACACTTCGCCGTCGGCTCGGTACACCCACTTAGTCTCGGCGGTGCGGGCATCGACGGCGAGGAGGTCGCGTTCGCGCGTGCCGAAGTAGATGACGTCGCCAGCAACGGCGACACCGCCGACGATCTCGCTGTTGGCGTTGCGGATCCAGCGGGTGGCGCCGGTATCGGTATCGAGAGCGAAGACGACGCCGCGGAAGCTGGCGAGGTAGGTGGTGTCGCCGTCGGCGGAGAGGCCGAGGTTGCCGTAGATGGCCTTCAGGCTCTTGAGGGCGTCGCTCTCGGTCTTCACGGTGAGGTCGACGAGCGCCTTGATGTCCTTCTTCTCGCCGTCGGTAGCGGCGGAGGCGTCGACGGCGGTGTTCAGCAGGTCTTTGGAAGGGCCGGAGACGTGGAGGTCGGTGACGCGGGTTTCAAGCTCCTTGACGGCGGTGCCTTCGAGGCCGAGGGCGTCGATCTTGTTGTTGATGGCGGCGGCGGCTTGCTCGCTGACGGCGTACGAGGCCTTGTCCCGGGGGGGGAACTGCCAGACGGCGGCGGTGGAGTCTGGGGGGAGGGCGGTGAGCTTCCCCTTGAAGGGGACGAGGATGAGATTCTTGGCGCCGACCTCGACGGGTTGGGCGGGGGCCCAGCCGCGGGGGCTTGGGGGGCCGCTGCAGCCGGCGAAGGTGAAGGCGGCGAGGGCGGACGCGAGAAGCAGGAAGCCGAGAAGCGGGGCCGCGAATCGGGACTCGCGCTGATGGGACGGTGCAGCGGATGCTCTTAATTGATAAGGTTGGGCGGAATATGTTTCACGTGAAACATATTGATAAGGCTGGGCGCGGAATCTCATGCGGGGGAGGCGCCTTTCGGGTCGGATGCAGGCTCGGGGACGGGGTCGAAGCCGCCGTCGTTGAGGGGGTTGCAGCGGAGGATGCGCCAGGCAGCCATAACGAGGCCGCGGATTGCGCCGTAGCGCTCTACTGCATCGTATGCGTAGTGAGAACAGGTGGGCTGAAAGCGGCAGGCGGGGGCGAGCCCGGGAGAGAGGCGGTGCTGGTAGAGGGAGATGGCTCCGAGGGCGAAGCGCTGCGGTGGGGATTGACGGGTTGAGGTTGGATCCGGCCGTGGCTTCGCGGTCGCTGGACGCGTACGCACGGCGGGCGAGGGCGCCCGCGCTCCTGTCAGTGCTTTGATCGTTCTCCGAGACACTAGGCCAGCGCCTTTGCTTTGGTTAGGAGCGTTATCAACGATTGGTGGAGGGAAGCGTAATCGGCTTCGGCGGCGGTGCGTCTTGCTCCTATCACGATATCGAGGCCCTCGACGATCTGCAGGCCGTCGCAGGCGGCGCGCAACCGGCGCTTGACCTTGTTGCGGACGACGGCGCCGCCGACCACTTTGCCGGCTACGAACCCGAACCTCGACTTCGGTCCTCCGTTGGGGCGGACGCGGACGACGAGGAGACGGCTACCTTCGACTTTTCCGGAGCGATACGCAGCCGCGAAGTCTGCACGACGGCGCAGGCGACGATCTCGCCGCATAGCGCTCACCTACCATAATCGCCGATTGGATTACTTGACGACGACGAGACGCATGCGGCCCTTGAGGCGGCGGGAGCGGAGTACGTTCCGGCCACCGGGGGTGGACATGCGGTGGAGAAAGCCGTGGCGACGGCGGCGGGGGATGACTTTTGGCTGGTATGTGCGCTTGGGCACGGGGTCACCTCACAACGACAACGCGCGTCCTCTCGGGATCGGGGCGCGGGGCAGTATAGCGGACGGCGGGTGGGGGACAAACAGACAACAGGCAAACAGGCAAACAGACAACAGACAATAGACAACAGACAACAGACAACAGACAACAGACAACCCGCGCTCCCCGGTCGCGGGGCAGAGCGGACAACAGACAACAGAGGGCAGAGGGCAGAGGGCAGAGGGTAAAAGGAACTATCCGCAGATGTAGCAGATTGGAACAGATGGGTTGGAAGGGGTGTGGGGATAATGCGGGTGGAGCGGAGTGCGCGGCGGATGGGCCGTTGGAGTTGTTTCGGAGACCGTGCCGTGACAGTCGTCAGGTCTTCGACGCAGCTAAAGCTCCCCGTGCTGTTCGCAGGGGCAGAGCGCCGCTACTGGCAGTCGGAGGACTCTGTCGGGCCGGTTCTATGGGGTGGGCGTGGGAGTGCGCGTGGCGGTGGGCGTGGAGGTGGGGCCGGCGGGGGTCGGGGT
>CXWL01042720.1_pt1 | contig 13584 bp, 12 predicted proteins | sample 590931 | NCBI WGS metagenome assembly CXWL01 (sample SAMEA3498368, study PRJEB10139) | groundwater metagenome | biome: water well; material: biofilm material | place: Germany | collected 2015-04-27 | reverse complement strand
GATTTTCGTCGTCTTCCGCCACGGTCACGTCGGAAGAAAGAAAGAGCCCATCGGGATATTGGGACCACTGGAGCGCGGCATTGGCGAGCAAGGTCAACTTCCAAGGCCCCTTGATGCCGGCGGTGACCGAGCCGCGGTGGCGGCGAAACGTTTGCCCCCAGCTGTTGGAAATCGAGTCGAGGTAGCTGTAGCCGACAGTGAGCGCGAACGGCCCGCGATACGAATATGAAAGGCCCACGTTGATGACATTGTCGGCGCGTACCCGACGTGGGGGTGGGTCGGCGATGCGGGGGTCGTAGTCGTTGAGCGCGTTATGGGCTCGAGGCTCGTAGTTTCCGCTCAGGTTAAGGCTGTGGCGTTTGTCGAACCGGTAGCGGACCGAGAGCGAAAAAGTGGGGGTGTAGAAGCTCGATTCGATTTGGCCCCAGTAGATGAAGCGGTGCGCTCCGGCGAAGACCCGCACGTCGATTTTGGGGTCGGGCACGAAACCTATCGACGCCTCGGCGGTGAGGTCGGTGTAGTCGCGCTCGGCTCCCCGGCGGTCACGGGCCCGCCCCAAGAGCCCCAGGTCGAAATACTTGCCGGCGAAGAGAGCGCTCTCGAGCGCGGCCCCTTGCACCAAGGTGTCTTCGGAGCGGAGCGCGTCGGGCGTGCCGAACTGTACGAATTTTCGCGCCCCCAGCTCGTAGCGGGCGCTGACTCGGCCGAGCTCGCCACGCCATTGACCTTCGACTTGGCCGATAGCTGAAATCACTCCGTCGGTAGCGGTGGTACCCCCGTCAGAGGTGAAGTCGCGGCCGGGGTTGGTGTCCATGCCGGCGCCTGTCCACAAGCTGGCGGTGCCTGAAAAAACAGTCGAAGGCTCAGGCGCGTCTTCAGCCGCTTCGACAGTGAGAGCGGCGATGCCGATGCCCAAAAGCGCCGAGCGCAATATGGCGGGTGACGCAGCCTTCACTTTCAAGGCCGCACCATAGAAGACTTCGCCAGCCTTTAGGTGAGTCTGGCGCACACCCACCCAAGCCTTGGAAAAGGCGGTTTAGGTGCCTGCTCGAACCACGCTGTTACAGTACGCGCACCGTGTACCGACTGATTGGCCTCGCACTGTGTCTGAGCGCATGCGGCAACCCCTCGCTGCGCAGCGAGCTCAAGGCTGAAGCGGTGGTGGCAGGCAACCCAGCCGGCGGCCCGCTGTCGATGTGCCCACCCTTCGGCGGCTTTCTAAGGCTCGACTTCGATAACAACCCGCAGCTGCGCGCTGACGGAAAAAAGAAGTCGCAGGTTCGCCATGCGTACGCCGAGGCGGCGTCCTTAAAAATCTTGAGCCCCGGCGACCAAGACTTCGGTTTTCTGGACACCGTGCAGCTGGTCGCCAGCGCGGGCGATGTGCAGGTGTCGCTGGCCCGCCGAGACCGGGTGGCTGAGTTCGGTCTGACCGCGCCGTACCCGACCCTCACTGTTCCTTTGGAGGTCTTTACTGACCTGGCCGGCCTGGTCGCCGCGCCGCAAGTCGACATCGTAGTCAAATGCGATGGCCGGCTGCCGACGACCGAGACCCGGCTCGAAGCGCGGTTGGTACTGCGCCTCGAAGTTGAACCCTAGAACGGCGCAGAGCTACTTGAGCTGCTTGGCCTTCTTCTCGAGCTCCAAGGCGCGGGCCTTCAGCTGCTCAGCCAGGCTCTTCAACTTCTTGCGCTGAATCTCGAGTTCTTCCAAATCGTCATCTTCGCTGCCGGCGATGGCGGTGGTGCCCACGGTCGGCTTGCCGTCAGTGCCGCGAACCGTCTCGGTGCGAAAAGTCGGCGGTGGCGTGATTGCATGGTTGGGGGTGGTGTCGCCTGCGGGCGGGCTCACCGGGTCAGGCGCCATTCGCGCGGGGCTGTCTAGGGCGCCGACATTGGGGGTGGGGCTGCCGAAGCTCATTGACTCCGCGGCTTCCAACCTAGGCCCGGTCTTCTTGTCTGTCATCGCGCCGGCTGCCGGAGGGGCGGCCTGGGTGCCCCTGACTTCCACCGTCACTTCGCGCTGCACCCGCAGGCGGCGATCTTGTTCATCGAAGAGCGAGTCTTCGCTCATGAATTGGCGCATGCGTTGATCAAGCGCCCGTTCTTCACGGGCCTCTTTGATGCGGCCTTCGAGCGTGGCGAGCTTCTTATGCACTTTGTCTTCGTCGTCGCGCGTCGCATCGGCGAGCTCGAGCAAAGCTTCAGGGTCGTCGCTGGCGGGCGCGGTCTCGACCTTGGGCAGCGCCGAGGCAGGCAGAGCGGCGCGTACCTGCTCGCGTTCCACCCGAAGGCTGCGCATGGAGTCGATCAACGCCTTGCGCTTGGCGCGGTCAGTCTGGGTGTCGAACTGCGAACGCTGCGCCAAAAGCTCGCTCGAGAGTGAATCGAGCAGTGCGGTCTGCGCGCGTTCTGCCGCGGCCTCTTTCGCCGCCAAGGCCCGCGCTAAATCAGACAGCTCGTCCGACAAGGCCTGCGAGAGCTTCAGCGCCAGGTCGAGCTCACTGCCTGAGCGCAGCTTGCCTTTGGCCTTGGCTTTCAAGACTTCAATTTGAGCCGCCAGCTGATTCAACTCTTGGCGTTTGGCCATCTGCTCGCTGCGTACAGCCGTCACGCTGCCCCTGGCCTCGGTGGCGCCGGCACGAGCGGAGCCCAAGGGCACCGCATGCAGCGAGAGGGTTAAGAGGGTCGTGAAGAGCGTAAGAGCCATGACGGGACCAACTAGAGCAACAGCGATGCCACGTTTTCCCCTAGAAAGCGATGCTGATTCAAGGGGTTGTTCTGGGGGTAGTCGAGGGCCCCACCCGAAAAACCCCCATTCCCACAGTTTTTCGAGGGTTGATCATTCTTAGCGCGCCGCTCCAGACGGGCCTTTACCTCCGCCACAAGGGTGTAGGTCAGACGAGTTTTAGTCTGGTGCAAGCGGCAATGGTTGATCTGCAACAAGCGGCTTCGAAGCTCAAAGTCTGCCATGGCGGCACCCTCGACCCCTTCGCCGAAGGTCTGCTTTTGCTCTTGGTTGGGCCCGCCACCAAGGTCTTCGGGCACCTGCACGATGCTCCCAAGACTTACGTGGCGAAGGTGCAATGGGGCCAAGAGACCGACACTGGCGATGGCTTCGGCAAAGTGGTTCACGCGGGCGACGTGTCGGCGCACAATGAAGCCTCGCTCGAAGCGGCGCTGCAGACGCACTTAGGCTGGAGCGAACAGGTGCCGCCGGTCACCAGCGCCAAAAAAGTGCGGGGAGAACCTGCATACCGCCGCGTGCACCGTGGAGAAGAAGTGAGCTTGGGCCCTTCGCGGGTTTACCTGCACAGCGCGCGCTGGCTCTCGCATCAATGGCCGCGGTCGAGCACCCTGGAGCTGGTGACCAGAGGAGGCTTTTACGTTCGTTCACTGGCCCGTGACATCGGCCGGCAGCTTCAGTGCGGCGCGCACCTCTCTGCGCTGCACCGCACCGCGATCGGGCCGTGGAAAGACGGCGCCACCGAGACCTTCTTCGCAGGGAAAGGCCTGCTCCCCTGGTGGCCGTCGCGTGCGTTGAGCGACGCGGAATGGGGCGCGGTGAAGAAGGGAGAGCCGATTGAGCGGGGGCGCCTTGTCCCCGGCGGGTGGAGGCTGCCGAAGGGCTTTCCCTGGTTGCAGCCCAAGGCGCTCGGTGTTCATCAAGAACGCGTGGTGGCGCTCTTCGAGGAGCACGAACAAATGCTCACGCCACTGACCACTTTCTTGAAGGGGCTATAGAGCGGCCCTTCAACCTTCCTCAGGCGGCTTCTCGCCCTTCTGAATGAAGCCGTATTTCTCGAGCTTGTAATAGAGCGCGCTGGTCTTGATGCCGAGCAGGCGCGCGGTCTCGGTCTTGACCTTGCCCGCCTTCTCATAAGCCTTCTCGATAAGCTGGCGCTCGAGATCTTCTAAAATGTCGGGCAGCGGCCGGTCACCATGAGGAATGGGCAGCGCTCCGGTCGAGAGCTGCGCGCGCGCCGTGGCTCCGTGCAGAAACGTGGGCAGGTCTTTTTCGAGCAGCGAGCTCGACTCGGCGAACACCAGTGCTTGTTCGATGGCGTTCTCGAGCTCGCGCACATTGCCCGGCCAGGCGTAACGGCAGAGCGCCGAAATCGCTTCGGGCGATATCTGCTTCACTGACTTGTTGATGCGGGCGCCGTGCTTCTGCACGAAGTGCTTGGCGAGAATGCTGATGTCTTCAGGCCGCTCACGCAGAGGCGGCACGGTGAGCGGCACGATGTGGAGCCGGTAGTAGAGGTCTTCGCGAAACCGCTTCGCTTCAACTTCTGCCTGCAGGTTGCGGTGAGTCGCCGAAATGACGCGCACGTTGACCTTGACGGTCTCTTCACCCCCCACGCGCTGAAACTCTTGTTCCTGCAGTACGCGGAGCAGCTTGGTCTGCATGGTGAGAGAAATTTCGCCCAGCTCGTCCAAGAAAATCGTGCCGCCATCAGCGAGCTCGAAGCGGCCGAGCTTGCGCTTGATGGCCCCGGTGAAGGCGCCGCGCTCGTGACCGAAGAGCTCGCTCTCGAGCAGCGTCTCGGCCAGCGCCGCGCAGTGGGTGACGATGAAGGGCCCATTCTTTCGGTTCGATTGCTCGTGGAGCATGCGCGCCACCAGCTCTTTGCCGGTGCCCGATTCGCCATGAATGTGCACGGTAGCGTCGGTGCCCGCGGCCTTGCGCACCTGCGAGAGCAGCTTGGCGATGGGCGCGCTCTCGCCCACCAGGTGGGTGCCGTGCTCGGCCTGGGCATCGCGCGCCAGCACTTCATGGTGGGCGGTCAGCCGCACCACTTGGGCCTTGGTGCGCACCAATTCCAGCGCGCTGTCGACCTTGGCCCGCAACACCTCGGGCGAAAACGGCTTGGTGATGAAGTCACAGGCCCCTGACTTCATCGCTTCGACCGCCACTTCGATGGTGCCGAAGGCGGTCACCAGCAGCACCACCGCGTCGGCGTTGTGGGCCTTGAGCGCTTTGACCACCGCCAGCCCGTCCATCGGCTCCATTTTCAGGTCGGTGACGGTGAGGTCGGCGGGGCTCTTCTGGTAGGCGGCCACTGCTTCGGCGCCCCCCTTGAAGGCGAGCACGTCGTGGCCGCTTTTTTTCAAGGTAACGGCCATGCCTTCGCGCATGGTGTCGTTGTCGTCTACCACCAGAATTCGAGCCATCTGCGGGTGAATCTGGCATAGCGGCTGACATGCGCGCCACGTTGATTTCGTTACTCGAGAGAGTTCAGCCCCAAGACGAGCAAGAGCGTCGCGATTGGGAATGGATGAAGAAGTGCGCGGTAGAGTTGGCGGAGCCGTTTTCGAGAGCGCAAGCCACGGCCCATTTCACGGGGAGCGCGGTGGTGGTGAGCCCCGATGGCGCGCAGGTCTGCTTGGTGAATCACGCTCGGCTGAAGCGGTGGTTACAACCGGGAGGCCATGCCGCGGGGGAAGATGGGGGAGACTTGCTGCGCACCGCGTTGCGTGAAGCGCGGGAGGAGACAGCGTTGGAGGTCTCGGTGCACCCCGTGGCTCCTCTTCCGCTCGACGTCGATGCGCACCTGATACCCGCGCGCAATGACGAGCCCGCGCATCACCACTTGGACGTGCGCTTCTTACTCGTGGCGAAAGACCCATCGGCGTTGCGGCACGACCCCAATGAGTCCACCGGCTCGAAGTGGCTCTCTTGGGACGAGGCGCTGAAAGTGACCACGGAGCCGGCGTTCCTGCGCATGCTCCAAAAGGCGCGAACCGTCTTCGCGGAGCCCTGAGGCATTCTCTAGCCCGCCGGGAGGAGACCCCGCGGCGTAGCTTGCGCGCTACACCAAAGGCAGCATGCAGCGAAAAACCGTGCGGCCAGGCACTGATTCCACCGTCAGTGTTCCCCGGTGCGCTTCGATGAGCTTCTGCGCCAAAGGCAGGCCTAGGCCCGTGCCCTTCTCGCGGGTGGTGAAGAACGGCTCGAAGATTTTCTGCTGCACCTCGGCCGAAATGCCGGGCCCGGCGTCGCTGATTTCGATGAAGTAGCGCTGCTGCTCCTGCGTGCCGCGAATGTCGACTTGGGTGCCTGGCTTCGAAGCCTGCACCGCGTTCTTCATGATGTTGAGCAGCGCTGACTGCAACAGGTCGCTGTCACCTTCGAGCGTCGCCGGCACCGCGGCGAGCGAAACGGTGACCTGCTTCTCGTCAGCTTCTTTCTTCAGCCGCTGCGCGCAATTCGAGAGCACCTCGTGAACCGCGAAGGCTGAATGCGAGAGCCTCTGTTCGCGCGCGTACTGCAGAAAATCTTCGACGATGCGCTTTAAGTAATCGAGCTCGCCCAAAATGCGCTTCAAGTGGCTCTTCGCTTCTTCGACATTGGGCGGAGCCTGCTTGAGCTCTTCGTCGAGCAGGCCCACGAATAATTCCACTCCGCCCAGCGGGTTACGCACCTCGTGGGCGACTCCTCCCAGCATCATCTTCAATTGCTGGTCGCGGTTTTCCAACGCCTTGCGCATGTGCTCGAGCTCGCGGGCGAGAATGCCGACCTCGCGCATCGCTTGCGGCGCCACCTGGGTCGTCAAATCGCCGCGGCCGATGCGTAGCGCGCTCGCCGACAAGCTCTCGAGCGGCTTGGACAACACCCGCGCCATGCCCAGCGCGGCGAAAACCGAGAGCGCCACCGCCACCGCCACCCACGCCAGATACGCCTGCAACAGGCTTCGCAGCGGCCCGAAAAATTCGGCGCTGCCTTCGATGGCCACCGCGCCCAACACCCGGCCATCGTGCTTGAGCGGCGCGTAACCGGTTTTGAAATAACGGCCGCTGTCGTCTTGGAAGAGCACCTGCGACACGGCGAGGTCGCCTTTGAGCACCTGCGCGAATTCGCCGCGGTCGCGCAACAGCTCGGGCAGCTCTGTTCCCAAAGGCAACGCGCCACCGGCATCGAGCCGCACTTGGCCCTGCGCGTCTAAGAGCACCACGCGACGCAAATGCGCCGCGGTACGCAATTCTTCGATTTGCCGGGTGAGCGAACGAAAGACCCGGCTGCCTTCGCCTTGGGTGTCTTCGCTGGTGAGCGCCAGCACTCGTTCGGCGTTGATTTGCGACGCTACCGCCGCCGCCACGCTCGAGAGCGAATGGCCAAGCTCGTCTTCGAGCGCGTTCAAGCTCAGGGTGTACCCTAAGGTACCCAGCGCCCCGAGCACGAAGAAGAGCGGCAGGGTGAACGCGGCCAGCAACCGAAAGCGCAGCGTGTTTAGCACTAGCTCTTGGGCATCTTCTGCGCCGCGCGGTGGGCGCAAATCTCTTCGATGAGCTCCATCGACTCGTCGTCGAAGCTGACGAATTCCACGCCCATGCCTGCCGCGCGGTCTTTGGAGCCCGTGGGGTTCACCCGCACCACCCGCCCCATGCCTTCGATGAGCTTGGCGCCGTCTTTGAGCGAGAACTGTAGGTAAAGGAGCGAATTTTCCTCATGGGGCGTTTCGGTCTTGATGAACATGCCTCCCGCCGAGATGTTGAGGGAGTACTGGCTAAGAAAATCTTCAAAGGTGTTGAAGCGATACTGAACCAGCAGGCTCAACGGGTGACGCTCTGATTTGCGGCGGTCGTCTTCGTCACTCATGGGTGGGCGTGGGGTCGCACGCTACGGTTATGCTTGGGGCGTGGCAACTGTAGTTCGCTTGCAGCTCTTGTCATCGGACAAGCTCGAGGTCATCGCAACGACTGACCGCCGCGGAGCGCGTCTGTGGTTTCCCATCTGGGTGGCCCTGGGGCTGTTTCTGTTGTGGCGGGTATGGAATCACGCGTTGCCCGCGTGGGTGTGGGCGATGCATTTGGCCACCGGCGCCCTCATCGTCTGGCGTTACTGCCACGCTGGCCAGAGCCGTCGGCACCTGCTCGAGCGCTTCAAGGGGCGCCTGGTGCTCGACGGAGACATTCTCGAAATCGCACGCGTCGAAACCCGCGTCACCCAATGGCCATTGTTGGGCAGACCCAGCGGCTGCCGGGTTTCGATTTGGGGCATGGTGATGGAAGGCCGAGTGGTCGAATTGGAGATCGCCCGCTTTCCCGGGCTGATCGAGGCTTCTCGTCTCACGGGTGAGCTGGAACGCTTTTTCGAGCAAGCGAAGGCCACTTCGCGCGAAGCTCCCAGGCCTTAGGTCATAGGAGGGGAGTTTTCGTGGCACGCAACGACAGCATCGCCAGTCTCGTCGACCGTCTTGAGTTGCCCTTCAATTCGTTGGGAGTCGACCCGTACGGCATCTCAAAGTGGCACTTGCGGGTGTTTTTTCACACCCTCGCGTTTCTCTACCGCACCTATTTTCGGGTTCAGGCCTTCGGCACCGAGAATGTGCCGCGCGCCGGGCGGGCGATGCTCATCGGCAACCATTCGGGAGGCATCGCCATCGACGGCATGATGGTGATTGCCTCGATGCTGCTCGAGAAAGAGCCGCCGCGGCTGGCGCAAGGCATGGCCGAAAAATTTCTCGCCGGCTTGCCGGTCGCTTCGCTGTGGTCGAGCCGCACCGGCCAGTTCACCGGCTTGCCCGAGCACGCGATTCGGCTGCTCGAAGATGACCGGCTGTTGCTCGTCTTTCCCGAGGGGGCGCGCGGCACGGCCAAGCTCTACAAAGACCGTTACTCGCTGGTCGAATTCGGCACCGGCTTCATGCGCATGGCGTTGAAGACCAAGGCGCCCATCGTGCCTTTTGGTTTCTTGGGCGGCGGCGCGGCGATACCCACGGTGCACAACTCGCGCACCCTGGGTAAGTGGTTGGGGGCGCCGTACGTGCCCATCACTCCTTACGGCGTGGCGGTGCCGATGCCGGTGGCGTTGGAGGTGCACTACGGCGAGCCCATGGTTTTTTCGGGCACCGGCAATGAAGAAGACACGGTGATTCACACCTACGTGGACCAGGTGAAAGCGAAGGTGGCCTCGTTGCTCGAGAGCGGCCGGCAAGCGCGGCGGGCGCGAAAGAAATCTGAAGGTGCGGCATGAAAGTGTTGGTGATGGGTATCGCCGGCGGGCTGGCGAAGGCGGTGGCGCTCAGCTTGAAAGAGCGTGGCCACGAGGTGTTGGGCATCGACCAGAGGCCGTGGCGCGATGCTCCCAAGGGCATCGAGGTGCACGAGGTCGACTTGCGCAAGCGCGCCGCCGAAGACATTTTTCGCCGCAAGAAACCCGACGCGGTGGTGCACATGGCCACGGTCACTTCGCTGCTGGCCCGCGCCGAAGAACGCCAGCGCATGAACTTAGGAGGCACGCGCGCGGTCTTCGACTACAGCCAGAGCTACGGGGTGAAGCAGGTGGTCTTCGTCGGCCGCCACACCTATTACGGCGCCGGCCCCGACAGCCCGATGTACCACACCGAAGAAGAGCCGCCATTGGCGCTCGACCGCTTCCCCGAGCTGGCTGACTTGGTGGCGGCCGATTTGTACGCGTCGAATGCGCTCTGGCGTTCTCCCGCGCTCGCCACCTCGGTCTTGCGGCTCTGTTACACGCTGGGGCCCACGCAGCAGGGCACGCTGTCGACGTTTCTCAAAGGCCGCCGGGTGCCGCTGGTGCTGGGGTTTGATCCACTCTTTCAATTTCTCTACGAGGCCGACGCGGCGATGGCGATTGTGCTCGCGACCGAGAAACAGCTTCGAGGGGTCTTCAATGTGGCGGGGCCGTCTCCGTTGCCGCTCTCGCACATCATCAAAGAGAGTGGCCGCACTCCGGTGCCGCTGCCCGAAATGGTGATTACCGGGCTGTTGGGCCGCTTCGGGTTTCCTCCCTTGCCCAAGGGAGCGGTGCAGCACATCAAGTACCCGGTGGTGGTCGACGCCCGAAGGTTCAAAGAGGCCACCGGCTTCGCGCATGAGGTGGACGAAGTGGAAACGCTGCGCCGCTATCGCGCTCTCTCACCGCATAAGACTTAAGGTTCTTTCGGCGCAAGAACGTGATCATCCCCCTTTAGGCAAACGCGCCTAAATCCAGACAGAATCAAAAGTTAAACGATGGTGAGCTCCGTCAAAAGCCGGCCGGTCAAAGCGCCTCCTTCACACAAGGACGTCGCGCGCGTGAAGGTCGATGCCACGCAGTTGCCCGAAGGGGCCGCCGTGCACCAAGTCGTCAAGCGCGACACCTTGAGCGAAATCGCGCGCAAGAACGGCGTGCCCTTGGAACAGCTCAAGGCCGCGAACCCGGCGCTGCTGACGCAAGAGCGGCAAGACGGCCATTGGATTTACCCCGGCGACGAGGTGGTGATTCCCGTCGCGCCGCCCGAAGGGTGGAAGGCGCCGAGCGCCAAAGCCAACGTTCAAGCTGCTGCGCGAGCGCGTGAGTCGGGCGGTGCGCCCGCGGCTGCGCTGGAGTCAGAGACCATCGATGCGCGGAGCCTGGCGACGCTGAGCGAAGCGCAATACGCGCCGCTGGTGGCAGCGCTGGTGAAGACGGACCCCACCTTGGGTGAGCTCGTCGCGGTGATGGCGCAGGCCGGGAACGGAGCGCCGGCCACGGCCCACGACCCGGCGGTGGAGCCGATGCCGAAGCTCATCGCCAAAGCCTTCGAGTGGGCGAGCGCGAACGACAAGCTCGACCTGCTCGACGCCGCGCTCATCGCCCAGAAGCCCGACGGAAAAGACGCGGCGGCCGTTCGGGTTTACGAAACGGCGCGCCTAGCTATTTCGCAGATGAGGGTCTTCGAAACCAAGGCCAAGCTGCCTCCACCGGCGGCGGCGATGACGCTCGACTTGAGCCAGAAGTCGTTTACCGAAATGGCGCTCGAGACCGCGACGCCCCTGCGCGGGCCGACGGACCTCAAGCTCTTCGACGATTACTGGAAGCAGAACACCGCTTCGCTCAACTTGATGGACAGCATCGCGGCGCAGCTGACGAAAAAACCGCCTCCCGCGGGTAACCAAGGCGTGCTGCATGGCCGCCTGGCGCAGGAACTGAGCCGTCGCTTTCCCGAGGCCGATATCGATTTCGTGGTGCTCCCCAGCTACAAAGCGGGGCTCCTCACCCCGACCGAGGGAGTGGTCGGCCTCTCGGTGACTGATTACGAGCGGGTGGAATCGAAGGTCACCCAAACCATCGCCGCCGATGGGTCGGTGACGCTCTCGGGCCAAGTACCTCCGGGCAAAGCGTTCGTTCTCGATGCGGGTGGTGGCTTGCGTCAAGACGTGAGCATCGACGCTCAAGGCAACTGGAACGTGTCGGGTGTGCCGCCAGAGGCCGCGAAGACTTTGCCCGCGGTGGCGTCGATGGTGGCCAAGAAAGAGGTGAAGACCTACTCCGTCAACACCGGTCTGGTCGGCATGGCGACCGCGCTCTACAGCAAGTCGCCCGAGGAACAGGCGAAGTGGCTGGCCAAGATGGCAGACGTGCCTGGCGGGTTGGTGGGCGGGCTGTTGAAAGAGCAGTCGCTCACCAAAGAGCAGACCATCGGCCAGGTGGGCGCCAAGCAGCTGCTTGCGGGAAAGACGAGCGAGATTCCGGCCAGAGTCAGCATCGAAGGCGCGAAGGACTTGAAGCGCGACTTCACTTTCGCGGAAATGAACGCGGCGGTGCTCTACCAAGAAGTGTTCATGCGCGCGGCCCTCCAGGGTGACGCGCCCGCGACGTGGGAAAGCAAAGACTTCGAGAAGAACATCGCGCATGCCATGCACCTCGACGTCGACGTGAAGACGCGCAAGACCAAGAGCGCGCTCAGCAGCGACGACAAAGCCGCCATCAAAGACATTCTCAAGAACGTCACCGAAGCCGCCGGAGGAAATGGTGCGAACGCGAAGGTGACGACGCTGCCCCTGGTCATCACTGTCACCGACGGCAGCACCGTGGAATTGCCGCTCTTCAGAGTCGAAGGAAAAAACGGGCAACCGGTCTTCATCGACAACGAGGGCCGAAAGTACGACTCCTTCCAAAAGTGGAAAGACGAGAACCGGTTAATGGCTGACTTCAAGGTCAGCTACCCCAAAGAGGGCAAGCTCACCCTCGATACCAAGGGCCTGCCGGAATTTACGACCGAGAACACCCGGCTCACCGTCGACACTCCGATGGAAAAGCTGGAAGTCGCGTTCAACTACGGCTCGATGGTGGGCGGCGTTTTGCTCGGCCCCGCGGGCTGGCTGCTGCGCGCGAGCATGGCCGCCAAGTACGTGCTCTTCGCAGGCCAAGGGTTGAATGCCGCCTTTGCTGTTCACAATGCGTACGGGCTCTACGAGATGGGCTCGCACGGGCAGACGTTGTCGCCGATGGACGGCGAGGCGCGTGGCTTGATGCTGGGTCTGGGTGCGACGCTGCTGGGCGGGGCAGGCCTGCAGGGCATGATTACGCCGGCGAGAAGCGCCGCGGGAGCCACCGCGTATGCCGTCGCTCAGAATGCTTCGATGTATGCATTCGCTGGCATGCTCGGCGACCAGGGCATCACCATGGCCCAGCACTGGGACGAGATACCCGTGGCTGACCGAGCGATGTTCTTGGCGATGACGGCGATGATGGGCGGCCAGACCGCGTTGGTCGGTGTCAGGCAGAGCTTCAGCTTCAACGCCGCCAAGCAGCAGATGAACGCGATGATGAAGCCGCCCAAAGCAGACCCGAATTTTCTGAACGGAGTGGGCACGCGACCGCTGACTCCCAAAGAGCAAAAATGGCTCGACGCCAAGCTCGAAGCCCTGGTCTCGCTTCACGAACAGAGCAAGGGCCTGCCCGCGGCCACGCTGCAAGATTTGCGCATCGTGCAGAACAAGCTCAAGAGCGGTCAGCCGCTCAACGCGAAGGAGCGGGCGCTTTACAACCAGCTTTCCGCTTCGTGGAGCCCCGGGGCTGACCCACAATGAAACCCGGCGGCGACGAGCGGTAAACGCAGGCTAAGTAGTCGTGTGACCACAGATCTTCACTCGAGTGAGCACTCTTGAGTGCACAGACGGCGCGCAGAGCGTTCGTAACCTACCGAAATCGCGGCGACTCACGCAGCAAATCCGTGGCATTGATCATGCTGTTTCTCCTCTAGAGATGCCTGTCGTTCCCCAGCGACACGTTCATGCACCGAAGCGAGCGGAGCGCACCAGGTGCGCCTTGCTGGCGGTGACGACGCTGCTGCTTGCCGGGTGCGAAGCCAAAATTTGGGACGCGCCCGGAATGCCCGCTGTTCCCCCCATTCCCGAAAACCCGTACCAGTTGCCACCCGGCGAGAGCTGGAAGCCGCTCGAAGCGTGCGCTCCGATTCTGCCGCAGCGGGTCACGCGGCTTTCTGATTTGCATCTCTCCAACTCCATCGGCGATTTGCTGGCGGTGACTCGGCCAGTCATCGAGACGGGTTCGCTCGACTCCAAAAGTTTTCTGCCTGCCGCGCCAGCCACGGTGACCGGTGGAGTGGCGCTGAAGTTTCAAGACGTGGCCGAAAAAGCCGCGGTGGCCGCGACGCAAACCGGCAAGCCGGCGATTGCCTGCACCGGCGACCAGACCGTCTGTGCCAAGGCCTTCATCGACCGTTTCGCGCCGCGCGCCTTTCGCCGGGCCCTCACCGACGAAGAGCGCACCGCGCTGCTCGCGGTCGGTCTACACGACAGGGCAGGGTTTCGAAGGCAAGTACGCTGATGGCATTTCGCTGGTCATCGAAGC
>CXWL01021596.1_pt1 | contig 13589 bp, 14 predicted proteins | sample 590931 | NCBI WGS metagenome assembly CXWL01 (sample SAMEA3498368, study PRJEB10139) | groundwater metagenome | biome: water well; material: biofilm material | place: Germany | collected 2015-04-27 | reverse complement strand
ACCCTGCAGAGCGGAATGCGTAAGGTGAGTTAGTTATTCAACGCGCCCTGATTGACCCAGTCTATGATGAGTTGAAGTTCCTCGGGGGTAACGGGGTCGCCGCGGTTGGGCATTTCACGCTCGACGATCAATTGCACGAGCAGGCTGTCTTCTGCATTGCCGGGTTCCAGCACAGGGCCGTTGCGTGAGCCTGCGAAGATATTCTCGTAGGTTTGCAAGTCGAGGCCTTCTTTTTTTCGTTCTACGCCATGGCATTTAATACAGCGGGCATCCAGGATGGGTTGGACGTCATTCAAAAAACTGACTGCGCTGGGTGTTTTTTCAATGATGGGCGTTTCTGTGGCGGTTGGAAGTGCGGGGGCGGCGGGGAGTTGAATCGGCTGGGAAACTGCCTGGGTTGGCGCGGCAGGTTGAGGCGTGGCAAGAGGCGCGCGAAGCGATTCTCCACAAGCGGAAAGTGCAACGGTAAGAACTGCTAAAGTGAAAGCGCGTAAAATCTGTTTTTTCATAATGGTCCTTTGAATAGTTTGCATGGTTACTTGAGAAGTGGATGGCAGAATTATATGGTTTCTTACATGAGGGTTCTTTTTTTTGAAAAATATGGGAAGTCTGTGCAAGGTAAGGTATAATCAAATTTGCCGCGCGTTAGGCGAAAATTCATTTCAAGGCTGAGTATGGCAGGCGCATTTACACTTCCCAACGAATATTGGTTGTCCGTTCAAGTCACCCCACAAGACGTTGAAAATCTACACACCTTTCTCTTCGAGCGTGAGACGCCGTCTACAGCCCGCGATCTTGCCTCCGAGTTTGTCGAGGCGCATATCCGCGTGGAGCGCGACGCCGCAGAGAGCAGGCAAAAAGCTGCCGGCCAAAGTTTTCTGCCGAAGGAAAAATATGAGATCGGCAACGAGCTTGTTTTCCCCGCATTGGATTGGAAACATGGAAAGGTGATTTCCGTGCGCCCGGGCGCGAACCCATCCATAAATGATTTTGATGTGCTCACGGTTGAAATGGAAGACAGCGCCGAGCGCATGTTTGCGGCCAGGTTGGGCTCGCACCTTTTGAATGATGCGCCCATCTCCCTGCCCGAAAGCGATGAAGTGAGCGCCGCTTCCATTTTGCGGGAACATGGCGATGCGATTGAAATGAAGCTTGAAGCCGCATTCGAGGCGGATGAAGGACTCGTGCGTATCGCAGGCCGCTGGTTCCCGCGCGCCTTGCTGATCGACATCAACCAGGGGCAGTTAAATCTTGCCGAAGCCGTGTTGGATATATCCGGTGGCGAGCCTTTGCCCGCCGAAGCGTTGATAAAGGATATCGAACTTCCCGCCGGTGTGAACTCAAAACTGGCCGAATTTTCTTTAAATTATGCCTTGCAGGATGACGACCGCTTTGACGAGGTCGGCCCTGCCGGCCAGGTGTTGTGGTGTTTGCGCCGCCTCGAACCTGATTATGTGCGGGATGTGCCCCCGCCCTTGCGTTATATCGAGATCGAGCATGACCGCGGCCAATTAACCCCTGCGATGAAAAACCTCGAATCACAACTGGATGATGAGTTGACTCCGTCCGAAGAGCTTGACTCTCGCGAAGAGATTTCCTCGATCACGATCTCGCTCATCTACCCCCACCTCCGCGCAGGGACATTGCCCATGTCGCCGCGGGCGCGCAAGTTGTTCCCGACAGCCTACGAAACGGAACGCGTGCGCTTCACCCTTGTAGACGGCAAGACAAAACAGCGCATTCCCGCCTGGGTAGTTTTACGGCATGGATATGTCTTTGGCCTGCGCGAATGGTACAAGGCGCACCAATTAATTCCTGGGTCGCTGGTTCAGTTGCGAAAAGGGGGGCAGCCCGGCGAAGTGATCGTGGAAGTGAAAAACCAACGCTCCTCGAAGGATTGGGTGCGTACCGTCATGATCGGCAACGATGGCGGATTTGTTTTTGCCATGCTCAAGCAGCCGATCACTGCTGAATTCAACGACCGCATGGTCATCCATGTGCCTGATTTCAAAACATTGGATCCCGTTTGGGAAAAGAAGCGCGCGTTTGAAGATTTGGTTTTACTGGTGATGCGCGAATTGACAAAATCCAACCAGCAGGGGCACGTACATGCGCAGGAATTATATGCCGCGGTCAACCTCATCCGCCGTGTGCCGCCTGCGCCCCTGTTTACCCTGCTTGCATCCAGCCCTGCCTTCAAGCATGTAGGCGATTTACACTTCCGCCTTGACGAGGAGGTTTAATGAGCCTATTAAAGCCCAGCACCATAACACCGTTTCATATCGATTTTGAATGGTGGAAAAAAAATGAACGCGACTGGCACGTATTTCTACGGTCGTTATTGTGTCAGGAGCATCAGGACGCCTTCGCAAACATGGATGAAGACGAAATGATAGATTGGATCGACCCACAAACCGCGGAAGTAAAACCCGTCGACAGCGTTCAACATGCCCTGATGACCCATTGCGCCCTGCTCCCGGAATTCACCGGCGAACGAACCGCAATGGTCGAAGCGATCTTCCGAACTTTTTTGGTGAATGGAAACGTCCCCATGTCTGCTGAAGACCTTGGCAAGGGGTTGGGCAGACCCGCAGGCATCATCTTGAAAACCATTGCAGGCCCGCGCGTGTATCGCGGCTTGCGACCCTTCCAAATTCAGGAACCCGTCCACTCAGAGGGCGAGTAAAATAATCAGGACTTTCGCGTGTCCTTCTCCCGAAGGACACACCTGCACTTGCGTGCTGGTGCAAGTGCAGGGAGGGTGACATGCAAAACAAGAGGAGCGGGCGAAAGTCCTAATAATATATTGCCCCCGTAGCTCAATGGAGAGAGCAACTGCCTTCTAAGCAGGAGGTTCTGGGTTCGAATCCCGGCGGGGGCGCTGAAAACGGCAAGAAAAGCGAATCAGAAGGAGAAAGCCCATGCCAACCGTAATTCGCAAATCACGTGAAACGCTCACGGAGTTCCATCGTGAAATCCTGCAAGCGGTTAGTTGGCAGGTGCGTTCGCATGTCTGGAGCCCTCCAACGGATGCCTACGAAACTGAAGAAGCGTTTATCGTGCGCATGGAAATCGCGGGGATGCGCGAAGAAGACTTCCAAGTCATTCTTGAAAACGATGCTCTTCTCATCATGGGGTCGCGTTCCGACCTGCCCGAAAGACGGGCGTATCATCAAATGGAAATACGGTTCGGAAAATTTACAAACGCCATAAACCTGCCCGCGCCCGTCACTACGGATGAGGCGCTCGCAGAATACAAAGACGGCTTCCTGACCATCACCCTCCCAAAAGCACACCCAAACCAGATCAAGGTTGAATAAAAAAACATGCCTGCGCAACGATGGCAATCCGGTATTCACGAATTTTTTCAAACGATCGGCGAAACCGACGAGGAATTAATGAACACATTTATGACGTCGGTCTTTTCGCGTTTTCAAAAAAATGACGACGCCTCCTCCGACCCGCAAACTGATAAAAAAAACGAAGGGCAGAAATTCCCCGACACGCTTCCCATCCTGCCGCTGCGCGGGGTTGTCGTCTACCCCAACACCGCCGTCCCGCTGACGGTGGGGCAGGCGCGCTCCATCAAACTGGTGGACGATGTTGTCGGCGGCGACAAGCTCGTCGGCCTCGTCGCTGCATTAGACCCGGAAAAGGAAACCCCCGGCCCCAACGAACTGCACAAATTCGGCACAATTGCAACCGTCCATCGCCTGCTGCGCGCGCCGGATGGAACCGTCCGCCTGCTTGTGCAGGGCATGGAACGCTTCCGCCTGGGCGAGTTCGTCGAGGAAGAACCCTATTTAAAGGCGCGCATCCACCTTGCCCCTGAAACCGAAGAAACAAACATCGAGACAAACGCCCTCGCCCGCAATGCGCGTGACCAATTCCAGCAGATCACGCAGATGATTCCGTCCTTTCCCGATGAACTGGTCAACTCGATCACTTCGCTGGAAGACCCGCTTCAAACTGCATACACCATTGCCAACTTTCAGCGCATTGATCTGAAAGACGCCCAGGAAATCCTTGAGTTGGATTCCGTGTACGAAAAGCTGAAAAAATTGATCGGCCTGCTGGTGCGCGAAGCCGAGGTATTGCAGATCGGCCAGAAGATCCAGAACGAGGCGCGCGGCGAGATCGAAAAAGTACAGCGCGAATATTTCCTGCGCGAGCAGATGAAGGCCATTCAACGCGAATTGGGCGAGAAGGATGAGCAATCCGAAGAGACCGAGGAATTTCGTAAAAAAATCGAAGATGCGAAAATGCCCGAAGAAGCGTTGAAGCAGTCCAAAAGGGAGCTGGATCGCCTTTCCCGCCTGCCCAGCGCTGCCGCCGAGTACGGCGTCATCCGCACGTATTTGGATTGGCTGGTCACGCTTCCGTGGTCGAAATCCACACAAGATAATTTGGATATCGCGCACGCCCGCGAGATTTTGAACAAGGATCATTACGGCCTTGAGGATGTGAAAGACCGCATCCTTGAGTTTCTCGCCATTCGCAAACTTCGCCTCGACCGCAAGGATGAAAAAAAGGAAGAATCAACCGATGCCATTCGCCGCGAACGCGAAGGCGTGATTCTTTGCTTTGTCGGCCCGCCTGGCGTGGGGAAGACCTCGCTGGGACAATCCATCGCCCGCGCCATGGAACGGAAATTCATCCGCGCTTCGCTGGGCGGCGTGCGGGATGAAGCCGAAATCCGCGGACATCGCCGCACCTACATTGGCGCAATGCCAGGACGAATTCTGCAATCCCTGCGCCGCGTGGATTCAAAAAATCCTGTCTTCATGCTCGACGAAGTGGACAAGCTCACCAACGATTTCCACGGCGACCCTGCCTCGGCCCTGCTCGAAGTGCTAGACCCCGAACAGAACGGCGAATTTCGCGATAACTATCTCGAAGTTTCCTACGATCTTTCGCAGGTGTTCTTCATCACCACCGCCAACACATTGGAGACCATCCCGCGCGCGCTGCGCGACAGAATGGAGATCATTTTTCTTTCGGGGTACACGGAAAATGAGAAGACAGCAATTGCCCGCGGCTATTTGATCCCCCGTCAGGTGCGTGAGAATAGCTTGCACGAAGATGAAATCAAATTTACAGATGAAGCCCTGCAAATGCTCGTGCGTCAATATACGCGTGAGTCTGGCGTGCGAAACCTGGAGCGCAAGATCGGCGCGATCTGCCGCAAGGTAGGCACGAAAATTGCAGAGGGAAGCTCTGACAAATTCGAGATCACACCCAAACTCGTCGAAGAATATCTCGACCATCCCATCTTCCTTGGGCCGGAAGAACTGAATAAACGCACCTCCATCCCCGGCGTGGTGCCTGGCCTCGCGTGGACCTCCTTTGGCGGCGAGGTTTTATTCATCGAAACCACCGCCATGCCCGGCGGACGCGGTTTCCAGGTGACAGGCTCTGTTGGCAACGTCATGCAGGAATCGGCGCGCGCGGCATTATCCTACGTCCGTTCGCGCGCGGCCTCCTTGAAAATTCCAAATGAGTTTTTTGAAAAGTTCGATATCCACATGCACATCCCATCCGGTGCACAGCCAAAAGACGGCCCATCCGCCGGGGTGACAATGGCCACCTCTCTGGTCTCGCTGATCTCAGGCCGCAAAGCCAAACCGCAGATAGGCATGACCGGCGAAATTACCCTGCGGGGTCAGGTTCTTGCCATCGGCGGCGTCAAGGAAAAAGTGCTGGCGGCGCATCGCAACGGACTTACAACTGTGATTCTGCCCAAGTATAATGAGCCGGATATTGACGACGTTCCGGACGAGATCAGAAAAACCATGAAGTTCATTTTCGCAGAGTCCGTGGACGATGTGATCAACGCCGCCCTGGAAAAAACAAAGGCCAAAGAAGAACAACTTGCGAAACCTGCAAGAAAAAAAACCAAATCAACGAAGGCGAAAAAGAATGTCAAAGGCAAAAATACTGCTCGCAGAAGATGATGTGACCATGGTTTCGCTTTTAAAAACACTGCTCAAAATGGAGGGATTTGACGTGGTGGCCTTGCACGCAGACGCCGATGTTCCAGCCGCAGTGCGGCTGGAAAAACCGGACGTGCTTTTTATGGATGTGCATCTTTCCCGGCAAAGCGGCCTGGAAATTTTGGAAGAACTCCGCCGTTCCGCCGACACGAACAGTGTGCCCGTCGTCATGTCCTCCGGCGCCAGCGTAAAAGAAGAATGCATCCGCCGCGGAGCAAATGGATTTCTATTAAAACCGTTCATGCCCGACGACCTCATCTCGATCTTGAGACAAACCATTCAATCTGCATGACGACTCCGCAAGCCACCATTCGTGAATTTTCCTTCACAAATGATTATGATCATACCCTGGCGCTTTGGCACAGCATCGAAAAGGGAATGAATGTGGGGCGCTCGGATACGCCGCAAGAAATCCAGAAAAAACTCGAGCGCGACCCGGACTTGTTTTTGGTCGCAGAGATGGATAAAGAAATCATCGGCACGATCATCGGCGCATTCGATGGCCGCCGCGGCATGATCTATCACCTTGCGGTCCACAAAAATTTTCGCGGGCGCGGCGTCGGCGCACTGCTTCTCACCGAAGTGGAGAAACGCCTGCAAGCCAAAGGCTGCCTCAAATGCCTCATGCACGCTCTCGACGATAACACCGAAGCCATCGAGTTCTACAAAAAACGCGGCTGGCATCATGCCAAGGAAGATATCGTCTTCGTAAAAGAATTTCCCCCATGATTCGATTTGGGATATTAACTCTTTCAGACCGCTCTTCAAAAGGCGAACGCGAGGACGCTTCCGGCCCCGCCCTCGCGCATCTCATCCGCGCTCAAGGCTGGTCGGTCGCCAAACAGCAGATCCTCCCCGACGAAGAATCCGCCATCCGCGCCGCGTTGACCGAGTGGGCAGACAGCGGCGACTTCGACATCATCCTCACCACTGGGAGCACCGGCTTTGCCCAAAGAGACGTTGCCCCCGAAGCTACGCGCGCCGTCATCCAACGGGATGCGCCCGGTCTCGCCGAAACCATGCGCGCCGAAAGCCTCAAGAAAACTCCGCACGCCATGCTCTCCCGCGCCATCGCCGGCATTCGCCAACGGACTCTCATCGTCAACCTGCCCGGCAGCCCCAAAGGCGCAGTGGAAAACCTGCAAACCATCCTCCCCGTTCTTCCTCACGCCGTTCAACTTCTCAAAGACGACCCCGCCTCCGAATCATCCCACTGATCACCGCTCACTAGACACTGCCCTAATCTCATTGGTATAATCCGCCCGCTCTAATAAAAAATCACCCCTCAAGGAAAGCAAGCATGATCGATGTAAATGAACTTCGCAAAGGCGTCACATTCGAGTTGGACGGCAATCTCTTAAAAGTGTTGGATTACAGCCATAACAAAACAGGCCGTGGTAATGCCAATATTAAAGTGAAAGCCCGTAATTTGTTAACCGGCTCCACAATTGAACGAACATTCAGCTCCGGTCAATCCGTTCAGGATGTCAGCCTGGATTTTGCCAACGTCTCGTATTTGTACAGCGATGGCGACCTGTACTACTTCATGGACAATGTAACTTTCGAACAGCCCGGCATCAAACAGGAATCGCTTGGCGAAAGCGCCCAATATCTCAAAGAAGGCATGGAAGTCAAACTGACCTTTTATAAAGGCGAAGCCATTGATATCGAGCTTCCCACCTCCGTTGACCTGAAAGTGGTCGAAGCCGAAATGGCCATTCGCGGCGACACCGCCACAGGCGTCACCAAGAAAGTCACCACCGAAACCGGTGTGACCGTGCAATGTCCGAACTTCGTCAATGTCGGCGATACCATCCGCGTGGACACGCGCACAGGCGAATACGTTACCCGCGTGTAAACTGAACTTATGAAAACTCCCGCCGGGCGCGAATGCCCACACTTCTACGGCGATTATTATCGAGGCCGGAATGTGGAAGAATGCCGATTGTTGCACGCACAAGGACAGGCCTGGACGCCTGATCTTTGCAAAACCTGCCCTGTGCCCGATATTGCCCGCGCCAACTCCTGCCAGCACATGAAGTTGAAGGCAACCGTTGCGCGCCCAATCATCGCCATCTTTCAACGCCGTGTGCAAGTGAGCGCATTTTGCGAAAAATCAAAGCGTGATGTTTTCGAGCCGCAAATCGGATGCGGGGAATGTCACGCCTTGCCATTTAAGTTTGAAGTAAAAGAATAGCCCCAGACTCCGGGGGAGTCTAACAACCATGACGCTGACACTCCTGCTCGATCTCGACGATACCCTCCTCAATACAAATTTACAGGCTTTCATCCCCGCGTATTTTCAGGCATTGTCCAGCGAACTTGCGCCGCACATCGCGCCAGATTTGATGCTCCGCGCCCTGCTTTCTGGCACGCGCCTGATGAGTGAAAGCGAGGACTTTTCGCGCACCCTGAAAACGATTTTCGATGCGGAGTTCTTCCCGCAATTCAACATCTCCCGCAGTGAGCTTGAACCTGCCATTGAAAATTTTTACGATAATATTTTCCCGAACCTGGCAGGGTTGACTTCGCAAATTCCCGAAGCAAAATTATTTGTAGATTGGGCGGTTTCCAAAGGCTATCGCATTGCGATCGCCACGGATCCGCTTTTGCCTCGCAAGGCCACGCATCACCGTTTGCGTTGGGCTGGCTTTGACCCCGAGCAGTTTGAACTTGTTTCAACCTTCGAATGTTTTCATTTCTCGAAAACGCATCCCGCTTATTACGCCGAGGTGTTGGGACGTATGGGCTGGCCTGAGGGGCCGGCGCTGATGGTGGGCAACGACATGGAGCGCGATATCCTCCCTGCGAAAATGCTTGGGCTGGCTGCATTTCACGTGGATGTAGAATCCGCTTCCAGTTTAGGACCGGAGGCGGGGGTGCGCGGCAATTTAGCTGATCTGCGTCTGTGGCTTGAGTCCGCCGATCCTTCATCCCTGATGCCATCCTTCAAAACAGTGAAATCAATTCAAGCGCTTCTCAGCGCCACGCCCGCCGTGTTAAATGGATTGCTGCACAGGCTGGATGGAAACTCGTGGTCGCGTAAGACGACTCATGACGACTGGTCGCTGACTGAATTGATCTGCCATTTGCGGGATACCGAACGTGAGATTCACCACATGCAGATCAACCTGTTCAACGAACAAGACGAACCGTTTATCCCGCGCCCCGATACGGGCGTGTGGGCCAGCCAGCGGGATTATTTGCACGAGGATGGCGGCCTGGCTTTGAAGGAATTTAATGAAGCCAGAGGCGAAACAATTCGTCTGCTAAAAAATATTAAGGTTGAAAATTGGAAACGAAAAGCTAGACATGCCATTTTTGGCCCAACAAACTTCCTGGAAGTAGCCAACTTTATTACAGACCACGACCGAATGCACATTCAACAAGCCTGGGCGGCGCTGAAAAAAATCTGATTTTTGCGTGTCTTCCAGCCTGCCGCAGTGTTATATTGATAACAAGGACAAGTTTAACTTGTCCTTGTTTGTTAATTCGCTTTAGACTGTGTAAAAGGAGAAACACGAATGAGTAAACGTGTAGTCATAACAGGGTTGGGTTGTGTAAGCCCAGTTGGAAATAATGTAAAAGATACCTGGGATGCGTTGCTGGCAGGGAAGTCCGGCGCGGCGCCCATTACCGCATTTGATGCCAGCGCTCACAAAACAAAATTTGCCGCCGAGGTAAAAGGCTTTGACCCCGCCGCCTTGTTCGGTGTTCGCGATGCCCGCAAGATGGACCGCTTTACCCAATTTGCCAGCGCTGCCACACTGGAAGCGCTGGAACATGCCAATTTCAAAATTGACGAATCGAATCGTGACCGTGTCGGTATTTTGATCGGCACGGGCATTGGCGGGATCATCACCCTGCTGGAGCAGTATGACGTTTTGCGCGCGCGCGGCCCGGAGCGCGTCAGCCCGTTTCTCATCCCAATGATGATCTCGGATAGCGCGGCTGGCAATATTGCCATTCGCGTGGGCGCGCGCGGCCCCAATATGTCTTTGGCTACAGCCTGTGCCTCCGGCACGAATGCGTTGGGCGAGGCCGCTGAAATGATTCGGCGCGGCTCGGCGGATGTGATGATCGCGGGAGCCTCCGAAGCGGCGATCACTGCCGTCTCCATGGCTGGCATGAATGTGATGACTGCTCTTTCCACGCGCAATGATGACCCGCAGCGGGCATCGCGCCCCTTTGACAAGGACCGCGATGGATTCCTGATGGGGGAAGGTGCAGGGATCTTGATCCTTGAGTCTCTCGAACATGCGCAGGCCCGCGGCGCGAATATCCTTTGCGAGTTTGGCGGGTATGGAACCACTGATGACGCGCATCACATTTCTGCGCCCGCCGAAAATGGAGCAGGCGCGGCCATTTCCATGAGTCTCGCGCTTGAAAATGCCAGGCTTAAGCCCGCCGACATCGGCTATATCAATGCCCATGGCACATCCACCTATTTGAACGACAAGAGCGAAACCTCCGCCATTAAAACCGTGTTTGGCGAACAGGCGTATAAAACCCCCGTTTCTTCCACCAAATCCATGACGGGCCACTTGTTGGGGGCGTCCGGTGCATTGGAGGGTATCATCAGTGCGCTTGCGATCATAAATAACATATTGCCGCCAACAATCAATTACGAAACGCCTGACCCCGTCTGCGACCTGGATTATGTCCCCAACCAACCCCGCAAGACAGCCGTAAATAATGTCATGTCAAATTCTTTTGGTTTTGGCGGACATAATGCCACATTGATCATGACCCGCTTTCAATAAAGGAGAAAGAATGCCATTCGCGCATATTACAGGTTGGGGCATCAGTGTGCCTGAGCCTGTTCTTACCAATGATGATATCGCCAAGATGGTGGACACCAATGATGAATGGATTCGCTCCCATACGGGCATTCGCGAACGCCACATTGCCCGCGAGGATCAGTTCCCATCCACGTTGGCGGTGGAAGCTGCCATCAAAGCCTTGCAGGTAGCCAACCTTGCCCCAACCGAGCTGGATTTGATTATTTGCACCAGTTCGTCTCCGGAATATATTTTCCCCGCCACGGCCTGTCTCGTGCAAGATCAAATCGGCGCGACTAAGGCAGGCGCATTTGACCTGCTTGCCGCCTGTACTGGTTTCGTCTATTCCACAAATATGGCGGCGCAGGCCATCCGCAGCGGGTCGATCAAAAACGCCCTGGTGATCGGTACCGAGACCCTCTCTCGTTTTGTCAACTGGAAAGACCGCAATACCTGCATCCTGTTTGGGGATGGAGCGGGTGCGTTTGTCTTGCAGGCCAGTGACAAACCCGGCGGGCTGCTTTCGGCTGTAATGCGCTCGGATGGCTCCGGCGCCAACTTGTTAACATTGCTTGGCGGCGGCGCGCGCCATCCCGCCACAGAGACAACCATCCACGAAGGCAAGCACTTCATCCAAATGGACGGCAAAGCCGTCTTCCGTTTTGCCACCCGCGTGATGGCGCAGGCCATAAAAGAATCTCTCGATTTGGCAGGCCTTAAGCTGGATGATGTTCAGTGGATCATTCCACACCAGGCAAACTACCGAATTATCGAAACGGCGGCAAAATACCTGAAAACACCGCTCGATAAATTTGTGATCAATATCGAAAAATATGGAAATACATCCACAGCCTCCATCCCAATCGCCACTGTGGAAGCGGTGCAAAATGGAAAGGTGAAACCCGGAGATAAGATAGCCTTCGTGGGTTTTGGGGCGGGCTTAACTTGGGGCGCCATGATCGTCGAATGGACTGGCCCCATCCCCGCAAAGAAACACGTTCACCCCGAACAATATCGCCTCTTTGCCCGCCTGCGCTCGTTCGTCCGCCGCGCCATTCGCTTTATCGAAGGTTTTTTCTCGCGCAAGGAACTCTAACCGATTTTTTTATTCAGTTGTGGTACGATTCAATTGAAATTCAATCAAGGAGTGTTACATGCTAGGTCTACCGCGTGGTTCAGAATGGATCATTATTCTTGTCATCGTCGTCCTGTTGTTTGGTCCAGGCCGAATTGGAAAAATTGCAGGCGAGCTTGGTCGCAGTATCAAATCTTTCCGGGAAGGGTTGGGGAACAAGGAAGAAGAAGCTGAAAAAACGGAAGACGAAGTAAAGAAATAATAAAAAAAGCCCTCCGATTTCGGAGGGCTTTTTTTGCCTTTCAAAATTTGTAACAGTTCACGACTTTAATAGAAAAACGGTGTTGTAAAAAGCATGATACCAGAAGCGGTGAAGAAAATAGAGGAACAATCACGCGAAGAACTAATTGCGCTGGTATATGAAATGGCGAAAGAGATCAAAGAGTTGAAAGCAGAAATGGCGCGTATGAAACAACCGCCCACCACATCGAAGAATTCATCTCAGCCCCCCTCGCGAGATTTCAAGGGTGAGAAAAAGAAACGCAAACGAAGCAAGAAAAAAGGGGCACAAGCTGGGCACGAAAAGCAGGAACGACAATGGGTAGAAAAGCCAAACAAAGTAATCAGTGTGTATGTGGATCAGTGCAAGAATTGCGATCAGAAATTGTTGGATCAAATTCCAGTAGAGGTAGTGTGTCGTCAGGTGACAGAAATACCAGAGATCAAACCTGTGGTGATCGAAACCAGACAGTATGTAGTGGACTGCCCCTGTTGCGGCGAACGACAACAAGGTAAATTACCTGAAGGACTGGAAGCGGGGCGATACTTTGGACCACGACTGGAAGCGATCGTGACAAACCTGCATCATGAACATCATGTTGGATATAAGCGGTTGCGTCAGATATGTAGCGAGTTGCTTGGTTTAGAGTTGAGCGCGGGCGGAGCGGTGTCTATTGTAAAGCGAGCTGGCAAGGCAGCCAGGGAAGAAGCAGAAACCATTGGAGAGCAAGTGCGCCAAAGCCAGGTAATCGGCAGTGACGAAACCAGTGCGCGCGTGCATGGCAAGAATTGGTGGCAATGGGTCTTTGTAGGCGATAATCGCGAATACCATATGATTGTGCCAAGTCGCGGATATGGTGTTATTGAGAATTTCATGCAAGAGAGCGAAGCCGAAGTCTGGGTCTGTGATTGCTGGAAAGCACAGTTGAACGCGCCTGCGAAAATATGTCAGATTTGTTTGTCTCACCAAATCCGCAACTTGCAAGGGCTGATGGACAAACGCCCACGCTTGGTTTGGGCAAGAGAAATGCAAGCGCTGTTTCGCAAAGCAATACATCTCAGAAATCGGCGGGAGAAAATGACAGAAAGAGGTTACAAAAGGCAAGTTGCGATCATCGAGAAACAATTGGAACAACTGCTAAAACGAGCCTTCAAAGGTTTGGGCAGAAACCTGTTGGATCGCTATCGAAAATATCGCAATTCGCTCTTTATCTTTTTGCATCGCTTGGATGTGCCTGCTCACAATAATGCTTGTGAACGCGCTTTGCGCCCGTCTGTCATTCATCGTAAAGTCCTGGGTAGTTTTCGCTCGGATTGGGGCGCTCAGGCTTACGCTTCCTTAGCCACCGTTTTGAATACTGCAAAACGAAATGGGCAAAGCGCTTTCCAAAAATTAATTCTCCTGATGGGTACACCTGTTTTACCTTTCTTGCATCATCCTGCTTTTGTGTGAACTGTTAC
>CXWL01005451.1_pt1 | contig 13589 bp, 10 predicted proteins | sample 590931 | NCBI WGS metagenome assembly CXWL01 (sample SAMEA3498368, study PRJEB10139) | groundwater metagenome | biome: water well; material: biofilm material | place: Germany | collected 2015-04-27 | reverse complement strand
GAAAAAACAACGCGTCACCGGATATCGGAGAATTTCACCGCGAGTTTTTCATCAGAATTCGCCCGTTAGCTGACATTCGGGGCTACCCGGCGATCGCGCATTTATCGTCGATTCCAGCCGCTCGCGTCCAACTCGTCAATTCAGCTCATGATCGCCCGTTGGCTCTTGCGCCGAGTCGGCGGTCGCAGCGACGGACTGAAATGGGTCATGGCGTCAGGACGCTCGCGAATCGCAGAGTCGTAACAAAACCCACATCACGCCGTCATCGCTCGAAACTAGTTCGATCAACAATACGCAAAGGGTGCGCGCTCAAGAGAGTTGGACATGACGACTTCGAGAACACGTACGGCGCGCCGCATCTTTTTGTTGACCAGCGCGTTCGGGTTGGCCGGATTTTCGCCCGCCTTCGCACAGGAAGCGCAGACCGATTCGCCTATCGTCGCAGAGGACGAGATCGTCGTTACCGGCCAGCGCCTCGCACAGGAACGCGCCCTCGATGCGCGACGCGACGCTGACGCCATCCTCGATGCGGTCATGGCCGACGACATCGGCCGCTTGGCCGACAAGAACGCCGCAGAGAGTGTCGAGCGCCTTCCTGGCGTGAGCTTGAAGTACGATCAAGGTGAAGGCCGCTTCGTCTCCATTCGCGGCATCGATGGCGCGCTCAACAATGTCACCATCGGCGGCGTCGATCTCGGTTCACCCGACGGCGACACGCGTCAGTTGCCGCTTGATGTGATCGGCGGCCAATTGCTTTCCCGCGTTGAAGTCATCAAAGCAGTCACGCCCGACATGGACCCGCAAGCGATCGGCGGTTCTGTGAACATTGAGCTTCAGAGCCCGTTCGATCTTGGCGAAGACTTCGTGATCCAAGGTTCGTTCCAGGCCGGCGAGCACGAGTTCAACGACACCACGCCGGTCGCCGCGGATATTTCCGTCGGCGGCGTTTTCGGCAATAGCCGCCAATTCGGCTATCTTTTTGGGCTTTCGTACTCGGAGCGCGACTTCCGCACCTATGGCCTCTACCCAGACGACTGGCGCGAAGTGCCGGGCAGCAATCGCGGCAGCCCGACCAACATCAAGTACACGACCTACGATCTCTTGCGCGAGCGCGTCGGCGCGGTTGGCGCGCTCGAGTGGCGCCCCAATGAGGACACGCGCTTCTATGCACAGGCGCTATACAGCGTGTTCCGCGAGGACGAATATCGCCAACGCTATCGGCTCGATTTCGGCACGCTGACGTTCAACCCTGATGGCGACTCCGCGGTAGGCGTCGCCGCTGCTGGCGGCCGTCGCCAAGACTTGCGGCTTGAACAGAAGGATAAATCTGTCTTCAGCATCACGCTTGGCGGCGAAAGCGAACTCGCCGGCTGGGACGCGGATTACCTAGTGTCATATGGACACAACGAGTTGGATGAGCCTAACCATGTTTGGCAATTCCGTAGCACGGTGGGCGCCACCACGAACATCGACCTCGGGCCGTTGCTCTATACGGCGACGCCGGCGGTTGAGGCGACGCCCGCGCAAATGCAGTTCCGTCAGCTCACCATCCAGGACAATGTCGCCGAGGAAGACATCCGCACTGCGGCGATAAACCTTCGCCACGGCATCGGGCTCGGCGAGGAGAGCTATATCCAGTTTGGCGCGCGCATTCGCGATGCTGAAAAGGTTCAAGACAACGCGAGCGCGCTCTATGATCGCGGCTCAGCAGCCAACCGCTTCACGTTGGCGGATTTCAATCTGGTTGGCGCGCCAACCACGACGTATTTGGACAGTGCCGTCTACCACAACTACCCGACGATCGACGCCGCCGCGATCCAGCAATTAAGCGCCAACAATCTCGGCGGCGTGCGCATGGTTTTGAACGCCGCCTCGACCAATGCGGCAGCGACGGCCAGCGACTACACCGTGGAAGAGCGTGTCAGCGCCGCCTACGCTATGGCTGACCTCGACTTTGGGCGTCTGTCGGTGATCGCAGGCGTGCGCGCCGAACAGACCGATGTTAGCGTCGCCACGCCGCTGGCCACCGTCAGCAGTATTCCCAACGAAGGCGACTACACCAACGTGTTGCCCGGTGTGCATGTGCGCTTCGAGGCCGATCACGGCGTTGTCTTGCGCGGGGCCTACACCAACACCATCGGGCGACCTGGCTACGGTCAGCTTTCGCCGGGCGCCAGCATCAATACGGCCCCAGCCACGCCCGTGATCTCGCGCGGCGACCCCGCGCTTGAGCCCTATCTCTCCAGCAACATCGACTTAGCGCTCGACTGGTATTTTGACGAGGGTGGGGTGCTGGGCTTCGGCATCTTCCACAAGCAGATTGAGGACTATATCTTCACGGGGCGCGTGGACGCTGAGAATGTTACGTTCCTCGGTATCACCTACCCGGTCGTGGAATTGTCGCAGCCGGTGAACGCGGGCGAAGCGCAAGTTTCTGGAATCGAGTTCAACTACCAGCAGCAATTCACGTTCCTGCCGGGTTTCTGGAGTGGGTTTGGCGTGGCCGCGAACCTCACCTTGACTGACTCGGAAGTGGATGTGCCCAATCGCGGTGCTTTGGCGCTGCCGCGCCAATCAGACACCGTCTACGGCGCGCAACTCTTCTACCAGCAGTATGGCGTCGAAGCGACGCTCGCTTACCACTTTGCGAGCGAGTATCTCGATACGATCGCGGCTGATGCGGCCGATGACACCTTCTTCAACGATTTCCGTCGTCTCGATGCGAAAGTCAGCTACGACATCACGCCCAATCTCTCGATCTTCGTCGAGGGCCAGAACCTCAACGACGAAACGCTTTGGGAGTACCAAGGTGGGCGACCGGATTGGCAGATCGGCTATGAGCAATATGGCCGTACGTTTTATGCCGGCCTGACCGGTACGTGGTGATGCGTGAGAAGCCCGAGGCGCGTCCGTCGCTGTTCAGGCGGCGGGCGCTTCAGGCGAGCTTATATGCCTGGATGCTCGCGCCACTATCGGCTTTCGCGCGGAGTGAAACGGGCTCCTACCGGCTGATGCAAGGGCCGATGATTGGAGCGACTGGCCCCGATCGTGTCTCGATTTTTGCGCGCTCAAGCGCGCGCGTGGATATCACTGTTGAGTACGCGCGCGATCCAACGATGCTTGCGCCTTTACGTGCGCCGCCAGTTTCGGCGTCGCCCCAGAACGACTACATCGCGCGCATTGAAGTCACGGGATTGCGCCCGAACACCCGCTACTACTACCGCGTGATCATCGGAGATGCGCCGGATCGTTATCTGGCGCGCAACCCTCCGTTCAGCTTCAGGACCGCGCCGGTGTGCGGATCGCGCACGAGTTTCGCGGTGGCGTTCGGGTCGTGCGCGCGCATTCAGGCCCACCCCGTGCAACCGATCTGGGATGCGGTCACGGGCGCCGCGCCGGACATGTTTTTGTGGCTCGGCGACAATGTCTATCACGACACGCTTGAGCCGCAGATCATGGATGAGATGTGGCGCATGCAGCGCAATGTTCCCAATCTGCAACCGCTGCTGCGCTCGATCCCCAACTACGCGATATGGGATGATCACGATTACGGTCTGAATGACCATGACCGCGAGAACCCGGTGAAAGAAGCAGCGCTCGCCAGCTTCCAGAAATACTGGGCCAATCCCAGCTACGGGCTCCCCGACGCGCCCGGCGTGTTCTTCAAGTTCACGTATGCGGACGTCGACTTCTTTATGCTCGACGGGCGCTACTACCGCGATCCGAACGAAGCGCCCGATGGCCCGGGAAAGACCATGCTCGGAGCGCCTCAGCTCGACTGGCTGAAGCAAGTCCTGCGTGAGAGCCGCGCGAGTTTCAAAGTTCTCGCTTGCGGCAGCGGCTGGTCAAGCGCCAAGGGCCATGGCGGAGATTCCTGGGCTTCGTTCATCACTGAGCGCAACGCCCTGTTCGACTTCATTCAGGCCGAGCCCATCTCGGGCGTCGTGCTGATTTCAGGCGATACCCATGTCGGCGAACTCAACGCGATGCCATGGTCCGATCGTGGCGCCTACGACCTCTATGACCTCGTCAGCTCGCCGCTGGCGCAGGAGACGGAGAATTCCTGGACTGAGCGCCGCCCGGAACTTCGCATCCGGCAAGTGTACGCGCGCGAGGTGAATTTCGGACTGATGTCGTTCTCCTTTGATGGCGCGCCGACGCTGACCTATCGGCTGGTCAACGCCCACGGCCAGGATGCTTTCGCGCCACTCGTCCTGCGCGCCAGCGAATTACGCAACGGTGTCCGCTCGTGGGACGGGAAGATCGACGACATCTCTCGGTTTCGGCACGAGCAAATGCTGGCTGGCCGGGACTATTACTCCCCGCGACCATAGGGGCGAACACCGCACAAATCTGTGTGCAAGCGATGGTCCACGATCAATGGAAACCAAAAGACCATTGAAGTTCGGTTCTCTATTTCTGGCTTGCATCGCGCGCCACCGGCCTCAGGCTCGCTTCATCCCTCAGACAAATTCCCGGCGCACGACGGGTTATTGTGGGCCAGTGCGAGACGCAGCGGTGATTTTTCTCGAGTGACCTAGTAGCTCCGGTTCAGCCGTTCGCTCTCATCGGCGCGGCGCGCTTTCGCCGATCCCGGCCGCTGAGCGAACTTCATGGCACCACATCGAGGGTCGTCGCTGCAGGCCGCGTCAGTCAGGCAAAAAGCGTCGGCTGCCACAGGGGCAAGGCCTCGGCGCGCGCGTCTCCTGGCAAGACCGCCCCCTACTCGCAGCTTTGGCTGGGGCCCGCCGTAGCGCACACGAAGTTGAACTTTTCGTGACGCGCGTTTGTTGATGTAAGTTGCACGCAGTCGCGATGGCGGCAGCGCATGCCTCTCCGCACGTTGGACTGTGGTCAAGATGTAAGGCGCGCAAAGCTCGTAGACGCAATTGCCAACTACCGCTTCCACTGCGCAAACGGAAATGCTAATCAATGCTCCATCGTTCGACCGAGCCGGGGGACTCAATGCATAGACGCTTGTCGCGCTTCATCGCCGCGACTTTGCTTGGATTGTTGCTCGCGGTGCCTGCGGCGATGGCCCAGCAGGGCCGAACGACGGTGGCCGTTGGCACTGTCACGCTCTCGCCCTCAGCGAGCGCCGCGGTGCCGGCTGGCTTCCGCGAAACCCTGCGCAGCGAGATTCAGGTGGCGCTTGAAGGCACCGGGCTGTTCAGTGTGCCCGGCGCCAACGAGCACGAAATTGACGCCATGCTTGATGAATTGGCTCGGAGCGGCCGCGCTGCGCCACGCACCAGCGGGGCTCAATACATCTACGCTGTGCGGGTGGAAACCTTGACCCTGAGCGAAGAGATGCGGGTGGCGCCGCAGCTCACCACACATGATCTGGTGACCACGCGCGGCGCGATCGTTGTTCAGATTTCGGCGCTGTCGCCCGCCACAGGCAATGTGGTGCGTTTTATTATTGACGGCGCCTACCAGGCAGGCCCAGCGATGCGCGACAGCCTCAGCACACGCAACAATCGCGACGTCAATCGCGGCGCGCTGGTGCGGGCAGCGAGCGATCCCCAAGCATATCGGGCGCTGGCGCACAACGCCGCCTCGCGGCTGGCAGGACGCATCCTGGAAAACAATAACGCTGTGCAGGTCGTCGATGTCGATGGTGATCGCATCTTCATCAATCGCGGCGACGATGCGGGTTACGCCATAGGTGATACGCTCACGGTGCGTTCGCTCGGCCGTGAGTTGCGGGACCCAGTTACGGGTGAGCGGCTGGGCGACACCGGCGCCGAGATCGGCCGCATCCGGCTTACGGAGATACGCGCCCGCGTAAGCGTGGGCGTCATTGAACAAGGGGCAGGCGCTATCGCGGTCGGGGCCATCGTGCGGCGGCCGCAAGCGGCGCAGCCATAAACAAGATTTCTGGACGGGGCGTAGGCGATGGACCGTAAAAGGCTTGTTCTCATCGGCTTGGCAGCCGCGATTGTTGTGGCCTTGGCCGCCGTGTGGGCCGTGCCGCGTTTCGCCGGCAACCGCGACACGGGCGGCGTTATTCGCATCGCCATCGCCACCGACGAGACGATCGAGCGATTGGCGATGGACATGTCGCCCCAGGATTATGCAGAACGCAACGCCGCTGCGGTCGAGCAACAACTAAAATCTACGGTCGCTACGCCGAGCGTAGCGGTGGTTCAGCCGCAACCGCAAGCCCAGCCGCGAGCGGGCGATCAGACCGGGGACGGCAACAACTCACCGCAAGAAGACAACGCCTCCCCCGACGCGGCTGAGTCGCAAGCGTCGACCTTTCCCAGTGCCGTGGCCGCCGCGTTCTCGCAAATTCTCTTGCTGCAGCTTGACGGCCAACTCACGCAAGGGCTCGACAGCTCGCAGCGTTTCGAAGTGGTCGACACCAACGCAGTCGAAACTGCGCTGCGCCGGATGACCGCTCAAAACAACGGATCCGGCCCGCGCACATTGTTGTCCACGGTGTTCCGCAGCCAAGACAGTGAGAGCAGCGAACAAATCCGGCAGCGACGCGCCAGCAATGCAGACTTAGCCAGCATTGGGCGTGAGCTCGACGCCGATTTCTTCCTTTATGTCGGCGTCGAAGAGCCCATCTATACCGTGGCGCTTGAGCACGACGAGTACGCTGACGAGCACGTCTTTGTGCTGCGCGCGCAGCCAACGGTCGCGTTTCGCCTATTCAACACCCGCCGAAAGACGGTCGAGCTAGCGGGTGTCATCCGTTTTGACGAGCCGCTGGTGGCATACAGCGAACTGGGCGACCTCAACGATTACCTCGTCAACGCGCCAGGCGCCAGCGACCAGCAGCAAGCCACGCCGGCGCTGCAGCGTTTGCGCGACATGCCGCTCATGCAGGACCTGGCTTTCCAAGTGAACCGCGAGATCGCCCGCCAAGTGATGCAACGGGTGCTCGACGAGGTGGCGCCAGCTGAAATCATCCGCGACGGCGACGAGCCCGTGGTCAACCGCGGTGAAAATGACGGCCTCGTCGCAGGCGTGCAGATGGAGGTGTACCGGCTGGGCGAGGAACCGCTGCGCGAATCTGGTGGCCGCGCCGTGGGTGCATCGCGCAGCCGCGTAGCCACCGTGGAAGTCACCGACGTGCAGGACAACGTGGCGACACTGCGTGTGCTGGCCGACGGGCCAGTGCGACGGTCAGATCGAGTCGAAGTGCCGATATCCTTGGCGGAATTGGTCGCAGACACCGGGGTTGCATCCGCAGGCGGCGAGCCGACTTCAGCGCGACAACCAACCGCTCTCGGCAGGAATGCGATTGTGGCGGGCCAGCGANNGATTCAATAGAGGTGCGGTTCGGCGACATTGGGATCACGACGCCCGCAAACAATGTCAGCCGCAGCGCCGGAAGAAGCATCGGCGACGCGCTCGGGGCCGACCCCCGAGTCGACGTGGTCAGCCGGGCAGACATGGCGCGCCTCTCGCGGGAGCGCCGGATCGCGGCGCGGGCGGGGGGACGCAGCGTCGGCGACCCGCAGCGCGGCATGGCTGTCGGCGAGTACTTTCTCACCGGCGAGGTCAGCCTCGACTTGACGGACGCGACCCGCAGCGTGACCTACGAGGGCGTGTCGCGTCGTGTTGGCCCCGAGCGCCGCAATTGGGTGGCCGGCGGCGCCTTCCGGGTGTTGACCATGGACGGGCGCGTCGAGCACGCGGTCGAGGTCGAGGCCACCCGCTCGGTGCAGCAATCGATCAACACCGACGTGATCGAGCTGATCGATGATCTTTCCAACGACGCAGTGCGCAAGCTGCTGACCGAGTTGTTTCCGATGCAGGTGCTGTCTGCTCCCAACGCCGGCCCGGTCCGCGTTTCGGGCGGGTCGGATTTCGGCATCACCATGGGCGCGCGCCTGCGCGCCTACACGATCGGCGAGCCGGAATACGACCCGACCACGCGCGTGATGCTGAGCGCCGGACAACGCACCTATGCAGGCGAGCTAATCGTCACCGACGTAGAGGCGCGGGTGGCGACGGCGCGCTACGCTGACCGTTCATTTGCGCTCAATGCCGGCGATGTGATCGAGTTGGCGCCGGCGCCGCGCCGGCCGGCGGCCGCAAGGCGACCCGCGCAAGCGGCGGTCGAACCTGAAAGCGGCGGCCCAACTCCATTCTAACAATCGTTCCGAAAATGCATCGCTAATTTTAGGGAGCACCTCGTATGTCGACGTCACTGCGCCGCGGCCAACTCATCGCGGGCCTTGCGACCCTAATCAGTGCAGCAAGCGCTAGCGGCGCCGGCGCCCAAGGCCTCCGCATTCCAGGGCTGCCAACCGATAGCGCCCAGCAAGCGCCGCCGCCGCCGCCAGTGCAGCCAGGCAAACAATCACTCAGTCCGGCAGGCTATTCGCTGCGCTATGCCGATATCCGCAACCTGCTCGCACTCGGCGACTTCGACGCAGCGCTTTCGCAGTTCCAGGCCCTCGGCTCAAATGCGCAGGGACCAGCTGCGGGCACTCCGCCCGCCAACGCCGCCGCAGAGGACGCCGAGTCGCAGCAGCGGCCACTGTTCACGTCCAGCGACGTATTTCTGAGTAATTCCGAGATCGGCCTGATGCACTACGAGGCGCGTCGCAACAGCGATGCGCAGACGCATTTGGAAGCGGCGCGCGGGGCGACGGAAGAAAGCCAATCGCGTGTGGGCGGTGCATTGCGCTGGGTGCGCGACCGGGCGCGGCAAGCCACCGCCACGGTGCTTGGGCGCGGCGATTTCGGCCCCTACCGCAAGCGCGATTACGAGGGCATCCTTCAACTCAATTATCTGGCGATGAACTTCCTCATCCAAGGCGATCGCCGCAGCTACAACGTCGCCCGCGCCAGCGCCAACGAACAATTGCAACTGCAGGCGCGCTTCGCCGAGCGGATCGCGCGCGCGCAAACCGAGTTGGAAGAAAAGCGCAGCGAAAATGCACAGCAGACCGATTCAGTCATGGATACCCTGACGCCAGAATTCAACGCGTTCGCGCCGGTCGCGAACCGGGTGCCCAGCGCTTACGTGAATCCGTTCGGCCCCTACGTGTCAGGCATGGTGCTCGAAATAGCGAGCCTGGAGCAGGAGGCGCTGCGTGGCAACGCTCGCGGCGCTTATGAAGAGGCGCTTGGCCTACAGCCGCGCTCAGCGCAATTGGCGGGCGCGGTCGAAGCGATGCGGAACAATCATACGCCCGGCACACGCGTGCTGCACCTCATTGTCGGCGAAGGCTTTGCGCCAAGCCGCCACGTCTTGCGCTATGGCTTGCAACTCGACGACGGCACTGTGCTGCCGCTGCGCATGGGCATGTTTGTGCCCGAAGCGTCGCAAGCCGCACGAGTTGAACTCACCTATGCTGGCGCGCCACGCCCGGTGACGCTAGAGCCGATCAGCGATGTCGAGGCATTGGTGCTGCGTGACCAGAACGACCGCCTGCTGTTCATGTGGCTCGACCTTTTGGTTGCGGCATATCGCGACCGGCAAACCCAAGTCATCGAGCAGAGCCTCAACCAACTCACCGGTGGCGGTCTCTCGCTTGCGTCAGTGCCGGACCTGCGCAGCTGGTGCAGCTTGCCCCGCCGCATGCATGTCGCGCGGGTTGTTCTTCCCGCCAGCGCCACGCAGGCAACCATCACCGTGCGCAACGGCGGCGGCGGCGTGGTTCGGCGCGGCTCGGTCACGCTTGACCCCAACAACCAGCAGACCCTGATCTATGCGCGTGCAACCGATTCGGTGCTCCGAGTAGATCAATCGCGCCGTCTGTGGGTGGACGGCGGCGTGGACCTAAGCGCCAGCCAAGGATCGAACTGATGCTGAGCCCTATCGAATTGCTGAAACTAGCTGCCACAGCCCTGCTCGCGGCCTCGCTGACCGCGCCGCCTGCAAACGCCCAGCGTACGCGCGGCGATACCGAAATTCCGGTCGTGCGCAATATCGGCATGCCGGAATACATCGATATGGCTAACGAGGTCGCCGCGCAGCTGCTGCAGTCGCAGCGCATACAGGAGATTACAGCGCGGGCCGAGGCGGCCAAGTTGGTGCTCGGCATTCCGCAGAACAATTCGGCGCGGTGGGATGTGCAGGCAGAAGACATTTTCGACACTGTACGCAACCGGCTGGTTTCGGAGGGACGCATGCGCGTCTTCTCGACCGGCGCGACCGATGTGGAATACATCGTCACCTCCGAGTTCACTAGCACGCGCACGGTCGGACGCCGAAACGAAAACGTTCTCACCTTCACGCTTACGCTCACAACCATCGAGGGCGAGTTCATCGGCTCCTACTCGTCGCACCGCGCCTTCGTTCAGTGACAGATGATGGCTGACTTCTTCATCAGCTATAGCCGCGCCGACAGCGCCCTTGCTCAAAGGGTCGCTAGCGCGCTGAGCGCGCGTGGGCATTCTGTTTGGTGGGATCGCGAGATCAAGGGGGGAGACGATTTCCGCGCCACAATTTCGCGGGAGCTGCGCTCAGCCGACGTGGTCGTGGTGATATGGAGCAAGAGTTCAGTCGGCTCGAGTTTCGTCTGCGACGAAGCGGACCGCGCCAACAAGGCAAAAAAGCTCGTGCCCATTGCCTTCGCTTGGGATTTCGAGATCCCCATGGGCTTTGGGCAGATTCACGTCGCCAACTTTTCGAAATGGCGGGACGAGTCCGCTGCGGAGGAAATCGATGACATCCTATCGAAACGCGAAGCGATCAAGGGCGGGCGATTCCGTGACGCCCTAAAAAGCCCGGCGGCGTTACTCAGTGGGCTTCAAGCGCGCCGCAACGATGCGCTGGCGCTGCTGGCCAAGTTGGGTGAGGGCGTCGGCGGGGTGTCGTATGTGCGCCTCGCGCTTGGCGCACTTTGGTGCAGCGCCGCGTACATTTTGTTTGAGATTCTCGCCGCCCAATTGCCGGGCGGGAGCACGGAGTTCATTGCAAAGCTGATCTGGCTGCCTGCATGGTGGATGGGCTTCGTGCTTGTACGCACGCTCTACCAGTTCATCTTCCTTGCGAAGAACAAGAGCGCCGTATTCTTCCTGGACGAAGCCTTCGTTTTTTGGATGTGCGTTTCTGGCCTGATCAGCGTGCTGCTACTGCTGCTCTTGGGCTACGACCTCAATACCGGCTTCGATTATATCGGGCTCTATCTGGAGCAGGTCCCCGTCATCTCGTTCTTAGTCCTGGTAACTGTCGGACTGCTGCGTTCACTGTTTTGGGGGGTACGGCTGGCCGCCTCGCGGCTGTAGCGGGGCAACGGTTCTCGCACTTGTTGAAGAGATGTCCGCAGGCTTCGGCGCCCTCGCGAACAAAAGCGCTTGGGCGGATCGGGGTCACAAGACGGCTGGATGGCACCTGAAAATAGCCATTGCCAAAAATTCAGCGACCGGCTGCTTCTATACTCTCAGCGATGGCCAAGGCGTCTCCGACTTCGACGCCCAAGTATCTGACCGTGCTGTCGAGCTTGGTGTGACCGAGCAAGAGTTGCACAGCGCGGATATTGCCGGTCTTTCTGTAGATGAGCGCCGCCTTCGTTCGTCGCAGTGAGTGCGTGCCATAGGCCGACGGCGCCAGGCCGATCGCCTCGATCCACTCATCGACAAGCCGACCATACTGGCGCGTCGTCATCGGTTTGCACTTATCGACGCGGCTGGGAAAGAGCCAGTCCGAGCCCTTGAGCACCTTGCCACGAACCCAGGCCGCGATGGCGGCTCTGGCCTGCTCGGTGATCTCAAACTGGACAGGAGCGCCCGTCTTGCGTTGTGAGACCACGGCGCGGCTTCGCACCTGGTCGCCCTGCATGACATCTTCGACGTGAAGATGAACCAGATCGCAGCCGCGCGACTTGCTGTCGATGGCCAGGTTGAAGAGCGCCAAGTCGCGAACGCGGTTCGATATCTGCAATCGCACGCGGATCGCCCAGACTTCACGCGGTTTGAGCGGCGGCTTTTGCCCCGTCACCCTGCCCTTGTTACACCCGCGCCGCGCGCAGTGCTCGATCCCATTTACAGACGTCCGAATGTCGATGACGGCCGTCGGCCCAAGAGGAGACATTCAGCGCCATGGGATCGAGCGTTGGTATCTTGATATCGGCGTGCGTTTTGCGTCAGTTTTTATCTAGCCATGGCGGCGGCGGGAGATCCTTCGAGCGCAAGAAATCCGGGTTGAACAACCTTGATGCATACCGGTTTCCGTAGTCGCACAATATAGTCACGATCGTTTTGCCAGGACCCAACTTCTTCGCCAGCGCCATCGCGCCAAGCACGTTCAGGGCAGATGAGCCACCGAGGCAGAGCCCCTCGTCCTGGATCATCTCGTAAAGCACTGGCAGCCATTCGCGATCTTCAAATCTAAATGCCTCGTCGACTTGCACGCCTTCGAGATTTGCGGTGACGCGGCCTTGGCCGATGCCTTCGGTGATGGACGTGCCTTCGGCGACCAAGTCACCGTTTTTGTACCAAGAATAGAGCGCAGCGCCGGCAGGATCGGCCAAACCAATAACGACATTCGGGTTGCGCGCTTTGAGCGCCATACTGACGCCGCCCAATGTGCCGCCCGAGCCGACGGCGCAGACAAAGCCATCGACCTTGCCATCAGTGTCGCGCCAGATTTCGGGACCCGTAGTTTCTAGGTGGCCTTGCCGGTTGGCAACGTTGTCGAATTGATTGGCCCAAATGGCGCCGTTGGGTTCAGTCTTGGCCTTCTCATCCGCCAGCCGGCGCGCGACTTTGGGATAGTGGTTGTCACTTGCCGCGGGTGCGGCGTCGACTTCCACGAGCTCTGCGCCAAGCGCGACAACAGCGTCCTTCTTTTCTTGGCTTTGTGTACGCGGCATGACCACGATCACGCGATAGCCTTTGGCGGCGCCGATAAGCGCGAGACCGATCCCGGTATTGCCAGCCGTGCCTTCGACGATGACGCCGCCGGGCTTCAGCTGGCCTTTCGCTTCAGCGTCCTGGACGATCGACAGCGCGGCGCGATCCTTCACCGACTGGCCAGGATTGAGAAACTCCGCCTTGCCGAGAATGGTGCAGCCCGTGAGTTCGGAAGCGCGTTTCAGCTTGATCAACGGCGTATGGCCGATCTCATCGAGGATAGAATGGCGAAATCTCAATGGGCGCTCCTATTGGCGTCCGGCCCCCGCGTAGCGGCGATCTCGGCGGATGAGCTGGTGTTCATTTTACTCCTACGCACAATTTCACGCCCGCGTCACGCAGCGAAAGCGCGTTCGACGACGAAGCTGCCGGGTTCATGGTTCGAGCCTTCGCTGAAGCCCATCGACAGCGCGAGCGCCTTCATGTCGCGGAGCGCAGGCGCGGAACCGCAGATCATGATCCGGTCCGACGCTGGGTCAAATGACGGCGCGCCAAGTGCGCCGAACACTGCACCGTTGTCGAGCAGCGTCGTAATGCGCCCTTCCAGCTCATGAAACTCGCGCGTCAGCGTGGTCAGATAGCGGAGCTTTTTGCGCGCCTCGTCCCCCACCAATGGATCGGCGATGGCGGCGCCAACGACGTCGCTGCTGTAAACGAGTTCCGGCGCCGTCCGGCACGTATGCGTCAGAATAATCTCGTCATAACGTGTGTAGGTCTCGGGCTCACGGATAAGGCTGGCGAACGGCGCAAAGCCCGTGCCAGTG
>CXWL01123876.1_pt1 | contig 13590 bp, 18 predicted proteins | sample 590931 | NCBI WGS metagenome assembly CXWL01 (sample SAMEA3498368, study PRJEB10139) | groundwater metagenome | biome: water well; material: biofilm material | place: Germany | collected 2015-04-27 | reverse complement strand
TTTCGCAACCTTATATCATATAGATATATATCATAGTAATGTATGCGCTATTGCGCAATACATAAAATCAGAAAAAAAAAGAGAATCGCACTTTGGGTGCTCATCATCTTTTTTTCTGAATAAAAAGAAAATTAAATTATCTCAACTGCGTTAGCATAACTTTTTTTAATTATCTCAATTGCCGTAGGCTGAAATTGAGGATTTTCATTTAATTCTATCCAACTACGTTAGTGTTCTAATTTAAGCCACTTCAATAGCCGTAGGCTGAAATTGAGGCTTTGTATTCAAATAAAATTTAACAAATGAAAGTGAATATGCTTCAACTTAAAAAAGCCCCAGCGGGGCTAAAATGATAAGGTTTTAAACAAAAGGAAATTAATCATCAATAGCGTAAGCAAGTACCAAATACGCTAGGATTGTTTAGTAGATTTGAATAAATGGAACACGCTGGCGATGATGAATATTAACAATCCTAATATAATTTGTATAATGGCACCAATTAATGGTAAAATTGCGTTGTTTGATGCTGAATTGTTGTATCGTGTACGTTGGTGATTCTCAATCCCAGTCATAAACTTGGATGCTACTAGGTCGTAGTGTATATTAGTTTTTGCAGACTCATCAACTGGATAGAAACTTTTAAAGTCATTGTTAGTTTTCATATTTTTTTTTTGGCGTTTATAATTACAAACGTACTGAAAGCCAGGTTTATATGCAAGTTTTTAGCACTAAAACCTGGGGATAATGAGCATTTAGATACATATACCGCACACCTCATCGCTGGAAGACCTCAACATCCTCCCTGCTTATGAATATGTCCTCCCTCCCTGTATTTACAGGGGTTGTCAAAGATTTTAAAATGGGCGATGCGATTACCCACCTTCGGATTAGGTTTAAATTCAATAGCGCATATACTTCCAATCAGAACGCTAAATTTTTCTTGGGTCAAAATCGCTGGAAATTTTTTCGGATTTTTTTTTTGGAAATAAAACTAAGGTTATACCTATTTATATATAAATGTAGATATGAAACTAAAAATGACAATTAGCCAGTTACGTGAAATTTTAAAAACTGAAGTTCCAAAATTTCCAATTGAAGTAATGATGAGTAAAGTTGACCAATCAGAATTAATGAAAATTGGTAATTTATTGAAAAAGAAAAATTAGGAATTTTTAAATAGTTCATTATAATCGTCCAATTCTAATGCAATAGCGATACGGACTAGCTTATCAATTCCCATGACAATAGAAGGACCATTTGGACCACCAATATAACGTCTAAAGGTTTCAATATCAATTTGAGCCTTAATGGCTATATCATTTGTTTTGAAGTCTTTTTCTTTTATGATGCGCTTAATATTATCACCAATATTTATTACGCTTTTTGGTATTTCCTTTTTTCTTTCTCGCATTTGATAAAGGTAAAACTCTACATAATAGCGTTCAATGATTCATATTTCATGATACATATATGCAGTTTTTATATATTTGTTCTTAATTATTAAACTAAGAGCAATGAAAAAAATCTTAACACTAACTTTTATTACGGTATTATTATCGTGTGGCGGTGGCGATGATACACCAACAGACAATCCAAACAACACAGACCCGACCCCAACACCCACAACTTATACTTTAGGTGGAATTGGTCCAGGTGGCGGTAGAATCTTTTATCTCGATGCAACCAACCAGCACGGATTAGAGGCGTCAGCTGTTTTAGGGCAAGTTAAATGGGGTTATTCAGTTGATGGTCCATATACTACAATAGCAGGTTTAGGAACTGCTACAGGTACAGGTGCAGAAAACACAAATAAAATTGTAACCTATTTTGGAAATAGCAACGGAGTGTATGCGGCTAAATTGTGCTATGATTTAATTCAAAATGGTAAAGACGATTGGTTTTTGCCTTCAAAAGACGAACTAACAAAAGTTTATGAATATTATAAATTTGGACCCGCATGTTTGAACTGCTTTAGCATTCATGAGACGCTTTGGAGTTCATCTCAAAAATATAATTACAATAATAATGATATACAGTTTTATCCGTGGATAGTTGATTTTGGTGGTTTGTCATCCAATTACCCAGATTCAGTAATTAAATACGAATCACCTCATCCTAACATATTACTACATGTTAGAGCGGTTAGAAATTTTTAAATCATTAATTCTTAAATATTAAAAAAATGGGAAACAACAACAAATGGATGTACATTTTACTAATAATTGCCGTCATTATATTACAAGTATATCAATGCGAGATGCGAGCACAAAGGAAAGCTTCGAAAGCTTCAGTTTCTAAACCAAAAGAAAAAATCAGTTGTATGGTATGTGGCAAGGATTTGACGGATGATTACAATAGAATTGCTCCGAATGGACACGATGCTTATTATTGCACCCCGTGTTATAAGCAAACGATGCGAGATATTCACGAAGACATGAGAGCAGAAGGTTATGATTAAAAACAATCAACAAAATTAAACGAGGCATTGACCTCGTTTTTTTATGCGGTAAAATGACTTAAACATTCGTTAAGCCCAGGAAAAGCGAGGTTTTTCTTGTTTGTTAATTTCCAGGTACTTACATTTGTTTCACTTTTAACAATAAGTGAATGGTGAAATAAAAACCCAGTAAAATAAAGGGTTCGCAAAGGTTGGTAAAATGACCACTTTCACAAAGGATAGAAAACTAATAAAAGTGAAACTAAAATCATAAAATTATGGCACTGAAAGGACAAAAAACAACATCGGATTTTTTAGAGTGGGAAAAAATGCAATCATTGGTTTTAAAACTAGAACGTGATGGCGATTATAAATTTGCGTTACTAATTGCGACAGGTTCATACATTGGATTACGTATTTCGGATTTACTTCAATTAAGATGGAATCAAGTTTTAGAACAAGATTATTTCACAATTACTGAAAAGAAAACCAAGAAGACCCGTAAAGTAACTATTAATCCAGAGTTACAAACAATTCTTAATCGTTTGTTTATCCAGTTGGAAGCCAAAGAAGAAGATTTGATGTTCGTTAACCGATTTGGTGATAAATCGTTTTCAATCCAGTATGTGAACTCAAAACTAAAAGAAATATTTTCGACGTATAAAATAAAAGGTCAGTATTCGAGCCACTTTATGCGTAAAACTTTAGGACGTAGAATTTGGGAGGTAAACAAATACAGCGACCAAGCATTGTTATTGTTGTCGCAACTATTCAACCACGCATCGGTAACAACAACCAAAATTTATTTAGGAATTAGAGAAACTGAAATCAGTAACTTATATTTGAGCGTGTAACATTAACCAAAATCCTATGACCAAAAAGGAAAAACTAGAGTACTTCAAACTCGTAGAACCAAAACTCAGAGAAAAATTCTTGGAAAAAGGAGAAATGTTGGCAGATAGTGATTTTGAAGTTCTTAATATTAAAGGTAAAGATATCGAACTATTCAAAGAAAAATATGAAACACTTTGGAACGATGAAGCCTTTAAACTTCTAATGACCGACGATGAAGAGTTTGTCAATTTAATGAATGAATTTGGAGATTTACTAATTTCAGAAGATATTGGTAAATTCTCAACATTTGAATTTCCTGATGATAAATACTTTTTTCAGTTGGGTGTACCTAAATTAGATATTAAAGACCTTAAGGTTTATCTTCAATGGCATACTAGGGTTTTGTACATTAATAAATTGACTGGTAAAATAAAAGAGGAAGCTTTTTTTGAAAATGGTACAAATTCCATGAAAGATAATGTACAAGATTATTTGAGATTAGTAATTGACGACCCCGAAGTTTTTTTAAGACAACTAATAAATGGTGAAATTGATGCAATTCTCAACAGTGAAAGGAAATATCCGATTGAATGGAATGTACCAGAAACACATCGGCTGTCAGAAGCTTTAGACATATTAAACATAGAAAACCTTGTGAGTATTTTAGAGGACAGTAGAAAATGGGTACTTTATATTGATTGGTATATGGTTAAAAATGAACGTTTCGACTTTAAGAAATTTAGAAGTTTTGACGATTTTATGGAAATAAAAGAATTTGAATTAGATAATATTGAAAAGGTAGAAAAGGAAATTATATATGAATTTATAAAAAACAGGTTCTTTTTTAAAGTAGATGACCCATCCAAAATGAGAAATGAACTGTTAAAAGGTAACATGAAAATTCTTGATGAAATAAAAAATATCACTTTTTCTTCAATTTTTTTAATTAACGAAAACGAGGCTTAACATAAAAAGTCTCATTTGCCGCAATTGTAGATAGTGCATATATTCCCCAGCCTATCTATCTTTGCAATGTAATAAATCGGAAATATGAAAACAAATTATAAGAAACATTTAAGTATATATGATATTGTCCAAATGATACAATACATGGTAAGAGACAAAGAATATTCTTATGCGTTTTTGATGCTTATAGGTTGTACACTGGGCTATAAAATTGGTATCCAATTAAAAATGGATTGGAGCTGTTTTGTGGATGAAAATGGCAAGGCAAAAGATGTAATTACATTTGAGGATTCGGAACCTCGAACAGTAACCAAATTTTTAAAGAGTTTTATTGAATACATATATGTCAAATTGGATAAACCTGCATTGAATACCCCTGCATTTATGAATCCTGCTAATGGTAAAGTCATGACTACCAATAGCCTTAATAGGGATTTGAGAAAGTTGCAGAAAAAATACCAGTCGGTTGTCGGGATGCCTTACCCACTAGAAACCGATTCGTTTAGAAGGATATTTGGTTTGAGTGTATTGGAAAAATGGAACTTTCAGCAGTCAGCAATTGGAGCATTAAGAAAACACTTCGGTCATAATTCCGATAAACGAACCAGAGAGTTTTTGATGATACCCGAAAAAATAACTATAAGTAAAGTAAAAGACCTTTACAGTAGTTATGACCCACACTGGAAATTTGAAGATATAGCCTTTTAATTTCTAAATCCTAAATAACTGATTATCAACTTAAAATTTCGGCGAAATATCCGAACAGGAATACCCATGCTTAAAAACAACGTTTAACCTTTAAAAATTAAACCTATGGAAACATTAGAAACACTTTTCCAATCCTTTGAAACAGGAATTAGAAGCGGTAGAACAACCAAGCCAAAAGAATACGTTAAAAGCATTGGATTGAGTTACACAGAAATGAGAATAGGCTTCAATTCGGGACAATTTCACCATCGTCAAAGCCAAGAGGTTAGAGACCAGTTTGAAGCGTTAGGAGTTATTAAAAAAAGTAAGAAAGCGGTAGCAAATAAACAAGACCTTACGGCTTACACAGTATTCGGGCATTACGGAATTGTTTTCCCTTTGATGAATATGGAAAATGTGATAGTAAATTTCTTTGCGGTACGGTTTGATATGGCAACCCCTAAAGAAGAATACCTCAACAACGAAGGGATTTATCCAAAGTGTCCAAATGCTAACACTAAAAGGCTTTATATCACTCAAACACTGATAGGATGTGCTAGTTTAATTCAAAGCAAAGCACTGGAGAACAAGGAAGCGGTGTTGGCATTACATAATGGGGAATTATTACCTCAACATTTGGAAGCTATCAAATCATTACACGAACTAGAGGAAATCATAATTATTAAGAACTAAGGCTATGGAAAATATCAAATCACAAATACAAAACGTAAGACCTGAATTACCAGTAAGCATGATTCAAGTACCTGAAGGTGAAAACCTAAATACTATGTGGTTAAACTATGGCACTCACGGAATCCAAGAATTGTTACAGAATCCAACGGGTGAAGTTCAAAGTATCTTAGAGATTATCGATAACTTCAAAATTAGTTATAAAGGTCTAACAGGAATGTTTACAGTTATGGGGCAATTGCCGATGGATTTAGGGAATCTAAGAATTACACTTCAAATCATAGAGAAACAGACCCAAAAGAAACTTCGTGTAAAAATTGATTTGTACGATTTTATGAATGTTCAGAACCAATGTAGGGAATTATCTGAAAAACAAGGTTTTGATGGAAATAAACTTGAAGCAGATTTAATAAAGTTCACTGACTTGCTGGAGGAATATAGAGAATCACTTTTCAAAGAAGAAATGAACCCGATAACGGACAAATATTCGGAAAAGGAACTCACGCCCCAAGCAATGGAAAAAGCAGTAGATTTCCTCTCTAAACCTCGAATGTTGGAGAATATAGATAAGTTGTTGGAACAATCGGGAATCATTGGTGAAGAAGAAAACAGGATGCTCTTATTTATATTGGCGAGTAGTTACAAAATGCCGTATTTGTTGCATGGATTGGTAAACGGTTCAAGTGGTGAAGGAAAATCCCACCTCATCAATGGAATTGCAGAGTGTATGCCACAAGAGGACGTGATGAACCTAACACGAATCACTAGTAAATCACTGTACCATTACAGAGAAAAGGAACTAATGAATAAACTGGTAATCGTTCAGGACTTCGATGGGCTTGATGAAGAGGCACAATTCGCCTTTAGAGAAATGCAATCAGCTAAGTTCTTGACCAGTTCAACAGTAGTGAAAGATATTTTTGGTCAGCCTAGAGGAAAAATGAAAAAAGTTCATTCACATTTTGCAAGTCTTACCGCTACCACTAAAGCGGAAATATACTACGATAATATGAGCCGTTCGGTGGTGTTGGGAGTTGATGAGAGCCAAGCCCAAACCTTACGAATTATAAAAGCTCAGAATATGAAAATTGCGGGTATCAGTAGTACTGAAAGTGAGCAACAGGCAAAACAACTTCTAAGAAACTGCATCCGAGTTCTAAAAAGTTATGAGGTAGTAAATCCGTATGCGGATAAATTGATGTTGCCATTAGAAGCAAAGATGTTAAGACGATTAAACAGTCACTTTCAAAATTTTGTTTCACAAATAACGATACTTAACCAGTATAAGCGTAAACAGGATGATAAAGGTCGATTAATCGCTACCAAAGACGATATAAGTAAAGCCACTGAGGTATTCTTCAGTTCAATTGTAATTAAAGTTGATGAACTGGATAAAAGCACCCGCCAGTTCTTTGAATTATTGAAAGGATTCGTAAAGAGTCAGCCGAATGGTACAACGTATCGTTTTACAACTCGTGAGGTTCGACAAGAGCTGAATATTAGTAAAACCTCAGCGTTTAAATATGTTCAGACTTTACAAGAGTTGGAGTATATCCAAGCGGTGGAAGGTTCAGTAAATAAAGGTTTTAAGTATGTGATAAGTTACTGGGACAATATGGAAAAACTAAAAGCCAAGATTAAAGATGATTTGAATAAGCAACTAAAAGAGTTGTAAAACCACAAGAAGAACACGTGAAGCCTAATAAATACTGACTATATAACGCTAGTGTTCACCGTTTCTGAGAATGTGCATATAGAGAAGTTTTCAAATGACCAATTTTTAAAATCAATTAGCGATGAGAAAAACAATACAAACCCCAGCATACACTAATCTTTACAACAGTTTTGAAAGCTATATAAAAGTTAAAGGTTACAAACAAGGCAAAAACAAAATGTACCAACATGCTTTACTAGAATTTTTGATTTGGTTGGAAGATAACGGAATTACCAAGATAAAAGATGTAACAGGTAAAGAAACGGTAAGTTATTTTGAGTACTTAACCACAAGACCCAATCAAAAGAAAGATGGTGTACTTTCAAATAAGACCATAAAATTCCACTGTTTTGTTATGGGGTTATTCGTAAGGGATTTATTAGAGAATAGGATTATTGAAAATGGATTTTATGTTCCAACCTTTGGAGGTAGTGATAGTGCAGAAAGAAATATCTTAACCGTTGAAGAAGTAAAAAAAGTTTATGAGCATTGCAGTAATGAAATGGAGAAAGCCTTGTTTTCAGTCGCTTATGGCTGTGGGCTTAGACGTTCCGAGGTTCGCTCGCTCGATGTAAAAGATGTACAGCTCACTAATGGAATGTTAATCGTAAAAAGTGGTAAAGGAAGCAAAAGGCGTGAAGTTCCAATGAGTGATAGTGTTGTGGGATATCTAAGAAAGTACATCACCGATGAACGACATCAGAAACTAACAGGTAAAAATCAATTGGAAGAAGCATTATTTGTTAACTCACTAGGAAGACGAATGACAGGGGAACATTTGAACGAGGTGCTAAAAAACATGATAGAAAACACTGGGAATTATGAGATGATGCAAAAAGAAATAACGCTCCACTGTTTGAGACATTCCATAGCGCAACATTTATCAGATAATGGTGCTACCATTGAATTTATAAGACGTTTTCTAGGACATAGCGAAATAAACACCACTTATTTATATGCAATCAAAAACAAGAAACGAAAACCAGTAACTACTTTTTAAAATCAAAAACTATGCAGAAAATGTCTTTAGAAATGTACCTCAACCAGATACTTAGTTCCAAAACCACTAAAAGCTATTTGTACACCATAAACCACTTTTTGAAAACCAACCCTAAAGCCAAGAGGTATAAATATATTGACATTGTGAACTATATGGATGAAGTAACCAAAAAACAAAATAATATCCAGTACCGCATCAGAATCTTATCAGCCATTAAAAAGTATTATGATTATTTAGTTTCAGAAGGGCTTAGAGCTGAGCATCCGTGCAAGAGGTTGACAATTAAAACAAATCATAATCCTGCAATTCAAACACAGGATTTGTTTAGTAGTGAGGAATTAAAATTGTTATTTCAAAGGGAAAATCGCTATTGGTTTTTAGAAATACGAAACAAAGTTCTTTTAGGATTACTGATTTATCAAGGCTTAACCAGTGAGGAAATAATTCGTTTGGAGCTTAAAGATGTGGATTTGGATAATAGCACCATCTATATCAAATCATCCAAAAACCTCAACAACAGAACACTGGAGCTGACACCAAAACAAATGATACCGTTATCAACCTACATCAACGAAACTAGAGTTAAAATGTTGATGTGTAAAACTGATAAATTGATTTTAAGCAAATTAGGTAAACCTATTACAGTTGATGGTGTTGGTTCTGTAACGGATTCATTAAAGTGTTTATTTCCTGACAGGAAACTTAATCCGCAAACAATCCGAATGAGTGTTATATGTAATTGGTTGAACGAAAGAAAACTTTCATTGGAACAATCTCAATACTTAGCAGGTCATAAATGGATTGGAACAACGGAGAAGTATATCAAAGTGGATGCGAATGCAGAAAGAGAATTAATAAATAAGTTTTTTCCTATACTGTAATTAGTTATATTTGAAATCTAATAATTTAAGAAAATTCGATTTTTAGTTTAAAAATAAAATATATTATGAGACAACGTANNAACGTATTATTGAAACAATTGATGTAAAAGTTAATTCAACGCAAGAAGAAATGAATCAAGTCATATCTGGAAATTCAATTATTCCAATTGCAAAAATTTCAGAAAGATTTAATAATGCAATTAAACACTATCAAGATAGAGGATATGATGTTGTAAGTGATAATATTGATGGCTTAACTTTTCAAGTTAAAAAAGAATATGAAATCGAAATTGAAGATTAATTTTAAGCTGTAACTTCAGGATTTTCAAGTGATGCTTGAATAATAGGCGTTAGGTTTAAGTACATTTGCCTTGTATCGTTTCCTTCGTCACTTTCTGAAAAGTAACTGAACTCTAAACTTTCGTAAAAAGCCAGTGATTGGGAATAAGCATCAACAGTTATAATCTTACAAGCGCAATCTTCATTCGTATCAATTGCTAAATCGATGATTGAATTCACAATCATTTTGCCTAAACCACTTCGTTGAATTGCATTTGTAACCCCTAATCTACCAATTTTTATAGCTGGATAGCTTTTTAAATGCCTCTTAGGATGTGACACTAATTTTTTCAATAATCTTAAAGCCGCATTTTTTGAAGCAAACTCGATTTGCTCGGTATTAACGCTATCATTAAAAATACTGTAATAAGCTACGGTTATTTCTTCATTTTCAATAACGAAAGTTGTAGCTAAATGTTCTTTGGTATATTCAATAGATTTTTCAAGAAGAAATTCATTTAAATCTACATCTCCACAATCAAAAGGTTTAAATACGGTATTACTATCTACTTTAAATAGTGTATAAGAATCATCAAGCATCATTTGTTATTTTCTGCGCTTGAATAAAGATTTTAATTTGTCTGCATCACGTCTAATAGTAAATAGAGTATCCTGGCTAACTGTTCTATCATTGCTTTCTCTTAAGCTTCTATAAAAGTTAACCGCATCACCTCCTTTAAGTACAGGAGTTATTTTAATAGGTTTTGCCATTTTTTAAAACGTATAGATATGTTATACAAATATATAACATAAATGTTGTACAAATATATAACAAATTTCATTCCAAACAACATCTACATGTTTATATAATGTATTTACTACAATTTTAACACAAGAATCATTAGGAAAATTATCTAATTAATTCTATTTTCGTTAACTGAAAAGACGTTCTTATTATATGGAAAACCGTTAATGTATTTGGTGTTATAACCAAGTTTTACAAAGTCGTATAAGTATAAATACAACGGTAAAGAATTGCAAGAAGAACTTGGGCTTAATATTTATGCATACGGCTGGCGTGATTATGACCCTGCGATTGGACGTTTTAACAAAATAGACAGATTTGCTGAAAAATATTTTGATAAAACTCCATATAATTATGCAGGTAATAATCCTGTTTATTATAGGGAAATTAATGGAGATAGTATTCATCCTTATAGTCAACAACATGCAAATAATTTAAGAAATAATATTAATTCTAAAATGACGTCATTAACTTCAGAAAGAGATTTAATTACACAATCTGCTACAAATAGAAAGGGTGTAGTAAAATATTCTAAAGAACAACAGGCTCAAGTTGGTGATTTGAACAGTAGAATTTCTTCTCTAGGAAAAAGTTTGAATGATATTTCTGATATGGAAAAAAGTCCTTTAATGTTTGTAATGGAAAAGGTTTCAGGCTCATCAGTAACGTTAAATCAAACTGTTGCTGATGTTGGTAGTGGTATTGTAAAACTGCCCTACATTGAAGGTGATATAGGTCATCAGATACATGAATTTGCTACACATGGTGGACAAATAGCTCGAGGTGAAATCATAAATAGTGTGGATTCGAATACAAATACAGCAGTTTCTAGTTTAAGAGCAGGTATAGGTCAATATGATGTTGAAGTTTCAGCATATCAAGCACAATATTCATATATGGGTACTTTACAGGGCTATCAATGGCCTGTTCAAGGTTCTAATGCTCAACAGCATAATATACTTCAAAAAAGTATTAACACACCAAATCAAGTAAATTCACCATATACAATAAATTCATATAATTCAATTGACACAAATTTCATTATGAACATGATGGAAGGTCCTTTTGGAAATAAACCTATGTATTAATTATGAAAAATTTTAAATATTTAATAATTTTATTATTATTGTCCTTGTCATGTTCAAATTATCAAGATAGGTTCTCTTATATAGATAATAGAAAAGAATTGGAATTGGATTTCCATTTAAATAAAGATTCAACATTTACACTTATTGATTCGTTCGGTTGTAATGTAAATTATCAAAGAGGTAAATGGAAAAAAATAAGCAATCCTTATAAATTTTTATATTCTACATATGTTTTAACGGATACTATTAAAACTTTCGAAGGAGTTGATATCCATGGGAAAAAGTATGAATATTATATAAGTTCATTTAATAAATTAAAAGTGGTTAATTCAAGAGCTAGAACTTTTCCAATTATCACGAATGACACAATATATTTTTATACTAAAAATAATTTTGTATTTAATAAGTATAATTTCACTAAAGAAAAAGGAAATATTCAAAATAAAAGAATTTTAAAATTAGAGGATTCTTTGATTAATATTTATGGAAAGAAACTTTATGTAGATTTTTTTGGTGAAGGAAAGAGCTTGGAAACAGCAAGAAGAAATTTAAAAAGATGTAATTAGGTAATGTCTCAAATTAGAACATGTCTAATTGGGTAATGTCTCAAATTAGGACATGGTGTAATTCACAAGTGTAAATAATTAAAAAACAGTAGTTAATATATTTTTAACTGCTGTTTTTTTATGGAATAAAAGTATAGTAAAACAAAAAATATTTTTTTTAAAACACAGAATAAGGTTTTGTTTTAGCTTTGTGTATCAAAATAGGTTATGGAAAAAGTAAATTGTCCACATTGTAGTGGTTTGTCAATTAAGTGTGGCTTTCAAAATAATATACAGCGCTATATATGTAAATTTTGTAATAGAAAATTTCAATTAAATTACAGGTATCTTGCGTATCAAACTGATATTAATAATTATATTTCTATCCTAATAAAAGAGGGATGTGGAATAAGAAGTATATCTTGAATATTAAAAATTTCAAAAAATACAGTTCTATCTAGAATAATTTATATTAGTAATAATATAAAGCCTAAATTATTTACTAAACTAGGTTGTAAATTCGAGTTAGATGAAATTTAGACATTTATTGGTAACAAAAATAATGTAACATGGATAACATATGTTCTAGAAAGAGAAAGTAAAAATGTAATTGACTTTTTTGTTTGTAGAAAAACAATAGAAAATATAAAGTCTTTAATAAATAAAGTTTTGTTACTCTATCCAAAGACAATTTATACGGATAGACTAAATATTTATCCACCTTTAGGCTGATGCTAAGGTTTATTATTGAAGCAAAACTTATATTCGGATATGATTAGACATTAGCTTAGTTTCATAAACTGTACTCGAAATAGTGAAAGTATAAAAAAGACAGGTGTTTACCTGTCTTTTTTATGTAAAATTTTTAAGAAATTACCATTCATATGTTAGAGTCAATTCAACCTTAAAAGCAGAAGAAGTAATATTATTTGCAAGTAATAAAGTTGTTGGAAAACCATTTATTGATTGATATGGATAAAAATCAATTTGCCCCATTAAATCGTTAGAACTGGTGTCCAAATCACCTAAATAAATAGTATGTGAATTATTTACATCTGTAATTTCTATTGGTGATGGTGGAACAAATTCAAAAGAATTGGTTCCTGTACTTATAACATTACTATAGTAAGTTGGTAATACATAATTTCCTAACTGCACAAAAATATCTGGATAAGCATCATTGTTTGATCCAATGTCCCAGTTAAATCCATTACTTGTTAGGTTAGGGAAATTAGTTACTTTAAACTTAGTAATAATAATTTTTGTTGGTGTAATTGGGATGTTACAATATGTACCTGTATATCCTTGTGGACAGGGAGTTGGTGTTTGAGTATCCGAATCTGAATCGGACGAACATCCTAAAAAGATTACAAGCATCACCAGTATTGAAACTGATTTTAAAAAAGAAGTTTTCATAATAATTGTTTGACCCTCGTCCCAAAGAGTTTTAAGTGTTAGGAGAAACAATAAGCGTGGGACATTCTACATTACCCATCGCCGAAGGCACCGCCAAGCACCAGAAACAAAGATAAGAGAAGCCCACGCCGTAACGTGAACGTTCAACTTATTAATCTTTGTTTCATCTGAAATAATTGGCGGTTTTTCGGTGAAAGATTAATAGCTTACGCTAATTGTATGTTTTGAAAATTATATTTTTTATTCTA